>Ga0209262_10000298_pt1 | contig 24971 bp, 26 predicted proteins | sample Lowcelwee11metaG_FD_187171 | JGI IMG/M metagenome (GOLD analysis project Ga0209262, IMG submission 187171) | Freshwater pond sediment microbial communities from the University of Edinburgh, under environmental carbon perturbations - Low... | ecosystem: Environmental > Aquatic > Freshwater >...
GTAACCCGGGCTGGGCTCGGTCATGCCGGGGAACTTGCCGTTGTCCCACGGGAATTTGCCGCCTTCAACGACCACGCCGCCCAGCGTGGTGCCGTGGCCAGCGAGGTATTTGGTGGCGCTGTGCACCACGATGTCGGCCCCGTGTTGCAGCGGGTTGCAGAGGAAGGGGCTGGGCACGGTGTTGTCCACGATCAGCGGCAGGCCGTGGGCGTGGGTCACGTCGGCCACCGCAGCGATGTCGAGCACGACCATGCTGGGGTTGCCCAGCGTTTCGGCGAACACGGCGCGTGTGCTGGGGCGGATGGCGGCGGCGAAAGCGTCGTGGCTGGTGGCGTCGACGAACGTGGTCTCAATGCCGAATTTCTTGAGGTTGACGGCGAGCATGGTGACGCTGCCGCCGTAGAGCGCGCCGGCCGCGACCACGTGGTCGCCGGCCTGCAGCAGCGTGGTGAGCGCGAGCGCTTCGGCCGCCATGCCGCTGGCGGTGGCCACGGCGGCGCGGCCGCCCTCCAGCGCGGCCACGCGTTCTTCGAGCGCCGCGACCGTGGGGTTGGACAGGCGCGAGTAGACGTTGCCAAAGGTCTGCAGGTTGAACAGGCTTGCGGCGTGTTCGGCGCTGTCGAAAACGAAGCTGCTGGTCTGGTAGATCGGCAGGGCGCGCGCGCCGGTGGCGGCGTCGGGGATCTGGCCGGCGTGGATGGCGAGGGTTTCGGGCTGGAAGCTGCGGTCGGCCATGGTGTCAGCCCTGCTTCGGTCGTTGGGCGGAGATGACCTTGGTGTTCACGCCCGCCCAGTTGAGCCCGCCGAAGAGGCGCGCGTGTTCGATCTTGACGCAGCGGTCCCACACCGAATCGAGCCCGGCAACAGTGGCGATGCGGTCGGCCTCTTCGCTCATCAGGCCGAGCTGTTGCCACAGCGTCTTGGCGCCGATGGCGACGGCGCTGCGCGCCACGGCGGGTATTTCTTCGACCTTGCGGAACACGTCGACCATGTCGACCGGAAACGGGATGTCTTCCAGCCGCGCGTAGCTCTTTTCGCCCAGGATCTCCGGGTAACGCGGGTTCACCGGCACGATGCGGTAGCCGTGCTCCTGCAGGTACTTGGCGGCAAAGTGGCTGGGGCGGTGCCATTCGGCCGAGAGGCCGACGACGGCGATGGTGCGGTCGCGCGCGAGGATGCGGCGCAGGGTGGGGATGTCGTCTTGCATGGTGCCGACACAATAACGCCATGGCGACCGAACGCAAGGCACTGCCTGTCATCGACAAGACCCGCTGCACCGGCTGCGGCTGGTGCGTGGGCGCCTGCCCGCCGCATGTGCTGTCGCTGGAAGTGGTGAACTGGCAGAAGTTCTCCACCCTGCACGACGCGCCGGGCTGCACCGGCTGCGCGAAGTGCGCGGTGGTCTGTCCTTTTGACGCCATCAGCATGCAGCGCGAGGCCGCGCCGCGCTGACGGCGCCGTGGGCCGGCGGCTCAGCGCCGGATGTCGTCGCGCGAGGACCAGGTGTGCAGGTTGGTCGTGACGCGCTGGACACCGCTGACCTCGCTCGCGATCGCCGCGGCGAGCCGCGGGTGGTTGGCGTGGGTCACCCAGCCAGAGACATTGACCGCGCCATCGAGGGCGCGCACCTGCAGGTCCACGCCCTTGTGCTGGAACGGGGTGGCCTGCAGCAACGCGGCCTTGACGGTCGCGGCCAGTGCCTGGTCTTGCTCGGGTGTGGCCTGCGCGGGCAGGCTGAACATCAGGCCCGAGGACAGGACGGCGGCAACGATGAACCGGGGCGTGCGGGTGCTGATCATGGCAAAGCTCCTGAAGTGGGACACAAGGCTGGCGTCTGCAGAACGCCAGGCCCGTGGTTTGGACGCCGCTGCGGCGCGGGTGTTCCCGTGCGCGCGGGCTGCCGTCGGCCTTCCACTACCATCGGGCATCCGCCTCCGGCGCACCCCACCCGCACACCATGCCCCACACCGCCCCCGCCTGCCCGCAATGCGGCCTTGAAAACACCTATCCCGACGGCGACAACTACGTCTGCCCCGACTGCGCCTTCGAGTGGCCGCAGGCGGCATCGGGCGCTGACGACGAAACCGCCGGCGACGGCGCCGTGAAAGACGCCAACGGCAATCCGCTGGCCGACGGCGACTCGGTGATCCTGATCAAGGACCTGAAGGTCAAGGGCTCGTCCACCGTGCTCAAGAAGGGCAGCAAGATCAAGGGCATCCGCCTGGTGGACGGCAACGACGGCCACAACGTGGACTGCAAGACGGAGCTGGGGCCGATGCTGCTGAAATCGGAGTTTCTGAAGAAAGCATGAACGCCGCACGGCCGCTCCGAAGGCGCTCAGCCCCGCCGTGCGCAGCACAGAGGGTGGTCCTATGAACCCGTCCATGAGCCGCATCGCCGTCATCGACTTCGAAACCACCGGCATCTCGCCCGGCCAGGGCGACCGGGCCACCGAGGTGGCGATCGTGTTGCTGGAGCGTGGCCAGGTGGTGGACCGCTTCCAGAGCCTGATGAACGCGGGCGTGCACATCCCGGCGTTCATCACGCAGCTCACCGGCATCACCAACGCCATGGTGGCGGGCGCACCGCCCGCCGAGGCGGTGATGGCCGACGCGGCGCGTTTCGTGGGCGCGGTGCCGATGGTGGCGCACAACGCGTCTTTCGACCGCCGCTACTGGATCGCCGAGCTGGCGCGCGCCGGTGTGCCGGCGCCACAGCCTTTTGCCTGCACCGTGCTGCTCTCGCGCCGGCTCTACCCCGAGGCGCCGAGCCACAAACTGGGCAACCTGGTGGACTGGTTCCACCTGCCGCGCACCGGTCGGGCCCACCGCGCGCTGGCCGACGCCGAGATGGCGGCCGAGCTGCTGAACCGCATCCAGCACGACCTGCGCACGCGCCACGGCGTGGCCGAACCGGACCACGCCTTCCTCTGTGCGCTGCAGGCCTGTGCGCGCGCGGCATTGCCGAAGTTTTTTCTGGCGCGCGCCAAGGGCGCTGGAGCTGTCGTAACGGTCTGAAACCGGGCCCGGTGGGCTGCGGCATCCGTTACGCTTGGCACCCATGCGCCGTGTCCTGCCCTGCCTCGCCCTGACCACCACCTTGCTGATCGCCGGCTGCGGCAGCGCGCCGCCGGCCCGCGGACCCGTGTACCGATCGCTGTCGGCCGAGCAGTCGAGCGATATCGCCATCCACGCGATGGGCCTGGTGGGCACGCCTTACCGCTACGGCGGCAACACGCCGGAGAGCGGCTTCGACTGCAGCGGCCTGATCGGCTACGTGGTCAAGCGCCGCGCTGGCGTCGCCCCACCGCGCACGGTGGCGCAGCTGTCGGGTTTCGGCCAGCCGGTGGACGCCGATGATCTGCGCACCGGCGACCTGGTGATTTTTGGCTCCGGCCGGCCTTTCCACGCCGGCATCTACGTGGGCGATGGCCGGTTTGTGCATGCACCGTCCACCGGCGGCACGGTACGGCTGGACCGTCTGGACGGCCCTTACTGGTCACGACAAGCCACGGCTTTCCGCCGCCCTTGAAGAGAGGCCCGCGGTGGTCGCGCGACAATACCGGGCTATGACCCACGCCCACCGCACCGCCACCCCGCTGTCCACCCAGGACACCACCCGCATCGACGACCTGCGCATCGGCGCGGTGCGCCCGCTCATCACGCCCGCCCTGCTGCAGGAATGGCTGCCCACGCCACCCGAGGCGCTGGCGCTGGTCGAGAGCAGCCGCGCCGCCATTTCGCGCGTGCTGCACGGGCAGGACGACCGGCTGATCGTGGTGGTCGGGCCGTGCTCCATCCACGACCACGATCAGGCCATGGCCTACGCCCGCCTGCTCAAGGCGCAGGCCGATGCGTTGTCGCCGGACCTGCTGGTGGTCATGCGCGTGTACTTCGAGAAGCCGCGCACCACCGTGGGATGGAAGGGCTACATCAACGACCCGCACCTGGACGGCAGCTTCGCCATCAACGAAGGCCTGGAGCTGGCGCGGCAACTGCTGCTGGACGTGCTGGCGCTGGGCCTGCCGGTGGGCACCGAGTTCCTCGACCTGCTGTCGCCGCAGTTCATTTCCGACCTGGTGAGCTGGGGCGCCATCGGCGCGCGCACGACGGAAAGTCAGAGCCACCGCCAGCTCGCCAGCGGCCTGTCGTGCCCGGTGGGTTTCAAGAACGGCACCGACGGTGGCATCAAGGTCGCGAGCGACGCGATCCAGGCCGCACAAGCGTCACACGCCTTCATGGGCATGACCAAGATGGGCCAGGCCGCGATCTTCGAGACACGTGGCAACGCCGACTGCCACGTCATCCTGCGCGGCGGCAAAGCCACCAATTACGCCAAGGCCGATGTGGACGCCGCCTGTGCGCTGCTCAAGGCCGCGGGTCTGCGCGAGCAGGTGATGATCGACGTGTCACACGCCAACAGCAGCAAGCAGCACCGCCGTCAGATCGAGGTGTCCGCCGACGTGGCGCAGCAGATCGCCGCGGGCGACGCGCGCATCACCGGCCTGATGATCGAAAGCCACCTGAACGAAGGCCGCCAGGACATCGTGGCCGGCCAGCCGCTGCAACACGGCGTGAGCGTGACCGACGCCTGCATCAGTTTCGAACAGACCGTGCCGGTGCTGCAGGGGCTGGCCGCGGCGGTGCGGGCGCGGCGCTCGAAAACCAGCCGCTGACCCACCGGAGCCACGGCGAGCGGGCGCGTCCAGCCCGACTCGCGATGGAGGGTGCCACTGTCAACTTTTACAGTGATTTGATTCACCTCCTGTTCCGGGTGTCTAGAGTGCGCCAGTCGCTGGCTTTGGCTGGCGTCTCATTCACCCAAACACAGCATTCAGGAGGTTTTCATGTCCCCATTCAATCTGACCGGCCGCAAGGCCCTGGTGACCGGCGGTGCCCGGGGCCTGGGTGCCGGCATGGCCGTGGCGCTGGCGGCGGCCGGTGCATCCGTGATGATTGGCGACGTGCTGGAAGAGCAGGGCCAGGCGACCGCGCGGGCCTTGGCCGCGACGGGTGCGCAGGCCGCGTTTGTGCACCTCGATGTGACCGACGAAGCCCACTGGCTCGCAGCCATCAGCGCCACGCACGCGGCGTTCGGGGGTTTTGACATTCTGATCAACAACGCCGGCATCGAAATCACCGCGCTGGTGACCGAGATCGATCCCGACGACCTGCGCCGCATGCTCGACGTGAACATCGTCGGCACCGCGCTCGGCATGAAACAGGCTTTCCGCGCCATGCGCCCGGGTGGTCTGGCCGGGCAGGGCGGCGTGGTGGTCAACGTGTCGTCGGTGGCGTCCACCATCGCGTTTCCCGCCATTGCGGGCTACTCGGCCACCAAATCCGCCGTGGACCGGCTCACGCGCGTGGGCGCCATGGAGGCCGGCAAGCTGGGTTACGGGGTACGCGTGAACAGCATCTACCCCGGCCTCGTGCCCACCGACATGGGCATGAAGCTGGCCAGCGACGTGGTGAGCGCCGGCTTGTTCGAATCCCCCGATGCCGCCGTGAGAGCCATCGTGGAGCAGACGCCGCTGGGGCGCCTGGGTACGGTGAGCGACATGGCCGACGCGGTGGTCTTCCTGTGCTCCGACGCTTCGCGCTTCATCACGGGTGCGGGTCTGCCCGTGGACGGCGGCATGGGCATGTAAGGCCGGACCGGGCGTTGGCCCGGTCGGCCCCTCTGGTGCTCAGCGTGGCTTGCGCGGCACCATCGGGCCGCGGCCCTCGATGTGGCGGAAATTGATCCGGCCCTTGGTCAGGTCGTAAGGCGAGAGTTCGAGAGAAACACGGTCACCCGCGAGGATGCGGATGTGGTTCTTCTTCATCTTGCCGGCGGAGTAGGCAATCAGCTGGTGACCGTTGTCCAGCGTCACGCGAAAGCGCGTGTCGGGCAGCACCTCGTTGACGATGCCCATCATGTCGATCAGTTCTTCCTTGGCCATGTGAGGCTCCTTTGCTTCAAATACAAATCTGGGGAGAAGGCACCGTCACTGCCACGGTGGCCGGGCGGACGCGAGCACTCAATGCGTCGTTCACCCAGTCGATGCCTTGCGCCACGGCGTAGTGTGCCGCTGCGTCGTGTGTGGGGAAATCATCGTGGAAGCGCATGACACGGTCGGTACAGGCGCTGCCCGAGCCGCTGGCGATGGACACCTGGGCGGCAAAACGGCCGCCCGGGAGCGGTCGGGGGCAAGCCGCGATGCGGTACTTGCCCAGGGTGAGAGGGGACAGTCTCTTCGTTGTTGTGGTCGCGGAAATCGTATGAATCATCAAAAACATCAAAGGGCGGAACGCCGCGGTCTCATGGACCGCACAGCAGGAAAACGCCCGAAAAACACATTGGCAGCCCCAAGCGCCGGGGTGCCCGACTGAATCACCCGGCGCCGGCGCGGTGTCGGGAACACCAGCCAGAACCGGAGCACGCGCCACGGCAGGGGCATCGGCAACAGCAGGGAGAAGATTGCGACGGCGCCGACCCGGAAGGGGTGCGGGGCTGGCGCGGCTCGCGATGGAGGGGCTGGACCGGCGGCCCCTCTGCCGGGGGCGGTGCGTCAAGGTCGTCAAACCCGGACGCGGCTGGTCGCCCAAGGCGAACCAGCTAATGTACCACGATGTGGAAAAACGTGCATGTGCAAAGCATTGCCAGCGCACAGGGTCGGGTGCGCAAAGTCAGCAGTGAAGCCTGAACTGCGCGTCGCGTGCGACTTTTCGTTCGGAACGCGCCCAATCCTGTTGCCAGGCGGACAAGGATTGACGGGCATAGGCATCCAGCCAAGCAACACGGTCGTTCAGTGCCTTGCACTGCAGCGTTCGATCTTGTGCCATCTCATGATGCTCAACCACTGCCACCTGTGGCAACGGCCGCGGCGCTGCATGCGCGGCTCGGCGTTCTCGGGCAAAAGCCACCTGCTCGTCAAACGAACGGTCCGCAGGCACGGTCACCGTTCGATCGATCAACACGCGCTGCTGGTGGCAGTGTTGACGCCTCCAGAACAAACCCCCGCTGGTCGCTTTGCACAGATAGAGGGTGATCTTGCTCGGGCGCGAAGGGGTGGGCGCGCGAACCACTGAAGATGCTTCTGCACCTGCCAGACACGGCTCATCGGTGTAAAGCACCCGGCCTTGCACGACGCACTTGTGCAAGGCTCATTCACTCCTCCCCCACATCCCGCCCCTTGCTGCTGCGCCAGATCGCGCGCACCAGCCACAGCCCGCCGACGAACGCGCTGGCAAAACCGAGGAAGCCGAAGGCGGGCAGGCCAAACAGGGTGGGCCCGCCCTGGACCGTCATGACGATGGACGAGCCGACGATGAGCGCGGCGATGACCAGTGCCATCGTGAGGCGGTTGGCGGCGCGGTCGATCTGGTCGCCCACGCGCTTCAGGTGCGCGAGCTCGATGCCCACGTGCACCTTGCCGCGGCGCGCGTTGCGCAGCAGGCGCGAGATGTCGTGCGGCAGCTGTTCGGCCACGGCGAGCGTGCGGCGCAGGGTCAACCAGGCGCGGTTGGCCACGACCTTGGGCTGGTAGCGCGCACGCACCACCTGCTTGAGCAGCGGCAGGGCTTCGGTGGTCATGTGGAACTCGGGATCGAGACCACGGCCCATGCCTTCGAGCGTGATGAAGGCCTTGATGAGCAAGGCCATGTCGGAAGGCAGGCCGAGGTGGTGTTCGCGCAGGATGGCGGTGACATCGGCGAGCATCTCGCCCAGATTGAGCTGGGCCAGCGGCACGCCGTGGTACTGGTCGACGAAGGTTTCGATCTCGGTTTCGAGCAGGCTGAGGTTGACACCGTGCTCGTCGCCGGTCCAGTCGAGCAGCACGTCGGCCACGGTCTGCGGGTTGCGCTCCACCAGGCCCAGCAGCAGGTTCAGGAGTTCTTCGCGCCGGCGCACCGAGAGGCGGCCGACCATGCCGAAGTCGATGAAGGCGATGCGGTTGCCTTCGAGGTAGAAGACGTTGCCGGGGTGCGGGTCGGCGTGGAAGAGGCCGTCTTCGACGATCTGTTTGAGCACGGCTTGTGCGCCGCGTTTCGCCAACAGGTTGCGATCCAGTCCCTGTTCGTCAAGCTGGTCAAGTTGATTGCCGGCGATGCCACCCACAAAGTCCTGCACGTTGACGCGCTCCTGGGTGTGCGCCCAGTGCACCTTGGGCACCACGATCCAGGGCAGGCTGACCAGGTTGGCGGCGATGCGTTCGGCGTTGCGGCATTCGCTGGCCAAGTCGAGCTCGCGCTTGAGGGAGCGTGCGAGTTCGCGCACAAGCTGTTGCGGGCGGTAGGGCTTCAGCGCCGGGATTTCAGCTTCGGCAATGGCGGCCAGCCGGGCCAGCAGGCGCAGGTCGGCCTCGATGGTTTCGGTGATGCCAGGGCGGCGGATCTTGACGACCACTTCGGTGCCATCGTGCAGCTGGGCACGGTGCACCTGGGCGATGGACGCCGCGGCGAGCGGTTCGGTGTCGAAACGGGCAAAGACAGTTTCAGGTTCGCCACCGAGGTCTTCGCGCAACTGCGGCAGCAACAACTCCAGCGGTACGGCGGGCACCTGGCTGTGCAGCTTCTCGAACTCGGCGATGTAGTCGGGGCCGAAGAGGTCGGCGCGGCCGGCCAGGATCTGACCGAGCTTGACGAAGGTGGGGCCGAGTTCTTCGAGCGTGAGACGCAGCTGGACCGGCGGTTCGAGCCGCGCCAGATCGGCCGCGTGTTCCCACTTGAGCACGTGACCGGCGCGCTCCAGCCGGTCGGCCAGGCCGAGGCGGCGCACGCTGTCGCCGAAGCCGTGGCGGATGAGCACGCCGAGGATGGTGTTCAGGCGGCCCATGTCGCGGGCGGCGCCCAGGGTTTCGATCAGCATGCGGCCATGATAGACCCGCCGCTGACCAACAGGCCCAGCCGCTCAGGTCGTGGGCGGCAGCTGCGCCAACTGGTCGAGAAATGCCGGCGGCACCGGCGTGACCTGACGGGTCTGGCGGTGAATGAACACGATCCCGATCTTGCCGCGCGCCACTTCGCGCCCGGTGTCCACGCAGTCCATGCAATAGACCAGGTCGAAGCCGTAGCGGTTGAAGTCCATCGGGACCATGCGCACGCGCATGGTTTCGCCGTGGAAACCTTCGGACTTGTACTGCGCCACGAGGTCGCCCACCACGATGGGGCAACCGGCCACGTCGGACTCCTTGTGGCCGAGCGACTTGAAGAAGCGCACCCGGGCCTCGGACACCAGGGTCAGCAGCTGGGCGTTGTCCAGGTGGCCGCCCTGGTTCACGTGGCTGATGTAGATCTGGATTTGCGTCGCGAAGACGAAGCGCTCGGGCAGCGGGAACTGGATGCGGGCCATGCAGAAAACGGGGCCTTGAAGGCCCCTGTGTTCACTTGCGGTCGGGCAGCTCGATCTTGACTTCGAGCACTTCCAGGTTGTCCTGGCGCTCCAGCATGACCTTGATGTCGTCCGGATTGATCTTGATGTACTTGCCGATCACGGCCACCAGCTCGCGCTGCAGCGCGGGCAGGTAGTCGGGTTCGGCGGCGTTGCGGCCGCTGCGCTCGTGCGCCAGGATGATCTGCAGCCGCTCCTTGGCGACGCTGGCGGTCTTCTTTTTCTCGCCCAGAAAGAAGGACAGGAAGGACATGGCTTACTTCCTTCCGAACACGCGCTTGAAGAAGCCCGCCTTTTCGGCTTCAACGAAGCGCAGCGGCTTCTCGGCGCCGAGGAAGCGGTCGATGACGTCGCTGTAGGCCTCGGCCACGTCGGTGCCCTTGAGGTGGATCGCGGGCGTGCCCTGGTTGGACGCGGTCAGCACGTTTTCGCTCTCGGGGATCACGCCGATGAGCTTGATGCGCAGGATGTCCTGAATGTCTTCCAGGCTGAGCATCTGGCCGTCGGCCACGCGCGTGGGGTTGTAGCGCGTGATCAGCAGGTGTTCCTTGATCGGGTCCTTGCCTTCGATGGCACGTTTGGTCTTGCTGCCGAGCATGCCGAGGATGCGGTCGGAATCGCGCACGCTGGAGACTTCGGGGTTGGTCACGATCAGCGCTTCGTCGGCGAAGTGCATGGCCATGAGCGCGCCGGTTTCGATGCCGGCGGGCGAGTCGCAAACGATGTATTCAAAGCCCATGGCCGACAGGTCGTTCAGCACCTTTTCCACGCCGTCCTGCGTGAGCGCGTCTTTGTCGCGCGTCTGGCTGGCGGCGAGCACGAACAGGTTGTCGCACTGCTTGTCCTTGATCAGCGCCTGGTTCAGGTTGGCTTCACCGTGGATGACGTTGATCAGGTCGTAGACCACGCGGCGCTCGCAGCCCATGATCAGGTCGAGGTTGCGCAGGCCGACGTCGAAGTCGATGACAGCGGTCTTGTGGCCGCGCAGGGCGAGGCCGGAGGCGAAGCTGGCGCTGGTGGTGGTTTTGCCAACCCCGCCTTTGCCGGAGGTGACGACAACGATCTTGGTCATGTGGAGGTTCCTGTGAAGGTGGGGAAGTGGCTGAAGGCTGCTGGCAGCCGTCAGGCAGACAGGGGATCGATGACGAGTTTGTCTTCGCCATCGGGGCCGGGCATGAGGCGCACCTGGGCGGCCTTGCCCCGCACCTCGGGGGGCAGATCGGTTTCGCTGGTGCGGTAGATACCGGCGATGGAAATGAGCTCGGGGTCCATGGAAAGCGCAAAGATGCGCGCGTCGGCGTTGCCGCGGGCACCGGCGATGGCTTTGCCCCGCAGTGGTGCATAGACGTGGATGTGGCCGTCGGCGATGACTTCGGCGCCGGGATTGACCATGGCCATGACGACCAGGTCACGCCCGCGGGCGTACACCTGCTGACCGGAACGCAAGGGCTTGTCGACCACCATCGCACCCGGCGCGACCGGGGGCGGCACAGCGGCCACCGGGGCGGGCGCTTCGGCCTGGGCTGGCGCCCGGCTCGGCGCGGGCTGGGACGCGGGGCTGCGCTGGACCAGGGCATCGGGCGCCGAAATGAGGCCAGCGGCCAGGGCAGCGGCGGTCTGCGTCTCGCTGCCGCCGCGCACGGCGATGGGCTGCAGGCGGTACTGGCGCAGGAGGTCGGTGAGCGCGGCGAAGTCGAGTGCGGTGTCGAGACCAGCCGTTTCGGTGCCCTGCAAGGGGGAGAGGTCGATGACCAGCGGGTCCTGGTCAAAAAAATCGGGCATGTCGCCGAACCGCTGGGCCAGCTCCTCGCTCAGGCGGGCGAGGTCGGCGGATTTGAGCAGCAAGGCCACCAGAGGCAGGTTGGCACTCTTGATCTCGAAGGTGGCGGGCGCGTTGGCAGCGAGGGCAACGGACATGAAGGGCAGGCTCGGTGGCTGGAGAGAAAAACGAGGTCCCAGCGGATGTGCAGAGGGTGAAGCCGCACAGCAAGACCCGGGCCCACTGCGCGCCGCGCATCTTACCAGCCGGGGGGTGTGCGTTTGTGCCCAGGTGTGTGCCGGTGTGAGGGGCTGTAAATCCGGTCACCCGCCGTTCATCGGCTTGCGCGATGGCAATGCACAAGTCGGCGGGTCTCGGCATACTGAACCCCGTATGAAAACCACCGACCAAACCCCTGAAAAACCGGCATCCGGCACACCGGTTTCCGCTTGGGCCCGTGTCTCGCTGATGTGGCGCATGACACGACCGGCGTTCCTGCTGCTGACCGTGGTCGGCTGCGTGCTGGGCACGGCCACAGCGGCGGCCTGCGGCTGTGGTCTGGATGTGCCGCTGGCGCTGGGCGCCATGGCGTTGGCGGTGCTGGCGCACGCGGCGGGCAATGTGTTGAACGACCTGCACGACGCCCGCAACGGCGCCGATGCGGCCAACACGGACGGCATCTTCCCGTTCACCGGCGGTTCGAGGCTGATTCAGACCGGTGCGGTGAGCGAACAGCAAACGGCCGAGCTGGCCAAGGCACTGCTGGTGTTTCTGGTGCCGGCGGGTCTGTTGCTGGCGGTGAAGGCCGGCGGCGGGGTGTTGTTGCTGGGCCTGGCCGGGCTGCTGCTGGCCTGGGCGTATTCGGCTCCGCCGCTCAAGCTGGTGTCGCGCGGTCTGGGTGAACTGACGGTGGCGCTGGTCTGGTTTCTGGTGGTGGTGGGCGCGGACTATGTGCAACGGCGGCAGTTCTTCGTGATCCCGGCCAGCGCCGCGGCGGGTTTTGCGCTGATGGTGGGGGCCTTGCTGCTGATCAACGGTTTTCCGGACGCTGCGGCCGATGCCCGGGTGGGCAAACGCACTTTGGTGGTGCGGCTGGGCCCGGTGGCGGCGGGCGCGCTGTACGGCTGGCTGGTGCTGGGCGCCCATGCGTGGCTGGCGGCCAGCGTGTGGCTGCTGATTCCGCCGATGCCGGCGCTGTGGGGTCTGGTCTCGCTGCCGTTCTCGCTAGCGGCCCTGGCCTGGCTGCTGACCCATCTGCACCGGCCGCAGCAGCTGAAGCCCGCCCTGGCCCTCACCGTGGTGGCCACGCTGTTGCACGGTCTGGGCATGGCCTGGGGCTTTGCCCAGATGGCGCGCCTGCACTGAAACACCGGTTCTGGCGGCTCGACAGGAATGTTTTTCACAACCCTGTGTGTAACTTTTTAATAAACACCATGTTATCCACAGGATGGTGATCAACCGTCGGGTTATCCCCGTTTCTGTTCCGCGGCAACAGGGCCGTCTTCACAGGCTTGTACTGGCGCCAAGTGCTTGATCAGCCTGCAAAAAATCCCCTTGCCCACAAAAAAGACGCTGCTCTACTACTCCTACTAATTTGAAATAAAGATATAGAAGAATAAGAACAGCCGGGGAAAACACCGTTCTGTGTCCGGGCGGCGAGGACCTGTAAACGCCATCGGCTGGTGTTTGAAGACAGGTTTCGACCGTTTGAAAGCGGTTTCTGGTTGCTGCCAGTGAAAAGTCACTGGCGACCGATGTGGTTGGTTTTGGAATGTCCGACAGCACCCGCAGGCGCCAGAGGTTGGCTAGCGGTCTCTGGCGGGCTTGGAGATGCTGACCGGTGGAAGGGGATGCCTCCGGGCTGAAAACCCGCTGCGTGCAGAAGGCTGGCCAGTATCAAAACGCGCAGGCACCGCGGCCTCTCACCGTCTTTGAATACCTTTATTCACAACCCTGTGCTTAACTTTTGAATAAATCCGTTGTTATCCACAGAGACGGGGGGAAGTGCCGGGTTATCCCCGTTTCTGTTCCGCGGCAACAGGGCCGTCTTCACAGGCTTGTACTGGCGCCAAGTCCTTGATCGGTCAGCAAAAAAGCCCCTTGTCCACAAAAAACCGTCTGCTCTACTACTCCTACTAATTTGAAATAAAGATATAGAAGAATAAGAACAGCCAAAAAAAAGCCGCCCGGAGGGCCAGGCGGCGGGGTCAAGAAGCGCTGCGGCAAAGCCGCGCGGCTTGTCAGAGCGTGTGTGTGACGAGTTTGAAATCCGGGTCTTCGGGAAACGGCTTGATGCTGTAGCCCAGACCCTTCATGAGGCGCAACATGCCCGGGTTGTTGGCCAGCACCAGACCTTCGATCTCGGCCAGTCCCTTGTCGCGCGCTTCTTCCATGATGCTGAGCATGAGGCGCGAGCCCAGGCCTTTGCCGTTGAAGTCATCGGCCACCACCAGCGAAAACTCGCAACTGGCTTTGTCGGGGTTGGTGATGTAGCGCGACACGCCGACGATGCGCTCGGTTTCCACGGTTTCGCCATCGGCATCGGTTTTGCGGGTGCGGTGGATCGCCACCAGCGCCATTTCGCGGTCGTAGTCGATCAGGGTCAGGCGCGACAGCATCGACGGCGGCAGTTCCTTGAGCGACGACACGAAGCGGAAATAGCGGCTCTCGGGCGACAGGTTCTGCACCAGGTCCTGCAGCATCTGGGCGTCGTCCGGGTGGATCGGGCGGATGGTGTATTCACCGCCGCCGCGCAGCGGCCAGATCTGCTCGTAGCGGGCCGGGTAGGGCAGGATGGCCAGGTGGGCGTAGTTGCGCGCCGTGGCGGGGGCGCTGTCGATCACGATGCGCGCGTCCACCGCCACCGCGCCCGATTCGTCCACGATGATGGGGTTGATGTCCATCTCGCGCAGCTGGGGCAGCTCACAGACCATTTCCGAGACGCGCAGCAGCACGTGTTCCAACGCATCCATGTCGACCGCAGAAGCACCGCGCCATTCGCCCAGGGTTTCGGCCACGCGGGAGCGGTCGATCAGGCGGCGGGCCAGGAACTGGTTGAGCGGGGGCAGCTCCATCGCGCGGTCGTTGATGAGCTCGATCATGGTGCCGCCGGCGCCGAAGGCGATCACCGGACCAAACGGATCGTCGGTCACGAGGCCGATGCAGATCTCGCGGCCGCGCTTGTTGCGCGCCATTTTCTGGATCGTCACGCCGTTGATGCGTGCGCCGGGCTGGGCCTTGGTGACGGCCTGGATCATGGTGTTGTAGATGTCGCGCACACCAACGGCGTTGAGCACGTTGAGCGCCACGCCGTTGACGTCGCTCTTGTGGCTGATGTCGGGCGAGTCGATCTTGAGCGCCACCGGGTAGCCGAGCTGGGTGGCGATCATCATGGCTTCGTTGGCCGAGCGCGCCAGGATGGTCTGGGTGACCGGGATGTGGAAGGCCGAGAGCAGGGCCTTGGACTCCATCTCGGTCAGGATCTTGCGCCGCTCGGTGAGCACGTTTTCGATCAGCAGGCGCGCGCCCTCGATGTCGGGTTGGGCCAGCGTGGACAGCGGTGGCGGCGTCTGCTGCAGCAGCTGCTGGTTCTGGTAGAAGCTGGCGATGTTGCCGAAGGCGCCCACGGCGGCCTCGGGCGTGCGGAAGCTGGGGATGTTGGCCGTGGCGAGCACGGCGCGCGCTTCGCCCACCGAGGCATCGCCCATCCAGCAGCAGAGCAGCGGTTTGCCCAGCCGGGGTTTGAGATCGGCCATGGCGCGCGCCACGTCGGCCGCGTCGATACCGGACTTGGGCGAATGCACCACCAGCACGCCGTCCACTGTCTTGTCGTGTCCGGCCGCGTCGATAGCGGCGCGGTAGTGCTCGGCTGTGGCTTCTTCGGACAGGTCGATCAGGTCGGTGAGCGAAGCCAGGGCGGGCAGCTTTTTCTTGAGTTCGGCCGCGGTTTCGGGCGAAAGCTGGCCCAGTTCGAGCTCGATTTCACTCACCCAGTCAGCGGCCAGCACACCGGGGCCGCCTCCGTTGGTGACGATGGACAGGCGCTTGCCCACCGGGCGATAGCGCGAGGCCAGGCATTTGGAGGCAGAAAACAGTTCGACGAATGAGCGCACGCGCACGGCGCCCGCGCGGCGCAGGGCCGCATCGAACACGTCGTCGCTGCCGACGATGGTGCCACTGTGCGTCTGCGCGGCCAGGTTGCCCGCGGTCTTGCGCCCGGCCTTGAGCACCACCACCGGCTTCGCGTTGGCGGCGGCGCGCAGCGCGCTCATGAAGCGGCGAGCGTTGGAGATGCCTTCCATGTAGACGACGATGCTGTGGGTTTGTGCATCAGAAGCGAGGAAATCGAGCACCTGGGCGATATCGACCGAGGTGTTGGGGCCGAGTGACACGACGGTGGAAAAGCCGACTGCGTTCTGGCTCGCCCAGTCCAGGATGGATGCGGTGAGCGCGCCCGATTGGGAAACCAGGGCGAGCGGACCGACGGCCGCGATCGGGCCGACCACGCTGGCGTTGAGGCCGGCGCGCGGGCGCTGGAAGCCCAGGCTGTTGGGGCCGAGCAGGTGCATGCCATGGCGGCGCGCCACGCGGTGCATGTCGCCCGCCATGTCGGCCGAGGTGCCGCTGCCGACCACCAGCGCTGCCTTGCACTTGATGCGCCCGGCCACTTCCAGCGCGGCGATCGCCTCGGCCGGGGGCAGGGCGATGATGGCCAGGTCGGCCCGGGTCTGGGCCAGGTCGGCCAGGGTGCCGGTGGTGTGGATGTCGAGGAAGACGAGGTTGCCGGTGAAGCGCTGGGCGGTCAGGGCGTTGATCAGCGCCCGGGCTTGCGGAATCTGGCTGTCGGGGTCGTCGGTTTTGCCGGCAAAGACGGCGATGGTTTCGGGCAGGAAAAGCGGGGTGAGGTAGTGTTTGTCCATGAGGGACTCAGGTTACTGAAAATGCGGTTTGTTCATGTTCAATCGGCGCCGATCAGCACACGCACATGGGCCGCGACGCTGCGGGCGAGGGGGCTCAATACGTAGCCGCCCTCCAGGCAGGAAATGACGCGCCCCTGGCAGTGTTTGTCGGCCAGTTTCATGAGTTGTTGAGTGACCCAGGCGTAATCGGCCTCCACGAGGCCGAGGTTGCCCATGTCGTCTTCCCGGTGGGCGTCGAAGCCGGCCGAGATGTAGATGAGTTGCGGCGCAAAGGCGTCGAGCGCGGGCAGCCAGTGGTCGGTGACGGCGGCGCGGAAGGCGTCGCTGCCGCTGCGGCTGGGCAGGCCGACGTTGACCATGTTCGGGCCGACGGCGTTTTCGCCGTTGAAGGGGTAGAGGCCTTTTTCGAAGATGGAGCACATCAGCACGCGCTCGTCGCCGCGGAAGATGTCTTCGCTGCCGTTGCCGTGGTGCACGTCGAAGTCGATCAGGGCGACACGCTGCAGGCCATGCACGTCGAGCGCGTGGCGCATGCCCACGGCCACGTTGTTGAAGAAGCAGAAACCCATGGCGGCCGAGCGTTCGGCGTGGTGGCCGGGCGGGCGCACGCTGCAGAAGGCGGTGGTGGCGCTGCCAGCCAGCACCAGGTCGGTCGCCTGCACCGCGGCGCCAGCCGCGCGCAGGGCGGCGGTCAGCGTGTGCGGGTTCATGTTGGTGTCCGGGTCCACCGCGTGCAGGCCTTCTGTGGGCGAGGCTTCAAAAATCTCGCGCACGTAAAGCGAAGCGTGCGCGCGACCGAGCTGTTCTTCGGTGGCCAGCGGCGCGTCGTACGGGATCATGTAATCCAGCAGACCCTTGACCAGCAGGTGGTCGTTGATGGCGCCCAGGCGCTCGGGGCATTCCGGGTGGTGCGCGCCCATGTCGTGGCGGGCGCAGTCGGCGTGGGTGATGTAGGCGGACAGCATGTTTTTGGGTCTCCTCGGGCGATGGTGAGCGGCCGGGCAACTGTGCACCCGTACCGGTTGACATGCATCAATCTAGACCCGAATGCTGACAAGCGTCTTGACGCATCGCAACATGACCCTGCTGGAGCGCACTCCCGGCTTCTCTCAGGAGCACGTGCCGGCCACCCAGGATGCGGTGGAACCGGCTTTGCCGGGCCACTCGCATCGCCCCCTGAGGGGTGACGCGAAGCGGCGCGGGGGAGACATTCAGTGCAACCCGGTCAGGCTGGCCGCCACCGCGCGCTTGAACGGCGTGAAGCGTTCGCCCAAACCCACCATGGCCTGGCGCAGCAGGCGGGCGGGCGCTTCTTCGCGGGTGTAGAGCGTGGCCAGGGCGTGGGTGGCCATGTAGAGGCCGCGGCTGGCACCCTGGTGCTGCCGTTGGTAGCGCTGCAAGAGGGCGGGTGAGGCGATGTCCTGCCCTTTTTGATGCGCCTGGATCAGTGCTTTTGACAGGCTGTCGATGCTGCGCAGGCCGAGGTTGAAGCCGTGCGCGGTGACCGGGTGCATGCCCACGGCGGCGTCGCCGACGACCGCAAAGCGCTGCGCCACGAGGCGGCGCGCCCAGACACCGACCAGCGGGTAGGCGTGGCGCGTGCTGCTGAGCCGCATGGCGCCGAGCTGGTGGCCGAAGCGCTGCGCCATGGCGGCGTTGAAGGCGTCTTCGGGCAGGTCCATCAGGGGCTGGAGTTCCTGGCTGGGCAGGGTGAGCACGACCGATGAGCGCGGCAGGCCGGTCAACGGGCAGGGGTTCATGGGCAGCAGGGCGAGCGTCTGGCCGTGGTCGAACCACTCCCAGGCGGTCTCAAAGTGGGGCTGCTCGTGCGTCATGTTGCAGACCAGCATGGTGCGACCGTAGTCGTGCATGTCGGCCGGAATGCCCATGGCGCGGCGGGTGCTGGAATGGCGGCTGTCGGCGGCCACCACGAGCTGGGCGCTCAGGCGCTGGCCGCTGGCGAGCGTGAGGTGGGCGCCGCTGGCGTCGGTGTGGATCTGGGTGACCTGTTCGCCGCAGCGCAGCTCGGGCGCCCGGCCGCTGTCGTCGTCGGGCGCCAGAGCCGCTTCGAAGGCGGCGCGGCGGATGTGGTGGTTGGCGACGAGGAAGCCGAGCTCGGTTTTTGAGCTCAGCTGGTGGCTGATGCGCATGCGCTGCTGGCCGGGGCCGGGGCCGCCGTCGAGCACGAGCGCGTCGCGCAGCGGCGCGATGTGGCCCTCTCCCAGCAGGGGCCAGATGCCGAGCTGGCGCAGCAGTTCGGCGCTGTGCTGGGTGAGCGCGATTTCGCGGCCGTCGAAAGCGGGCTGTTGCAGCGCTTCGCGGGGGTGCTGTTCGATCAGGCCGATGTGCAGCCCGCTGCCGCGCAGCGCCCGGGCCAGGCTCAAGCCGGCCGGGCCGGCGCCGATGATGATGAGGTCAAAGTCCATGGCGGGGCAGCTTATCGGGTGGCCGGGAGGTGGGGCTTGACTCAGGTCAAGCCCATGAAAAAGCCCCGACAGGCGGGGCTTGGCTGGGGAGCAGGTGGTGATCAGCTGCGTGGCTGCACCGGGGCATCGCAGCCGGCACCGCCGCCCATACCACCCATACCGCCCATGCGGTGGTGGCCGCCGTGGCCGTGTTTGCCCATCATGCCGCGTTCACCCTGCATGCCGGCCCGCTGGAAACCGCCGTGGCGCTGGCTGTCAAACACCTTTTGCTGTTCGGGCGTGAGCGCGGCGTAGAAGCTCTTGGTGGCTTCGATGCGCTTGTCCATCCGGGCGTCGCGTTCGGCTTTCAGGGCCTGCATTTTGTCCAGACGTTCGGGCGTGGTCAGCTTGGCCCAGTCTTCACGGCTGATGTCGCGTCCCATGCGCGGCTCGGGTGCGGTGCGGGCCACAAAGGCGCTCCACGCGGCTTCCTGGGCCGGTGTGATCTTCAGGGTTTCCTTGAGCTGGGCCTGGTGCTCGGCCATGCGCTTTTGCATGCGCTCCATGCGATGTGCCCGCTTCTGGGTCATCTCGGCGCTGCCTGGGCCGGCGTCCGGGCCCGCCTGTGCCCGCTGGGCCATGTGCTGGGCACGCATGTCTTGCGACATGGCGCCCATGCCCTGGGCGATGGCGGTGGCGGAAACACCGACGAAAGCGGTGGCGAGGGCGGCGGCGATGAGGGTGCGTTGGCTGAACAGTTTCATGAATCACTCCTGGACGGTTGATGAAAGACTTTCCAGAGGTCTCAGAGGGTGTCTGTTTCTGGAATGGCTTCAGTGTGAGCAGTAGCTGTATCTGCTCTGTGCGGGAGTGATGCTGGTTTGTAAAGATTTGTTCCGCTAACCACTGGGTAGCTTGCGGCAGATCAAGGATCCACCGCCGGGCGGCCCAACGGGGGAGCCCCGAAACACGCCGGCAAGGCGTGTTTCGCAAGGGGGTCAGAGACTCCCGAGGTCGTCGAGGATCGGGCAGTCGGGCCGGTCGTTGCCGGGGCAATGGCACAGCAGCTCGTCCAGCGTGCGCTGCATGGCCTGCAGCGCTTCGATGCGCTGGCCGAGTTCGTCGCGGTGTTTCTGCGCGATGCGTTTGACGCTGGCGCTGCTGCGGCGCCGGTTGTGCCAGAGGCTCACGAGTTCGGTGATGGCGTCGAGGCCGAAACCCATGTCGCGCGAGCGGCGGATGAAGCGCAGGGTGTGCACGTCGGCCAGGCTGTACTGGCGGTAGTTGCTGTCGGTGCGCGCCACCGCGCCCAGCAGACCGAGCGCTTCGTAGTGGCGCAGCATCTTGGGTGAGATGCCGCTCAGACTGGCTGCGGTGCCGATGTTGACCGGCCAGTTACGCACGTTGTCCAGCGCGCTGTCTGCTCTGTTGGCTGTGCTCATCGGATCCGGCGCCGGGCCGCCCCAAGCCGGATCGGCCCTGGAACCGGAGAAGGAACCGGTTCCTTCCAGTTCCTGGGGCAACGACCCGCGCAGCGGTGGCCTGTGGGGGCTCATCTCATGCAGCGACGGCGTAGCCTTCTTCGCTGATGGCCGCGGCCACCGCGTCGCGCGGCTGTTCGGTCTTGACTTCCACCAGGTTCTGGCTGCGGTCAATGCGCACTTCGGCCTGTGGGTCCAGGGTCTTGATGGCGGTGGTGACGGCTTTTTCGCAGTGGCCGCAGGTCATGCCCTGGACGGTGAAGGTCTGTTGGCTCATGGTCGTTCCTCAAGTTGAAAGCTTGTATCTTCAGCCTTGACACGGTGTCAAGGTCAAGTCCCCAGGCGATGAACGATACACCTTGTCGCTTGACCTTCCCATGGGGGTAAAGCTTATCCTTAACCCATGAATACCCTGACCGCAGTGGCCGACCCCGGCGTCGTGCCCGAATCCCCCGAGCTTTGCCAGATCGACCTGGGCATCGGCGGCATGACCTGCGCTTCCTGCGTGTCGCGCGTGGAAAAGGTGCTGAAGAAGCAGCCTGGCGTGAGTGGTGCGAGCGTGAACCTGGCCACCGAGTCGGCGCGCGTCACGCTCACCGGCCCCGACGACGCCGAAACCCTGGCGCGCATCAAGCGCGCGGTGCGCGACGCCGGCTACGAGCCGCGGTCCATGGAAGCCATGGACGAAGACAGTGGCGAGCGCTGGCACGGCATTCCCACCGACTTTCTGCCCGTGCTCGCGGGCCTGCTGCTCTCGGCACCGCTGGCCCTGCCCATGGTGGGCGATCTGTTCGGCAAACACTGGATGCTGCCCTCGTGGGTGCAGTTCCTGCTGGCCACGCCGGTGCAGTTCTGGCTCGGTGCGCGCTTCTACAAAGCCGGTTGGCACGCGCTGAAAGCGCTCACCGGCAACATGGAACTGCTGGTGTCGATCGGCACGACCGCGGGCTGGGCGCTCTCGACCTGGCTGTGGTGGCGCGCCGAGCCGGGCGAGATGGTGCACCTCTATTACGAAGGCTCGGCGGTGGTGATCACGCTGGTGCTGCTGGGCAAATGGCTGGAGGCGCGCGCCAAGCGCCAGACCACCAGCGCCATCCGCGCGCTGCATGCGCTGCGGCCCGAGCGCGCGCACCTGCTGCCCGACGGCATCAAGCGCACCGAAGAGACCGACGTGCCGGTGGACGAATTGCTGCCGGGCGACCTGATCACCGTGCGGCCGGGTGAACGTTTTCCTGCCGATGGCACGGTGGCGCAGGGCAGCACGCAGGCCGACGAGTCCATGCTCACCGGTGAATCGATGCCGGTGGCCAAGGCGGTGGGCGATGGCGTGACCGGCGGTGCGCTCAACGGCGAGGGCGCGGTGCAGGTGAACGTGCGCGCGGTGGGCGCGCAGAGCGTGCTGGCGCACATCATCGCGCTGGTGCAGGACGCACAGGCGGGCAAGGCGCCGGTGCAGCGCCTGGTGGACAAAGTGGCGGCGGTGTTTGTGCCGGTGGTGCTGGTGATCGCGCTGATCACGCTGGGCGGCTGGCTGTACGTGGGCGCGCCGGTGGAAGAAGCGTTGCTGCACGCGGTGGCGGTGCTGGTGATCGCCTGCCCTTGTGCGTTGGGTCTGGCCACGCCCGCTGCCATCATGGCCGGCACCGGCGTGGCGGCGCAACACGGCATCCTCATCAAGGACGCGCAGGCGCTGGAGATCGCGCACCGCGTGGACACGGTGGCGTTCGACAAGACCGGCACGCTGACCGTCGGCCATCCGCGGTTGCGGCTGATCGAGGCGGCTGCGGGCGTGGACGAACTGGCGGTGCTGCAGGCGGCGAGCGCGCTGCAGGCGCAGAGCGCGCACCCGCTGGCGCGCGCCGTGCTGGAGGCCGCGGCCTCGCGCGGGCTGACGGTGGCGGCCGATGCGGCGCTGGATGTGCAGGCGGTGTCGGGCCGCGGCAGCCTGGGCACGGTGCAGGGTGCGAAGCTGGCGCTGGGCAGCCTGCGCTGGATGGACGAGCTGGGCGCGGCCATGGGCCCGCTGGCGGCGCGCGCGCAGACGCTGCAGGACGAGGGCGCCACGGTGTCGGTGCTGGCGGCTCAGGGAGAGGCCGACTTATGGGCGCCGCTGGCCCTGCTGGCCTTCGCCGACGAAGCCAAGCCCGGCGCCGCCGCCGCCCTGGCCGGGTTGCGTGCCCAGGGCTTGCGCCTGTTCATGGTCTCGGGCGACAACCGCGGCGCGGCGCTGGCCATGGCCCACACGCTGGGCCTGCGGGCCGACGCAGGTGAGGTGATTGCCGAGGTGTTGCCGGGCGACAAGGCGGCGGTGGTGCAACGCCTGAAGCGAGGCGAACGCGAACCGCCGGCGGGGCTGGTGGCGCTGGCGGCGGTGGAGGGTGGCACAGCACCCGCGGCGATGACAGCGGGTTCCAGGGAAAGCCTGCACACCGTGGCGATGGTTGGCGATGGCGTGAACGACGCGCCGGCTTTGGCCGCCGCCGATGTGGGCCTGGCGATGAGCCACAGCCAGGGCGGCGGCTCCGACGTGGCGATGCACGCCGCAGGCATCACGCTCATGCGCGGTGACCCCATGCTGGTGGCCGCGGCGCTCGACATCTCGCGCCGCACCGTGAGCAAGATCCGGCAGAACCTGTTCTGGGCCTTTGCCTACAACGCCGCCGGCATCCCGCTGGCCGCGCTGGGCTACCTGAGCCCGGTGCTGGCGGGCGCGGCGATGGCCATGAGCTCGGTGAGCGTGGTCAGCAACGCGCTCTTGCTCAAGCGCTGGAAGCCGCCGGTGCAGCGTTGAAAGCGGGCGTCTTGCCGGTCAATGCGTCGCCTGTGGTCGGGTGCGCCGCCTCTTGGCGGTCGGGGTTGATTTGAGTCAATCTGGTGCGCGCCGTGTTCGGTGATAGTCTCAGGTCGAGTTAGCCGACCGATGAGTCGGTTATTGGGTTCCTTGAGGAGACAAACACCATGAACCACGAAGCCCTGCGGGTCATCCGCGACGAACACGCCTCTCTGGCGGCGATGCTGCAATCGCTCATGCAGATGGTCCGGCGCGGCCCCGATCCCGATGGGACGGGCCGGTCCGAGCTGTTTTTTGACGTCTTGCGGGCGATGCTGTTCTACATCGACGAGTTTCCCGAGAAGCACCACCATCCCAAGGAATCGGACCTGCTGTTTCCCCGCGTGGCACGCGTGGCGCCGCACGCGATGGCCGCGATCGACCAGCTGGAGCGCGACCACATGCAGGGCGAGCTGCGGGTGCGCGAACTCATGCACCTGCTGATGGCCTGGGAGCTGCTGGGCGACACCCGGCGCCAGGCCTTCGAGGACGAGGTGACCCGTTATGTGGACTTCTACCTCGAACACATGCGGCTGGAAGAGTCGGTGATCCTGCCGGAAGCCGAAAAGAGCCTGACCGACGCCGACTGGCACGCGCTCAACGCCGCGTTCGCCACCAACCAGGACCCCCTGAACAACCGCGTGCCGCGCGACCCGCAGTTCGACCGCCTGTTCACCCGCATCGTGATGCGCGCGCCCGCGCCGGTGGGCCTGGGCCAGGGCTGATCGCGTCTCCGGGGCGGTGGCGGGCACCGCCACCGGTGAAAAAGCGTGCCGTGGTGTGACGCGGACGCTGTTTGGTTGCTGAAAATGAACACCAAAGTGGTGTTTGAGTGAGCGGCGTCAATGCCAGCCTCGGTCCGATGGTGGATGCTTGGAACAGTCCAGTCTCTGTTCCCGCCCCTCGCGCGCCCGCCATGTCACATCCCATTTCACCTTCCCGTTCCGACGAACGCTATCAGCTCTCGCGGCAGTTGCACACGCTGGTGCAGTTGCTGCAACGGGTGCCCGAGTCCCGGGAGCAAAGTGGACACGCCGCTTTTTTCGACGCCATGCGCGCGGTGCTGATCGACGTGTGTGCCGCAGCCCCCGAGCAGCGGCCGGGTGCCGATGCGCTGGTCATGGCAGCGATCGCCCAGCTGGAGCGCCGGCCCCTGAACAACGATCCACTGGTCTTTGATCTGATGCAATTGCTGCGGGTCCACGGTTTTCTGGAGGGTGAGCGGCGCACCCAGCTGACGGCGACGCTGCGGCGTCTGGTGGGCCTGCATCTGAGCCTGTTCTGGCAGGAGTCCGAAGTGCCTTTTCGGGCCACCGCGGCGGCGAACGACCAGCGAGCCGACACGGTCGACATGAACCGCCTCAACCTGCCCTGGGCGCTGCGGCCGGGTCAGCGCGGTGCCGAACACCGACGGGCGGCCAACGAGCCCGATGCGCACCCAAAAGAGTCGCTCCTGTCCGCCCGGCCAGGGGGCGCTGAACCCTCGCTGTTGCCGGTGGCCTGAACCGGCGCGACTCACACCCGCTTGGGCGGGCGGGCATGGGCCCACAATGGCCGGCCATGTCCCGCCACCCCTCGCCCGTTTCTACGGCGTCCGACCACACCCCCTATCTGCGCCTGGCCCTCGCGCTGTCGCTGGGCGCGGCCGTGTCGCTGGGCATCACGCGCTTTGCCTACGGCCTGCTGTTGCCGCCCATGCGCGACGACCTGGGCTGGAGCTACACCCTGGCCGGCGCCATGAACACCGCCAACGCCGTGGGCTACCTCATCGGTGCACTGGCCATGTCGTGGTTGCTCAAACGCCTGTCGCCCATGCGCGTGCTGCTGGCGGGCTCGGTGCTGGCCACGCTGTTCATGGCCGCCAGCGGCTTTTTCACCAGCGCCACGGCGTTGCTGCTGCAGCGGTGTCTGGCGGGCGTGGCCAGCGCCCTGGTGTTCAGCACCGGCGGCCTGCTGGCCGCGCGGCTCGCGGCGCGCCAGCCGCATCGAAGCGGGTTCCTGCTCGGGCTGTACTACGGCGGCACCGGGCTGGGCATCGTGGTCTCCGCGTTCGGTGTGCCCTGGTTGCTGGAGCGGGCGGCCGGTCAGCCCCATGGCTGGGCCTGGGCGTGGTGGGGGCTGTCGGTGTTGTGTGCGCTGGCGACGGCGCTGCTGGCCTGGCCCGCGCGCGTGCTCGCGGCCAGCGACGCCACCGGCCCGGCC
>Ga0209262_10000299_pt1 | contig 24955 bp, 23 predicted proteins | sample Lowcelwee11metaG_FD_187171 | JGI IMG/M metagenome (GOLD analysis project Ga0209262, IMG submission 187171) | Freshwater pond sediment microbial communities from the University of Edinburgh, under environmental carbon perturbations - Low... | ecosystem: Environmental > Aquatic > Freshwater >...
GCAATACAGGTCGACGCGGCGGTGGCCGACGAACAGGGCCTGCGCGGCCGAGACCTCAAACACCTGGAATTCGGTGACGTGGCCGAAGTGCTCGTTGACCCGGCCGCCGCCTTTGGTGGCAACCGCGACCAGCACCTTCATGTCGTCGTCCACACCCACGGCGTTGGCCGCTGCGGCCAGGGCTTCGTGTTTGGCGGCCTGTTGGGCCTGGCGCTCGACCTCGACCTTGTCCTGGTAGCTCTTGCGCTTGTCCAGGTCGTAGACCACTTCCATCTGCTCGAGCTTGTCGAGCGTGAACTCTTCCGAGCGGTCTTCGCCCAGCAGGCCCACCGCGTCGGCGCGGCACTGGCGGCAGTGGCGCATGAGGTTGGCGCCGCCCATGCAGGCGTCCTGCACCGCCTTCAGCTCCGAAGCGGTCGGGCCACGCTGGCCGGTCAGGCCGAACACCGTGCCGTGCTCGGCTTCGCTGATGAGCGGCATGATGTTGTGCAGGAAGGCGCCGCGCTTCTTCACTTCGCGGTTCACCTCGATCAGGTGCTCGTCGTTGATGCCGGGGATCAGCACCGAGTTGATCTTGGTGAGCACGCCGCGCGCGGTGAGCATTTCCAGGCCGAGCATCTGGCGCTCGTGCAGGATCTTGGCGGCTTCGTAGCCGGTCACGCGCTTGTGGTTCCAGAAGATCCAGGGGTAGATCTTTTCGCCCACGGCCGGGTCCACCATGTTGATGGTGATGGTGACGTGGTCGACGTTGTATTTGCAGATCTCGTCCACCTGATCCGGCAGCGCCAGGCCGTTGGTGGACAGGCAGAGCTTGATGTCGGGCGCCTGCTCCTGCAGCATGCGGAAGGTGTCGAAGGTCTTGGCCGGGTTGGCCAGCGCATCGCCAGGGCCGGCCACGCCGAGCACCGTCATCTGCGGGATCTCGCTGGCCACCGCGACCACTTTTTTCACCGCCTGTTCGGGCGTGAGTTTCTGGCTCACGACGCCGGGGCGCGACTCGTTGCTGCAGTCGTATTTGCGGTTGCAGTAGTTGCACTGGATGTTGCAGGCCGGCGCCACGGCCACGTGCATGCGGGCGTAGTGATGGTGGGCTTCTTCGGAATAGCAAGGGTGGTTCTTGACCTTGTCCCAGACTTCCTGGGGCATGTCGTCGGGGCCGTCGGAGGTGCCACAACTGGCCTTGCCTTCACCGCCGGAGGTGCCGCAGCCGCCGCCGGCTTCGGGCAGGTCGGGCGTGGCGCCCAAAGATTTGATCTGGCCAATGCCGATGTAGGTCTTGGCAGGCATTGAACCGCTGGGAGCGCTGGTTTGCATGGGAACCCTTTTCGCGTCCGACACTTGGCCGCATGAGGGGACCTATAGCCAAATCCGTGCCACCGGAAATCTTGTTTTAAATCAATGAACTGGCTTGTTTTGTCGCTTGTCGCAGATGCTACGGGAGCCACAACTTTGGAGTGTGTTGCGTCTGGCTTGCGACAAAGGCCACACTTTGTTTTTGGCGTGTGACCGCATGAAGCTGGCGCCGCTCGTGAACCTGGGCAAGGCCAGCGGTTGTGAGGGCCGTTCTCCGGCTCAGGCTCGCGGACGGCTGTGTGGGTTCGCCAGGATCACCGCGTCAACAACGGGCTTGTTGACGGGCTCTGTGGCCACCGCGAATCGAGCCTGCGCCCGACCCTCCCAAACACCGACCTCAATGTGGCACCCGAGTGAATGTGGGGAAGTCAAACGTTGGTTCCGCCCACCCGTTCTCAGACGTGTCGGGTGGCTGCGGCGGAGCGCCGCAGAGGATTCGCGCATGCCACAGAGCCTCGCCCACCCAGGCGGTGTTCACGCCGGCCCAGGCGCCTGAAGCCACACATCTGCGCGAGCGCGAAGGCGCCCCGCCGCGGACGCCCGGCGCGTTGCCGACACGTCGAAACGGCGCCAGCAAACCCTACAAAGATTTCAAAACTTCCGCACCTCAATGCCGTGCTTCTGCAAGGCATACCCCATCTGGCGCGGCGAGATCTTGAGCAAGCGCGCCGCCTTGGCCTGCACCCAGCCGCTGCGCTCCATGGCCCAGACCAGACGCTCGTGTTCACCTTCTGGTTTGCCATCGGCAACGGCCGTCGGAGCGACGGCGGCGACAACAGGCTCGGGTGTCGCCGCGACGGGCGCCGGCAACGAGGCATCCACCACAGCGGGCCCCATGGGCCGCTCCTGGATCGGAATCTCCGCCAGCCGACTCGGCCGCACCGCGTCTTCGCGGTCGATGTGGTGCAACACCTGCGTCAGGCAGCGGTTGCCCTGGCAGGGGAAGGCCAGATCCGTGATCACGTCACCGTGCGCCATGGTGGCGGTGCGCTCGACGCAGTTCTCCAGCTCACGCACATTGCCCGGCCAATAGCAGCTCGCCAGCACCCGCATGGCGGTGGCGCTGAACTCGGTGGTGCGCGCGTTCTCGCGGTTGAAGCGTTCCAGAAAATGTTTGGCCATCGCCGGGATGTCTTCGCGGCGTTCGCGCAGCGGTGGCAGCTGGATGCTGACCACGTTGATGCGGTAGTACAGGTCGGCGCGGAACTCGCCCGCCTTCACCATGCGCTCCAGATCGCGGTTGGTGGCCAGGATCAGGCGCACATCGACCTTGACCGCGCTGGAGCCACCCACGCGCTCGAACTCGCGCTCCTGCAGCACGCGAAGCAGCTTGGCCTGGAACGAGGCCGAGATGTCGCCGATCTCGTCCAGAAACAGGGTGCCGCCGTGCGCCATTTCGAAACGGCCCTTGCGTTGCCCCTGTGCGCCGGTGAACGAACCCTTTTCATGGCCGAACAGTTCGCTCTCCAGCAGCGACTCGGTGAGCGCCGCGCAGTTGACGCTGACGAACGCTTCACGTTTGCGGGGCGACAGGCTGTGGATGGCGCGCGCGATCACTTCCTTGCCGGTGCCGCTCTCGCCGCGCAACAGCACCGTCGTGCGAGACGGCGCCACCTGGTGCACCTGGTCAAACACCTCCAGCATGGGCTGGGAGGTGCCCACCACGTGCTCGATCTTGTGGCCGGGCTTGAGCGCCTTGGACATGCGGCGCACCTCGTCCTGCAGGGTGTCGTGCGCCGCACTCACGCTCTTGTGCAGCAGCAAGGCCTGGCCCATCAGCGTGGACACCATCTTGAGCAGCTGCAGCTCGTCGCCGAAGTGGCTGCGGGTGTCGGGGTTCAGGTAGTCGATGGCGAGCACGCCCACCGTGCGGCGGTCCGCACGGATCGGCACGGCCAGCATGCTCACGCAGGCGCCCGGGCTCTGGTCGGCGCCGCCGGTGCGGTTCAGGAACAGCGGCTCGGCGCGCAGGTCGGGCACGGAGAACGGCACGCCGGTGGCGTACACGCGGCCGACGATGCCCTCGCCGGGCAGGAATTTCAGTCGCTGGCTTTCGTCAGACGTCAGCCCCACAGCGCACAGGCCGCGCAGCTCGCTGGAGCCGGGTTCGGCCAGCACGACGAAGGCGCGGCGCCAGTCCATCGCCTGCAACAAATAGTTAAGGGCTTCACGAAAAGTTTTATGGACGTCGAGCGAAGTCGCGAGTGTCTTGCTGATCTCGTAGACCACATTCAACTCGCGCCGCGCCGCGGTCACTTGGGGGTTCATCACCATGGTGCGCTCCGGGTAGGTGCAAGGCAGGACCTGATACAGGGCAGCGCCGCCCCTGGCGTGGCCGGTGAGCACCAACGCAGGGATTTCTGACGCAGAAAAGCCACCTCCTGAAGCGCTCTCATGCAAGAAATGAACCAATAACTTCGTGGTGTGCGCCGTTGATCGTTTGGCTTCACGCTTTCCGACAAACCGGACAGGCCTGTTCGATCACGCGGCCGGTGGCGCAAACAAAACCCACAAAACATGCCGAAAAACGCGGCGAACAAGGCACAAATGGCATGGCACCGAAATTGCGGAATGCGCTGCGGCCCCCTACTTTTTCTGGAGTCCTTCATGTCGCTCAGCAGCCGTGATCCCGCCCCCGCCCGTGCCGCCGCCAGCGTCTACCTCGACTACGCCGCCACCACCCCCGTGGACCGCCGCGTGGCGAACAAGATGATTCCCTACCTGACTGAGCTCTACGGCAACCCCGCCAGCCGCTCGCATGCGTTTGGCTGGGCCGCCGACGAAGCCGTGGAGCTGGCACGCGAGCAGGTCTGCTCGCTGATCAACGCCGACCCGCGTGAAATCGTCTGGACCTCGGGCGCCACCGAATCGAACAACCTGGCCATCAAGGGCGCCGCGCACTTCAACCGCGCCAAGGGCAAGCACCTGATCACGGTCGCCACCGAACACAAGGCCGTGCTCGACAGCATGCGCGAGCTGGAGCGCGAAGGTTATGAAGTGACGGTGCTGCCGGTGTTGCCCAGCGGCCTGCTCGACTTTGCCGTCTTCGAAGCGGCCATTCGGCCCGACACCGTGCTGGCCTCGGTGATGATGGTCAACAACGAAACCGGTGTCATTCAGGACATCGCCGCGCTCGGCGCCCTCTGCCGCGAAAAGGGCGTGGTCTTCCACGTGGACGCGGCACAAGCCGCTGGCAAGGTGGCGATCGATCTGGACGTGTTGCCGGTCGATCTGCTCTCGCTCTCGGCACACAAGATCTACGGCCCCAAGGGCATCGGCGCTTTGTATGTGCGGCGCAAACCGCGCGTGCGCATCGACGCGCAGATGCACGGCGGTGGCCACGAGCGCGGCATGCGTTCGGGCACGCTGGCCACGCACCAGATCGTGGGCATGGGAGAGGCCTTCTGGCTGGCGCGCGAAAACATGGCCGCCGACAACGCCCGCATCAAGACCCTGCGCGACCGCCTCTGGGCCGGCTTCCAGCAGATGGACTGCGTGGTGCTCAACGGCGATCAAACCCACAGCGCCGTGCAGTACCTCAACTGCAGCTTCAACTACGTCGAGGGCGAGTCGCTGCTGATGGGCATCAAGGGCGTAGCGGTGTCGTCGGGTTCGGCCTGCACCTCGGCCAGCCTGGAGCCCAGCTACGTGCTGCGCGCCATGGGCCGCAGCGACGAGCTCGCGCACAGCTCGGTGCGCTTTTCCATCGGCCGCTTCACGACAGTCGAAGAAATCGATTTCACGATCGCCCAGGTCACCGAAGTGGTGAACCGCCTGCGTGCCATGAGCCCGCTGTGGGACATGGTGCAGGCCGGCATCGACCTCAGCACCATTCAATGGTCGGAGCATTGATGACCACCCCCGTCGCTTGCTCGCTGCGCGTAGCCGCATCCCCCCTCAAGGGGGCAACACCAGTGGCCCGGCAAAGCCGGTTCCACGGTGTTTCTGGGTCGGACGCATTCACGTCCGCCGGCAAGCAACTTTGATTCGCCACCTTCACACACAGGAGTTTCACCATGGCCTACAGCGACCAAGTCGTCGATCACTATGAAAACCCGCGCAACGTGGGCGCCTTCGACGCCAACGACGCCAGCGTCGGCACCGGCATGGTCGGCGCGCCGGCCTGTGGCGACGTGATGCGGCTGCAGATCCGCGTCAACGCCCAGGGCGTGATCGAGGACGCCAAGTTCAAGACCTATGGCTGCGGCTCGGCCATCGCTTCGAGCTCGCTCGTGACCGAGTGGGTGCGCGGCCGCACGCTGGACGAAGCGCTGGCGATCAAGAACTCGCAGATCGCCGAAGAGCTGGCCCTGCCACCCGTGAAGATCCACTGCTCCATCCTGGCCGAAGACGCGATCAAGGCGGCCGTGGCCGACTTCCGCTCGCGCCAGGCCACGGGCGAAGCCGCCACGCTGGTCTCGGAGCAGCCCGCCTGCGCCTCCAGCACGCGCTGAAAACCCACCCCCTGTCACACCCACCGGAGTCACCACCATGCAAGTCGCTGCCGCTGCCTCAACCCCCGCCGACCCCATCGCCATGCCGCCCATGCTGGAGTTCACCTCAGCGGCCGCGGCCAAGGTGGCCGAACTGATCGTCGAAGAGGGCAACCCCAATCTCAAGCTGCGCCTGTACGTGACCGGCGGCGGCTGTTCGGGTTTCTCGTACGGCTTCGCTTTCGACGACCAAGTCAACGAAGACGACACCCTGACCGTGACCGCCGGCGTGGCCCTGGTGGTGGACGCCATGAGCCAGCAGTACGTGCTGGGCGCGCGGGTCGATTTCGAAGACGGCCTGGAAGGCTCGCGCTTCGTGATCCACAACCCGAACGCGGCCACCACCTGCGGCTGCGGGTCCTCCTTTTCGGTGTGAGATGGAACACCCTCTGAGTGCCTCGTGCCTTGCCCCCTCGCCCCTCTGGGGAGAGGGCTGGGGTGAGGGGCACGCCAGCCCAAGAAGAAAGGAAACCCCATGCAAGTCTCACTGACCCCCGCCGCCGCACGGCACGTTGAAAAATCGCTGGCCAAGCGCGGCAGCGGCATCGGCCTGCGCCTCGCCGTCAAGACCAGCGGTTGCTCGGGCTTCGCCTACGCGCTGGAGTTCGTCGACGTGCTCAACGCCGACGACCAGTGTTTTGAAACCGCCGGCACCAAGCTCATCGTCGATGCCAAGAGCCTGGCCATGCTGGACGGCACCGAGCTCGACTTCGTGCGCGAGGGCCTGAACGAAGGCTTCAAGTTCAACAACCCGAACGCTAAAAACAGCTGCGGCTGCGGCGAGAGCTTCGCCGTATGAAACACCTCCCCGTATCCCTCTGCGAGCGCAGCGAAGCACGTTCCAGGGCACCCGCGGAACCGGCTTTGCCGGGCCGCTGGGTGCGCCCCCTGGGGGGGATTCGGCTACACGAAGTGAGCAAGAAACGGGGGGAGCATTGACATGGCCCTCTTGCAAATCGCTGAACCTGGACAAAGCGCTGCGCCGCACCAGCATCGGCTGGCAGCGGGCATTGACCTGGGAACGACCAACTCCCTGATCGCGAGCGTGAAGAGCGCGGTGGCCGAGTGCCTGCCCGACGAACATGGTGCCATGCTGCTGCCCTCGGTGGTGCGTTACTTGGAAGACGGCGCCACCGTGGTCGGGCGAGCGGCCCAGGAGCAGCAGGCCATCGACCCGCACAACACCATCGTCTCGGTCAAGCGCTTCATGGGCCGTTCGCTGGCCGATCTGAAGGATGCGGCCGCCCTGCCCTACCAGTTCAAGGACGGGCCGGGCATGGTGGGCCTGCACACCGTGGCGGGCGAACGCTCGCCGGTGCAGGTGTCGGCCGAGATCCTGAACACGTTGCGTGTGCGCGCCGAAGCCTCGCTGGGCGGGCCGCTCTCGGGCGTGGTGATCACCGTGCCGGCCTACTTCGACGACGCCCAGCGCCAGGCCACCAAGGACGCGGCACGCATCGCCGGCCTGAACGTGCTGCGCCTGCTCAACGAGCCCACGGCCGCGGCGATTGCCTACGGCCTGGACCAGCAGGCCGAAGGCACTTTTGCGGTCTACGACCTGGGCGGCGGCACCTTCGACATCTCCATCCTCAAGCTCACCCAGGGTGTGTTCGAGGTGCTCTCCACCGGCGGCGACTCGGCCCTGGGCGGCGACGACTTCGACAGCGCCATTGCAGCCTGGTTCTGCGCCGAACACGGTCTGGACGGCGTGGCCGCTTTGCCGCCTTCGCAGCAGCGTGCCCTGCTGACCGCCGCACGCGCGGCCAAAGAAAAACTGTCGAACCACGACAGCGCCGAGCTCTGCCTCACGCTGGCCGACGGCCAGTCGCTGGCGGCCATCCTCTCGCGCGCACAGTTCGCCACGCTCGGTGCACCGCTGATCGCACGCACCCTGAACGCCACCAAGCGCGCGCTGCGCGATGCCCAACTCTCCACCGCGCTGATCACCGGCGTGGTGCTGGTGGGCGGATCGACCCGCATGCCGATCGCGCGCGATGCGGTGCGCGACTATTTCGGTCTCGAACCGCTGGCCGATCTCGACCCCGATCAGGTGGTCGCCATCGGTGCGGCGCTGCAGGCCAACGTGCTCGCCGGCAACGGCAGCGGCGACCAGTGGCTGCTGCTCGACGTCTGCCCGCTCTCGCTCGGCATTGAGACCATGGGTGGCCTGGTGGAAAAGGTGATTCCGCGCAACTCCACCCTGCCCACCGTGCGCGCGCAGGACTTCACCACCTTCAAGGACGGCCAGACCGCGATGAGCCTGCACGTGGTGCAGGGCGAACGCGAGTCGGTCGCCGACTGCCGTTCGCTGGCGCGCTTCGAGCTGCGCGGCCTGCCGCCGGCAGTGGCCGGTGCCTTGCACATCCGCGTGAGTTTCCAGATCGACGCCGACGGCCTGCTTTCGGTCAGCGCGCGCGAGCAGAGCAGCGGCATCGAGGCCCACATCGAAGTGAAGCCGAGCTACGGCCTGGGCGATGAACAGATCGCTTCCATGCTGCAAGACGCGATCGCGGCCTCGCAATCCGACATGCGGCTGCGCGCGCTGCGCGAAGCCCAGGTCGATGCGCGGCGTCTGTTGGACGCAACCGAAAGCGCACTGGCAGAAGACGGTGGCCTGCTCAACCCCGCCGAACTCGACGCCATTCACAAGGCGCTGTACGCGGTGGCCGACCGGCTGGAGACCGAGGCCCCGGTGGAAGAGCTGCGCCTGAGCACCAACGCGCTCTCCGCCGCCACCGACGCCTTTGCGGCGCGGCGCATGAACGCGTCGATCCAGAAGGCTCTGGCCGGCCGTGCGATGGACAGTTTGATTCCCTAGGAAACCCATGCCCAAAGTCCGCCTGCTGCCGCACCCCGACCTCTGCCCCGAGGGGCTGGAGATCGAACTGCCCAAGGGCGAGTCCCTGTGCGAGGGCTTTCTCAACCACGGCATCGCCATCGAACACGCCTGCGAAATGGTGGCCGCCTGCGCCACCTGCCACGTCTACGTGCGCGAAGGTGGCACCTCGTTGTCCAAACCGAAGGACGACGAAGAAGACCAGCTCGACCACGCCTGGGGCCTGGACGCGCAGTCGCGCCTGGCCTGCTGCGTGAAGCTGCGCGATAGCGACCTGGTGATCGAGTTTCCGCGCCATACGCGCAACCATGCGCGGGAGCACTGACAAGTCAACCGCTGATCTCGGTCGTTGCACCTCACGAGCCAAGGCGTGTGCGGGCATGCCGCAACGCTTCGGTGAGGCGGTCGGCGCTGTGCGCCGACTTCCCTGCGATGCTCGCGGCCGTGGCCAGTCGCACAACTCGCTGCGTTCGCTTCGCTCTCTCCGCTCAAACAAGTGCGACGAGTCAGTTGACGAAGCGCGCTGCGCGCGCGGCCACGGCCACTGCGCTTCTCGGCGCCTCACAGGCGCGCTGCGACCTACCCACCCACACCTTGGCAACAAGGGTTTGGGCGTGCCACCGGTGGAATACCCATTCGCTACTTGCTGCGGCAGGCGCTGTCCGGTGGGGGCGATGTTCCGGGGTGGCTGTGGCCGCCCGCCTGGGGCCGGGCGCGCAAGTGCGCGCTTCGTTGACTGACTCGCGGCCACTGTCTGAGCGGAGAGAGCGCAGCGAACGCAGCGAGTTTGGCCGCGCCGGCTCCAGGCTGGTGGACACAGCGAAGTCGGCGCAGCCGACCACCCCGGATGAGCCCCTGCCGGGCAGCGCCTGCCGCAGCACGCGAGGTGCCACGAAACAAAAGCCAAGCAACCCAGCCCCTGTTCGAAACAACACATTCCCGACACCGGCCAGGCACCGGAAAAACCAGCACGGCTGACCAGACCCGACAAACCGGCCCAGCCAGACCCTCCACAGCACCGATTGGAGGGACAAAACAGGTGGCATGCACCTTGCGATGAGGTAGGCAAAGGATGCTGCTCACATGCCACGCAATCTCATCATCAACGACACCACGCTGCGCGACGGCGAACAGACCGCCGGGGTGGCGTTCACGGTGTCCGAGAAATGCGCCATCGCCACGGCCCTCTCGGCCGCGGGTGTGGCCGAGATGGAGATCGGCATTCCGGCCATGGGCGATGAAGAGATCGCCTGCATCAACGCCATCGCTGCGCTGAAGCTGCCGGCCAAGCTGATGGTCTGGGGCCGCCTGACCGATGCCGATCTCGCCAGCGCTTTGAAATGCGACGCACAGATCGTGCACCTCTCCATCCCGGTCTCCGACATCCACCTGCAATACAAGCTGCGCCAGTCGCGTGAATGGGTGCTGGAACAGGTCACGCGTCTGATCGGCCAGGCTGCCCAAAGTGGGCGCCAGATTTCGTTCGGTGCCGAAGACGCTTCGCGCGCCGACAGCGCCTTCCTGATCCAAGTGGCCCAGCGCGCCAAGGCTGCGGGCGCCAGCCGCATCCGCTTCGCCGACACCCTGGGCGTGCTCGATCCGTTTGCCACCTTCGACGCCATCGCCCGCCTGCGCGATGCGGTGGACATGGACATCGAAATGCACGCCCACGACGACCTGGGCCTGGCCACCGCCAACACCCTGGCCGCCGCACGCGCCGGCGCGACCCACGCCAACACCACCGTCAACGGCCTGGGCGAACGCGCCGGCAACGCCGCGCTGGAAGAGGTGGTGATGGCCGCTCGCCACCTGCAGCAGACCGACACCGGCGTCGACACACACGCCCTGCTCGGCATTTCGCAACTCGTGGCACGCGCCTCCGGGCGCTCGGTGGCCTTCAACAAGAGCATCGTCGGCGAAGCCGTGTTCACCCACGAGTCGGGCATCCACATCGACGGCCTGCAGAAGCACCCATCAACCTACGAAGGCTTTGACCCCGGTGAACTCGGCCGCGAGCGCCGCACCGTGCTGGGCAAACACTCGGGCTCACAGGCGGTTCGCCTGGCCTTCGGCGCAATGGGCCTGGCCATCGAAGACGATGCGCTGACCGAACGCGTGCTGGCACGCATCCGCGAACACGCCATGCGCGTGAAGCAGGAAGCCACACCCGAAGAGCTGCGCGGCTTCTTGATGGACGCGCACAACATGGCCCACGTGGCTCCAGCTTGGGGGCGGGCATGAACACGGCAGCAGCCAGCGCCATCGCCCCCGCCGGCTGGTGGGCCCTGCTGCGCGAAGACGCACGCTGCGTGCTCACCCGTGACCCGGCCGCGCGCAGCCTGATCGAGGTCTGGACCATCTACCCCGGCCTGCAGGCGATCGCCCTGCACCGCCTCGCCCACGCGCTGTGGACCCGGGGCTGGCGCTACCTGCCGCGCTGGTTGTCGTTCGTGTCGCGCCTGGTGACGCAGATCGACATCCACCCCGGCGCCCGCATCGGCGCGCGTTTTTTCATCGACCACGGCACCGGTGTCGTGATCGGCGAGACCGCCGAGGTCGGTGACGACGTCACGCTCTACCACGGCGTCACGCTGGGCGGCACGAGCTGGCGCGCCGGCAAGCGCCACCCCACGCTGGGCCACCAGGTGGTGGTCGGCGCCGGCGCCAAGATCCTCGGCCCGATCAAAGTGGGCGACGGTGCCCGGGTGGCGGCCAATTCGGTGGTGATCGAAGCCGTGCCGGCCGGCGCCACCGTGGTCGGCATCCCCGGCCGCGTGGTCGCTCCCGCGCGCCGCACCACGCACGGCTTCGACCTCGAACACCACCTCATCCCCGACCCGGTGGGCAAGGCGATCGCCTGCCTGCTCGACCGCGTGGCCCAGCTGGAGCGCAGCCTGGCCCACAGCCAGGGTCTGGCCAGCGCCGACAGCGCCTGCGGCCTTTGTGACGATCAATGTGCCGAACCGGGATTCGCGACCGCGAAACCCCATCTTCAACCCGCGACCGTGGAGTGAACCCCAAATGGAAAACTTCGTTCAACAGCTCAAGGCCCTGTCATCGGCCGAGGATTTCCTGCAGTACTTCGGCGTGCCGTTCGAGCAGTCGGTGGTCAACGTGAGCCGGCTGCACATCCTCAAGCGCTTCTTCCAGTACATCCGCCAGCAGACCCTGCCCTCGGCCGACGACGAGCTCGCGCTCTACACGGTCTACCGCGAGCAGCTGGTCAAGGCCTACGCCGACTTCGTGAAGTCGACGCCGGCGCAGGAAAAGGTGTTCAAGGTGTTCCAGGACGTGGGCGGCAAACAGCACGTCACGCTGGACAGTCTCAAGGGTTCCATCCCCTCCCGCATGGCCGCCTGAAGGAGCACTGACATGCACATCGTCGTCTGTATCAAACAAGTGCCGGACTCGGCACAGATCCGGGTCCACCCGGTCACCAACACCATCATGCGCCAGGGTGTGCCGGCCATCGTCAACCCCTACGACCTGTTCTCGCTCGAAGAAGCCCTGCGCCTCAAAGACAAGTTCGGCGGCAAGGTCACGGTGCTGTGCATGGGCCCGCCGCAGGCCGAAGAAGCGCTGCGCAAGTGCATCAGCTTCGGTGCCGACGACGCCGTGCTCGTGACCGACCGCGCCTTCGCCGGTGCCGACACACTGGCCACCTCGTACGCGCTGGCCGCCGGCATCCGCCAGATCGCCAAGGAGCAGGCGGTGGACATCGTCTTCACCGGCAAACAGACCATCGACGGCGATACCGCCCAGGTGGGCCCGGGCATCGCCAAGCGCATGGGCCTTCAGCTGCTGACCTACGTGTCGCGCATCGTCGAGACCGATCTGGACGGCCGCACGATCACGGTGGAGCGTCGTGCCGAAGGCGGCGTGCAGGTGCTGAAAACCGCACTGCCCTGCCTGATCACGATGCTGGAGAACACCAACGAGATGCGCTTCGCCAACCTGCCCGCCATGATCCACGCCGCCGCCTACCCGGTGCGCAAGTGGAGCAAGGAGCAGGCCTGCATCGAAGACCTCGACAAGATCGGCCTGAAGGGTTCGCCCACCGTGGTGAGCAAGGTGTTCGGCCCCTCGCCGCGCACCGAGAAGGTGGAGATGCTGGACCTGGAAACCTCCAACCTGCGCGACATCTCGCTCAACCTGCTCCAGAAGGTCTTCACCCGCCACCCCACCCTTGAAGCCGACCTGCTCATGAAGGAGTCCGCATGAACGCCCCCGCCACTCCCGCGGCACCCGCCAAGCGCCCCGCCGGCCGCGGCCGCAACCTCGAACTGTCGGACGAACTGAAGGCCTACAAAGGCGTCTGGGTGTTCGTCGAACACGACCGCGGCCATGTGCACAGCGTGTCGTGGGAGCTGCTGGGCGAAGCGCGCAAGCTTGCCGACACCCTGGGCAGCCCGGTGGGCGCGGTGCTGCTGGGCGGCGCCGACGAGCACCTGGAGAAGTTCGCGGCCGAGGCCATCAGCTTCGGTGCCGACACCGTGTACATCGTGACCGACCCGGTGCTCAAGGGCTACCGCAACGAACCCTTCACCAAGGGCCTGACCGACCTGGTCAACAAGTACAAGCCCGAGATCCTGCTGCTGGGCGCCACCTCGCAAGGTCGCGACCTCGCGGGTTCGGTGGCCACCACGCTGCTCACCGGTCTCACCGCCGACTGCACCGAGCTCAACATCGACCCGGTCTCCAAGGCCCTGGCCGCCACGCGCCCCACCTTTGGTGGCTCGCTCTACTGCACCATCATGACCCTGGCCTACCGGCCGCAGATGGCCACGGTGCGACCGCGCGTGATGCTGATGCCCAAGGCCGACAGCAGCCGCACCGGCAACCTGATCCACGACACCCTGGGCATGGTGGAGACGCAGATCGTCACCAAGCTGCTCGACTTCATCGCCGACGCCCACAGCAACAAGATCAACCTGCCCTACGCAGACGTGATCGTGAGCGGCGGCAAGGGCCTGAAGAACCCCGACAACTTCAAGCTGGTGTTCGAACTGGCGCGCGTGCTCGGCGGCGAGGTGGGTTCCACCCGTCCCTGCGTGCAGGCGGGCTGGGTCGAGGCCGACCGCCAGGTGGGCCAGACCGGCAAAACCGTGCGCCCCAAGCTCTACATCGCTGCCGGCATCAGCGGCGCGGTGCAGCACCGGGTGGGCATGGAGGGTTCGGACGTGATCGTGGCCATCAACACCGACCCCAACGCGCCCATCTTCGAATTCGCGCACTACGGCATCGTCGGCAACGCGATGCTGGTGCTACCGGCTTTGACGAAGGCGTTCGCCGAACACCTGTCCAAGCGCAGCGCTCAGGTTGCCTGATCCCATCCACCACCGGGGAACGCCATGAAAAAACCCTCTCAATTCGACGCCATCGTGGTGGGCGCGGGGCCCTCGGGCAACGCCTGCGCCTACACCCTGGCCAAGGCCGGCCTGAAGGTCCTGCAGATCGAGCGCGGCGAATACCCGGGTTCGAAAAACGTGCAGGGCGCCATCCTCTACAGCGACGCGCTGGAGAAGATCATTCCCGACTTCCGCGACGACGCGCCGCTGGAGCGCCACATCATCGAACAGCGCGTCTGGGTGCTCGACGACAACAGCTTCGTCGGCACGCACTACCGCAGCGACGACTACAACAAGCCGCCCTACAACCGCTACACCATCATCCGGGCGCAGTTCGACAAGTGGTTCAGTTCCAAGGTGCGCGAGGCCGGTGCGCTGCTGATCTGCGAGACCACGGTCAACCACCTGATCATGGACGGCGAACAGGTGGTGGGCGTGCAGTGCGACCGCGAAGCCGGCGACGTGTACGCCGACGTGGTGATCCTGGCCGACGGCGTGAACAGCACGCTGGCACGCAAGGCCGGTTTCCACGGCGAGATCAAGGACAGCAACGTCGCGCTCGCGGTGAAAGAGATCCTCTTCATGCCCGAAGACACGATCCGCCAGCGCTTCAACATCGGTGAAGAAGAAGGCGTGGTGATCGAGATGGTCGGCAAGATCACCGACGGCATGATGGGCACGGGCTTCCTCTACACCAACAAGGAATCGCTCACCATCGGCATCGGCTGCATGCTGGGCGATTTCAAGGGCAGCGTGAACAAGACCAGCCCCTACGCCCTGCTGGAAAAACTCAAGCAGCACCCCTCGATTGCCCCGCTGATCCAGGGTGGCGAGATGAAGGAATACGCGGCCCACCTGATCCCCGAAGGCGGCTTCTACGCCATCCCCAAGGTCTATGGCAACGGCTGGATGATCGTGGGCGACTCGGGCGGCTTCGTCAACGCGGTGCACCGCGAAGGCTCCAACCTGGCCATGACCACCGGGCGCCTGGCGGCCGAGACCGTGATCGCCGCCAAGGCCGCGGGCAAACCCATGAGCGAAGCGGTGCTCAAGACCTACAAGACCGAACTCGACAAGAGCTTCGTCATGAAGGACCTGCACAAGTACCGCGACATGCCCGAGGTCTTCCACAAGAACAACCAGTTCTTCACCACCTACCCCGAGCTCGTGTCCAAGGCCGCGCACAAGATGTTCACGGTCGATGGCGTGGACAAGAAGACCAAGGAACGCGAGATCCTTTCAAGCTTCCGCACCTCGCGATCGCTCACCGGCCTGGTGGGTGACGCCGTCAAACTCTGGAGGGCTTTCCGATGAGCGCCGTTGCAGTGAATGTCGAAGAGAAACTGTTTCAGAACCGCTACCGTGTGGACACGGGCCGGCCCCACATCCAGATCAAGGACCCCGAGATCTGCGCCAACGACTGTGCCCAGAAGTCCTGCACCTACGTGTGCCCGGCCTCCTGCTACAAGGCCGAAGGCAATGGCAGCGTGACGCTGATCACCGACGGCTGCCTGGAGTGCGGCAGCTGCCGGATCATCTGCTCGGAGTTCACCAACGTGAACTGGGAGTACCCGCGCGGCGGGCACGGCATTTTGTTCAAGTTTGGGTGAAAAGGTTCGCCCCCGTTGCTTGCTCGCTGCGCGTAGCCGCATCCCCCTTCCAGGGGCAATGCCTGCGGCCCGGCGAAGCCGGTTCCGCGGCATTTCTGGTTGAAGTCACCTCGCTCCGCTGCTGACTGCTTTGGCTCACAGTCTTTCAAAGGAATCCCTATGCCCCGTCCTGCCCGCCACGTTTTCGTCTGCACCCAGAACCGCCCGCCGCAGCACCCGCGCGGCTCCTGCGCCAGCAAGGGCGGCACCGCCGTGCTGCAGGCCTTCTGGGCCGAACAGCAGAAGCGCCAGGCCTACGACCAGCTCTCGATCACGTACTCGGGCTGCCTGGGCCCCTGCGACCAGGGCGCCAACGTGCTGGTCTACCCGGAAGCGGTGATGTACCGCAACGTGACCGATGCCGACGTGGCCGAGATCTTCAACAGCCACCTCGAAGGCGGCGTGCCGGTGGAGCGGCTGCTCGCACCCCAGGCCGTGTGGTGAACCTCTTCACTGGGGTCGAGACGAACGACCTGTTCGGTGGCGAGGTTTCGCCGACCATCGCTCATCTGGTGAAGCGCGCGCGCGAGGGATCGCGCGACGAGGCGGCGGCCTTGCTGTGGACCGCCTGCGCCATGGCGCCGCAAAGCCTGCCGGTCTATTACCTGCTCTACAAGCTGCACGCGGGTCTGGGTCAGCTGGATCAGGCCGAACAGGCGGCTCGGAAAGGGCTGGATGCGGCGGCACAGGTGGCGCAGTTGAACGCCGACTGGCGCCGGGTGCAGCCGGGCGACGCGGATTTCGCATCCCCCGGTCCCGCACGCTTCTGGCTGTTCACGCTCAAGGCCCTGGCGTTCATCCAGCTGCGCCGCGGCCAGCGCGACGCCAGTCAAGGCCTGGTGGATCAGATCGGCCGGCTCGACCCGAGCGATCAGGTCGGTGCCAGCGTGGTCCGCGCCCTGCTGGCCGAGAGCGACCCGGGCAGTATGGGCCTCAAGCGGGCGTGAGCTTCTCAATGCCGCCCATGTAGGGCCGCAGCACCTCGGGCACGGTCACGCTGCCGTCGGCGTTCTGGCCGTTCTCCAGCACCGCCACCAGCGCCCGGCCGACCGCCAGGCCGGAGCCATTGAGGGTGTGCACCAGCTCGTTCTTGCCCTGGGCGTTCTTGAAGCGCGCCTGCAGACGGCGCGCCTGGAAGGCTTCGCAGTTCGACACCGAGCTGATCTCGCGGTAGGTGCCCTGCGCCGGCACCCAGACTTCGAGGTCGTAGGTCTTGCTGGCTCCAAAACCCATGTCACCGGTGCACAGGCTCACCACGCGGTAAGGCAGGCCCAGCTTCTGCAGGATGGCTTCGGCGTGGCCGGTCATCTGCTCCAAGGCTTCGTAGCTCTTCTCGGGGTGCACGATCTGCACCATCTCGACCTTGTCGAACTGGTGCTGGCGGATCATGCCGCGCGTGTCGCGCCCGGCGCTGCCGGCTTCGGAGCGGAAGCAGGGGGTGTGTGCCGTCATCCTGATCGGCAGTTCGGCCTCGGCCAGCACGGTGTCGCGCACCACGTTGGTCAGCGTGACTTCGCTCGTGGGGATCAGGTAGAGCGCCTGGGTGTCGGGCATCTCCTCGCCCTCCTGCCCGCCCTTTTTGACGGCGAACAGGTCGGCTTCGAACTTGGGCAACTGACCGGTGCCACGCAGCGTTTCGCCGTTGACGATGTAGGGCGTGTAGCACTCGGTGTAGCCGTGTTCCTGCGTCTGCGTGTCGAGCATGAACTGGGCGAGCGCGCGGTGCAGGCGGGCGATGGGGCCGCGCATGAAGGTGAAGCGCGAACCCGAGAGCTTGACGCCGATGTCGAAGTCCAGGCCCAGCTTTTCACCGATGTCCACGTGGTCGCGCACCGTGAAATCGAACGCCCTGGGCGTGCCCCAGCGGCGCACTTCCACGTTGCCCTCTTCGCCCGCGCCCACCGGCACGCTCTCGTGCGGCAGGTTGGGCACGGCCAGCAGCAGGTTCTGCAGCTCGGCCTGGATGACTTCCAGCCGCGCAGCCGAGCTTTCCAGCTCGGCCTTCATCTCGCCCACCTGCGCCATCACGGCGTCGGCCTCGGCGTGTTGGCCTTTGCCCTTGAGCATGCCGATCTGTTTGGACAGGCTGTTGCGCTGGCTCTGCAGCTCTTCGGTGCGCGTCTGCAGCGTCTTGCGCTCGGCCTCCAGCGCGCGGAAAGCGTCCACGTTCAGGAAAGCCTGGGGTTGTTTGCGGGTCTCAAGCCGTGTGATCACGGCGTCGAGGTCTTTTCTCAGTAGAACGATGTCAAGCATGTGGGAATTGTAGTTTTGGGGTTCAATGCAAGTGCTGCAATGGTGCGGCCTCGCCGCCATCGATCTTCAGGCCCTTGGGCAATGGGAACTTCACCGTCTCGGTCAGGCCATCCATGGTGCGCACCGAGATCGCGCCCAGCGCCTTGATGCGGTCGATCACCTGGCGCACCAGGATCTCGGGCGCTGAGGCACCGGCCGTCAGGCCCACACGGGAGCGGCCTTCGAACCACTCGGCCTGCAGCTCGTCGGCACTGTCCACCATGTGGCTCGGCGTGCCGAGCTTGAGCGCGACCTCGCGCAGGCGGTTGCTGTTGGAGCTGGTGGGGCTGCCGACCACGATCACCAGATCGACCTGCGGGCTGAGCAGCTTGACGGCGTCCTGCCGGTTCTGCGTGGCGTAACAGATGTCCTGCTGCTTGGGCTCGCGCACACTGGGAAAACGCGCCTTCACCGCGGCCAGGATGCCCGCCGCATCGTCCACGCTCAGCGTGGTCTGCGTCACGACCGCCAGCTTCTGTGTCTGCGCCGGCGTCACGCGGGCCACGTCGGCCGCGTCTTCGACCAGGTGGATGCCGCTGTTGAGCTGGCCCATGGTGCCCTCGACCTCGGGGTGGCCCTTGTGGCCAATCATGATGAATTCGAAACCTTCCTTGTGCAGCTTAGCCACCTCCACGTGCACCTTGGTCACCAGCGGACAGGTGGCGTCGAAGATGCTGAAGCCACGCGCCTGCGCTTCCTCCTGCACGGCCTTGCTCACGCCGTGGGCCGAAAACACCAGCGTCGAGCCCGGCGGCACGTCGGACAGCTCTTCGATGAAGATCGCGCCCTTGGCCTTGAGGTCGTTGACGACGTAGGTGTTGTGCACGATCTCGTGGCGCACATAGATCGGCCGGCCGAACTTGGCCAGCGCGCGCTCGACGATCTCGATGGCGCGGTCCACGCCGGCGCAGAAGCCGCGCGGTTCGGCCAGCAGGATTTCTTTCGGCTCGTCCATCACAGCACCCCAATCAGTTGCACTTCAAAACGCACCGGCTGACCCGCCAGCGGATGGTTGAAGTCGAACAGCACCGCGCCGTCTTCGCGCACCTCCACGGCCGAGCCGGCGAAGCTGCCCAGACCATCGGGCGTGGGGAACTGCACCACGTCACCGGCCGCGTACTGCTCGTGCGGGTCGCCCAGCTTGTTGAGCAGCTGGCGCGCCACCCACTGCACCATGTCCGGCTGACGCTCGCCAAAGGCCTCGCCCTCGTCCAGATCGATCACGGTGCGTGTGCCTTCCTCCAGGCCGATCAGGTGCTGCTCGATCGCGGGCGAGAGCTGACCCGACCCCAGGCTCAGCGTGGCGGGCTGGCCTTCGAAGGTGTCGATGATCACCTGGCCCTGCGGCCCGGACATGCGGTAGTGCAGGGTGAGAAAGGAGCCTTCTTGGACTTGAGACATGGTGTTCAGACGGGGGAGCGGGGTGGTGAATTGGGCGAATCGGCGTGCCGGGCATCACGGCGGCGGAAGCGGCAACGCGCCGATGAGAAGCCCGTATTGTAAAAAGCAGGCTGATCCAGGGAGAAAAAACATGAATGGCCTTGCCGGCACCGGGCTGAAAAGCCTGCCCAACGACGCGCGCCCGCGCGAAAAACTGCTCGCACGCGGGCCCTCCGCACTCAGCGACGCCGAGCTGCTGGCGCTGCTGCTGCGCACCGGCATCAAGGGCAAACACGTGGTGCAGCTCGCGCAGGAGCTGCTCGACACCTTCGGCGGTGTCGGCGGCCTGCTGCACACCGGGGCCGACGCGCTCAACGTCATCAAGGGCCTGGGCCCAGCCAAGCGCGCCGAGGTGGTGGCCGTGCTCGAACTCGCGCGCCGCGCGCTGGCGCAGGAACTGCAGCAAAAAGCCCTGTTCGACAGCCCGAAGGCAGTGCGCGAATACCTGCAGCTGCAACTGGGTGCGCGCACCCACGAGGTGTTTGCCGTGCTGTTCCTCGACAGCCAGAACCGGCTGATCGCGCTCGAAGAACTGTTCCGCGGCACGCTCACGCAGACCAGCGTGTACCCGCGCGAAGTGGTCCTGCGCGCGCTGCACCACCACGCCGCCGCCGTGGTGCTGGCACACAACCACCCCAGCGGCGAGGCCCGTCCTTCGCGCGCCGACGAGGCGCTCACGCAGTCGCTCAAGGCGGCGCTGGCGCTGGTGGATGTGCGCGTGCTCGACCATTTCATCGTGACGCGCGAGCAGGCGGCATCAATGGCCGAACTCGGTCTGGTCTGAGGGTCTTGGCGCCTGCGCGAGAATCGCGCCACCATGAAACTGCGCTCGTTCGCCGAACTCAAGACGCTGCAGAAGGTGATCGCCCAGCGGGCGGCCGCCGAGGCGGCAGCGCGCGAGGCCGAGCGCCTGCGCCTGCAGCGGGTGGACCGGGAGAAGCGATTGTTCGAACTGGCGGTGGGCCCGGTGAAACCGCTGGTCACCGCGCGGCGTGTGCACCATCCTCAGCGACACGTAGACCCCTTGCCGCGCCAGCGCCAGCTGGACGAAGCGTCCGTGATGCGCGAGGCGCTGTCCGACGACTTCGACGTTGAAACCCTGCTGCACACCGACGAACAGCTGAGCTTTCGCCGCCCCGGCCTCGGGCCCGACGTGGTGCGCAAACTGCGCGAGGGCCGCTGGAGCATCCAGCGCCAGATCGACCTGCACGGCCTGCGCATCGATGAGGCGCGCGAAGCGCTCGGCCGGTTCGTGCGCGAAGCGCACCAGCACGGGCTGCGCTGCGTGCGCGTGGTGCACGGCAAAGGCCTGGGCTCGCCCGGCCGCATGCCGGTGCTCAAAGGCCGTGTGCAGCGCTGGCTGGTGCAGAAGAACGAGGTGCTGGCCTTCGTGCAGGCGCGGCCTGCCGACGGCGGCGCGGGCGCGATGGTGGTGCTGCTTCGCCCCGCCTGAGCGCTGCAAACCCGCTCAGCGTGGGATCAGTCGCATCTCGCCCTGCAGGATCTGGATGTCGAAGCGCTTGAGAAAACTCTGCCCGAGCAACGCCTGCCCACCGTCTTCCCCCACCAGTCCCACGGCCACCGTGGTGCCGGCCAGCCCGAGGTGGGCCGCCTGCACCGGCACGTTGCGCAGCAGCCGCCCGGGCATCGGGCCGTTCGCCGTCTGGAACGTGACGCTCTGCCCGCCGTCCAGCCCCGCGGAGCGGGCAAAGGCTTCACTCACCGTGACCGAGCTCGCCCCGGTGTCGATCAGGAATTCCACCGGCTGGCCGTTGACACGGCCGGCCACGCGGAAATGGCCGTCCGGTCCACGCGGGATCACCAGCTCGCCGTCACCGCTTTCAAGGGCCACGTAACTGGCTTGCTGACGGCGTTCGAGCTGGTCAAAACCGACGTACAGCACACCCATGAGCGCAAGCCAGAACAGCGTGATGCCCAGTGCGCCACGGCGCGTGGTCCGTGCCACGCTGGTGTCAGGTTCGCTCATGGGCGGGTGCCTTCAGACGCTGCCGGCCCGGTTGCGCATCCAGTCGGCGGTCTTGAAGAAGCTCTCGCGCAGGCGCACTCGCAGGTCTTCCGGCACACCGGTCTCGCCCATCGCCTGGTCCATGCAGGCGAGCCACTGGTCGCGTTCCTGCACGCCAATCGAAAACGGCATGTGTCGCTGGCGCAGGCGCGGGTGGCCGAAGCGGTCTTCGTAGTGCGACGGCCCGCCCAGCCAGCCACAGAGGAACCAGAACAGCTTCTGCCGCGCGTCGTCCAGCGTGCTGCCGTGGGCAACGCGCAGCTCGTGGTAGCCGGGCTCGATGTCCATCAGGTCGTAGAAGCGGTCCACCAACGCGCGCACACGCGCCTCGCCGCCGATCCATTCAAAGGGTGTGGTGGGAGCGACGGGCGTTTCAGAGGTGTTCATCGTTGTCATACCGCGGCACGCCGCAGGGTTTCAACCACAGGCGTTTTCAGGATGCTGCGCAGGCCCCACCAGCCTGCCATCAGCGCCAGCAGGCCACCGGCCACGCTGCCCGCCAGCGGCACCAGTGGCGAAGGCTGCCAGCTGAACTGGAAGGCGTATTTTGCCAGCGCCCATCCCACGGCCATGGCCACCAGCGAAGCCAGGAAGCCGGCCAGCAGGCCCACACCCAGCAGCTCGATGCGCTGCACGTTGCGCAGCAACTGCGAGCCCGCACCCACCGCGCGCAAGACCGCGAACTCGCGCTCGCGCTCGCCACGTGTGGCGGTGATGGTGGCGAGCAGCACGATCAGGCCCGCCGCCAGCGCGAAGGCGAACAGGAACTCCACCGCCTGGATGACCTGGCCCAGCACGCGCTGCACCTGGCCAATGGTCTGGCTCATGTCGACGTTGGTGATATTCGGAAACTGGCGCACCAGCGCGTTGTCGAATTGCGCATTGCCTTGCGGCGCCTGAAAAGCGCTAATGTAGGTGACGGGCACCTCGGGCAGATCGGCCACCGGGAAGATCACGAAGAAGTTCACACGCATGGAGCCCCAGTCCACCTTGCGCAGGCTGGTGATGCGGCCCTGCACCGGCTGGCCGGCGATGTCGAAGCCGAGCAGGTCGCCGAGCTTCAGGCCCAACTCTTCGGCCAGGCCCTCTTCCACGCTCAGGCCACCCGCTTCGTCTTCGGTCCAGCGCCCTTGCGAGACTTCGTTGTGCGGCGGGCGCTGTGCCGTGTTGGACAGGTTGAACTCGCGCTCCACCAGGCGCTGTGCCCGGTCGGTGGCGTAACTCTCAGGCGCTACAGGCTGATCGTTCACCGACACCAGCCGACCGCGGATCATGGGATACCAGTCGAAGCGTTGCACGCCCGCCTGGCGCAGCGCCTGCTGGAACGGCTCGCCCTGCTCGGGCTGCACGTTGATGACAAAACGGTTGGGCGCGTCGGGCGGCGTGGCGTTGCGCCAGCTGGCGATCAGGTCGGTGCGCAGCAGCACCAGCAGCACCAGCGCGAGCAGGCCCACCGCCAGCGAACTGATCTGCACCACCGCGTAGGCCGGGCGCGCCGAGAGCTGGCGCGTGGCCAGCACCAGCGCGCGCGGCGCCGTGGCCTCGTTCACGCTGGCGCGCAGCAGGCGCACCGCGCCGTAGCTGGCGAGCGCGAACACGGCCACCGCGGCGGCAAAACCGCCCACAGCGATCAGCCCCAGCATCAGGTCGCGGCTGGCGGCGAGCAGCAGCGCGGCAAAGCCGGCCACGCCCAGGCCCAGCACGGCCAGCGTGGCCGGCTTGAGCTGGCCCACGTCGCGGCGGATCACGCGCAGCGGTGGCACCTGGGCCAGCTGCAGCACCGGCGGCAGGCCAAAGGCCAGCATCAGCGTGAGCCCCATGCCCAGGCCCAGCAGCACCGGCCAGATGCTGGCCGCCGGCAGCGCCGACTCCACCAGCCCGGCCAGCAGCAGCACGAACACATGGTGCAGCGCAAAGCCCAGCACCACACCCAGCACGCTCGCGCCCAGGCCGACCAGCACGAACTCGAATGTGTAGGCGCGCGCCATCGTGCCCTGCGACAGGCCGAGCACGCGCAGCATGGCGCAGTCGTCCAGGTGGCGCTGCGCAAAACCACGCGCCGCGATGGCCACCGCCACCGCCGACAGCAGCGCCGCCAGCAGGGCCACGAGGTTGAGGAATTTTTCGGCCCGTTCCAGCGTCTGCTGCATGGCGGGTTGACCGCCTTCGAGCGACTCCAGCCGCACACCGCGCACACCGGGCATCTCGATCTGCGCCTGCGCCCACTGCACGAAGCGCTTCACGGCCGGTTCATCGCCGGCCACGGCCAGCCGGTAGGTCAAGCGGCTGGCAGGCTGCACCAGGCCGGTGGCGGGCAGGTCGGCAGCGTTGATCATCACGCGCGGGGCGAAGGTCAGGAAGCCCGCGCCCCGATCGGGCTCGGCAACGATGACCTTGTCGATGCGAAAGCGGCTGTCGCCCATCAGCAGCGGCGAGCCGACCTGAAGGTCCAGCGACACCAGCAGGGCTGCGTCCACCCAGGCCGTGCCGGGCGCGGGGATGTCGCGCGTGGGCGCATCGGGCGCCTGCGGCGCGTCGGCCACGCGCAGGCTGCCGCGCAAGGGGTAGCCCGTGTCCACCGACTTCAGCGCCACCAGCTTGGCGGCGCCGCCGTCTTCGTCGCGCGCCCGGCCCATGGTGGGGAAGCCCAGCGTCTGCGTGGTCTGCAGCCCCAGTGATTTCGCCTGCTGCTCGAACGCGGGCGGCGTGGCGTTGTCGCTGCTGATCACCGCATCGCCCCCGATCAGCGCCCGCGCGTCGCGCGCCAGACCGCCCTGCAACCGGTCGGCAAAAAACCCCACGGCGGTCAGCGCAGCCACCGCCAGCGTGACCGCGACCAGCAACAGCCGCAGCTCACCCGCGCGCCAGTCGCGCGTCAGCGAACGCCAGCCCAGGGACCAGAAGGAGACAGCAAGAGGAGGAGGAAGAGGAACGGGTGCGACAGCCATGCCGCGACCTTAACGCAAGCCGATCAACCGCGCAGCGTTGGGCGGTTTGGGAGGGAACGCGATGAATGGCCGACCGAAGAACTTCGCTCCCCCGGCCCTCACCCCAGCCCTCTCCCAGAGGGAGAGGGAGTGGAGCCACGACAGGCCGAGTGAGGCCACCGGAGCGCGATGCGAAAAACCCGGAACGCGGCGGAACTGGCTCTGCCAGGCCGCTCGCGTTGCCCCGCATCCGGAGCGAGAGGCCCAAAAACCCAGAATGCCGTGGGTCCGGCTCCGCCGGCCCGCAGGCATTGCCCCTTGAGGGGCGGAGCTGGCTACACGCAGTGAGCCAGCGATGGGGGTGGACCTACTTCGTCCCAAAGATGCGGTCACCCGCATCGCCCAGGCCCGGCACGATGTAGCCGTGCTCGTTGAGTCCACGGTCCACCGCCGGGGTGTAGACCGGCACGTCGGGGTGGTGGTCGTGGAAGGTCTTGAGGCCTTCGGGGCATGTCACGAGGCAGACGAAACGGATCGAGCGCGGGTTCGTCTGCTTGAGCCTGTCCACCGCGGCCACGGCCGAGTTGCCGG
>Ga0209262_10000300_pt1 | contig 24931 bp, 24 predicted proteins | sample Lowcelwee11metaG_FD_187171 | JGI IMG/M metagenome (GOLD analysis project Ga0209262, IMG submission 187171) | Freshwater pond sediment microbial communities from the University of Edinburgh, under environmental carbon perturbations - Low... | ecosystem: Environmental > Aquatic > Freshwater >...
GAGAGTAAACAGGCGGTGGGAGCATATCAAACACGCTGTCCACCTGTTCACGCCCGGGACATACTGCTCAGGCGGCGATGCCTGGATTGCCTTGCATGCCTTCCACTTTGGGGGTGTTGAGCTTGCGCGTGGTGATGGTTTTGTGGCTCTTGAAGTAGGTCTCCATCACATCCCAGATCGGTTCGCCCTTGGCGCCTTCGGCCACCGGTGCCCAGCCGGCCACCTTGTAGGTTTTGCCCGCTTCGATGGTCTTGCCTTTGAGCATCATGTTGCTGATGCGCTTGCCCGAACCGGCCTTGGGGTCACAGGTATAGGCCAGGCCGCCCACGCGCACCATGTCGCCGCCCTGCTGGTAATACGGGTCGGGGTTGAAGAGGTTGTCGCACACGTCTTCGAGCACGGTCTTGATGGTCTCGCCGCTCATTTCGGTGAGCGTGCTGGTCGGGTAGGTGATCGCCACCTGGTCCATCATGAGTTCGCGGGTGATGGCCTGGCCAGGCAGGATGGTGGTGCCCCAGCGGAAGCCGGGCGAGAAGGCCATGTCGGCGCCTTTCACTTCCATCAGTGCATCGACGATGAGCTGGTCCCACGATCCATTGAAGTTGCCACGGCGGTACAGCAGGCCTTCGGACACGGCGAGCTTTTCATCGAGCTTGGCCTTGTAGGGCGCGCGCACCTTGTCAATGTAGGTCTGCATCTCGACATCGGCCGGCAGCAGGTTGGCGAACACGGGCAGCAGCTTGTAGCGGAAGTCCTGCACCTTGCCGCCGCGCACGTCGAAGTCGAGCACGCCGAGGAACTTGCTGTTGGAGCCGGCGTTGGTCACCAGGGTCTGGCCCTTGGCGTTTTTCACCACGATGGGGGCGGGCATGCCGTCGTGCGTGTGGCCGCCGAGGATGGCGTCGATGCCGGTCACGCGCGAGGCCATCTTGATGTCCACGTCCATGCCGTTGTGCGAGATCACCACCACCGCCTGCGCGCCCTTGGAACGGGCCTCGTCCACCATCTTCTGCATGTTCTCGTCCTGGATACCGAAGGTCCAGTTCGACACCATGTAGCCGGGGTTGGCGATGGGGGTGTAGGGGAAGGCCTGACCGATCACGGCCACCGGCACGCCATTCATTTCCTTGATGACGTAGGGCTTGAACACCGGGTCGCCGAAGTCGTTGGTCTTGACGTTCTGGGCCAGGAAGTCGAGCTTGCCGCCGAAGTCTTTTTCAACGATCTCCTGCACGCGCTTTTCGCCCAGCGTGAATTCCCAATGTGGGCACATGGCGTTCACGCCCAGCAGCTTGCAGGCATCGACCATGTCCTGGCCGTTGGTCCAGAGCGCGGTGGCACTGCCCTGCCAGGTGTCGCCGCCGTCGAGCAGCATGGCGTAGGGGCGGCTGGCGCGCATCTGCTTGATCAGGGTGGCGAGGTGTGCGAAGCCGCCGACCTTGCCGTAGGTCTTGGCAGCGCTTTCAAAGTTCAGGTAGGTGAAGGCATGCGCCTCGGGCGTACCGGGACGGATCTTGAAGTGCTTGAGCAGGCCCTCGCCCACGATGTGCGGCGGGCGGCCCACCGCATCGGCCACGCCGAGGTTCACGTTGGGCTCGCGGAAATAAATCGGCATGAGCTGCGCGTGGCAGTCGGTGAAGTGCAGGAAGCTGACGTTGCCGAACTTGGGCAGGTCGTACATCGCCTGGCCAGCGCCGGGTTTGCCGGCCAGCACATCCTTGTGGTCCAGAGCCATGCCACCCGCGCTGGCCACGGCCAGCACCTGCATGAATTCACGACGACTGAAGCTCATAAACATTCCTTAACAATTGATTGCTGATATTTGCGCCAAATTTTTTTGCCACCATCCTGCCCCCGGCTCAACACCGGGAGCAGGCCGCACCACAGGTCAGGCGTCCTGTGGGCGTGGTTTCATCACTGATTCACAGGCGAGACAGGGTCCAGCAACAGCGCCATCACGTGCTGCAGCTGTTTCTCGTTCAGGATGCCCATGTGGCCAGCACGCGGCATCTGGGAACAGGCGTTGAAGGCACGCGAGTTCCACAGCTTGCCCCAGGTGTATTCCACGATAGCCTTGGATGCGGCGGCGTTCGGATCGGTCACGCCGCGCAGCTTGCCGTAGTTGTACAGGCTCGGGCCCAGGTTGCCGAAGGAGATTTCCTTCTTGTCCATCTGGTGGCAGTTGTAGCAGTTGCCACCATTGGCGTCACCCGCCTTGTCGCTCCAGGTGAGGCCACGGCCGCTCTGAGCGATCTTTTCGCCCTCTTTCCAGTCGCCAATGAATTTGCCGTCGGTGGGCATCTTCACGGTCTTCAGGTTGGCGGCTTCAATGGCCTTGGCGGTCTTCTCGTCCAGCGGCTTGCCGGCCACGTCGGCTGCACTGCACAGGCGGTTGGCTTCGTCCTGCTGCAGGCGGTCCACCTTGGCGATGCCGCGGTCCTGGAACGAGGCCTTCACCACGGCGGCGGTGGCCTTGTCGTAGTCGGCTCCCGAGGGCGACGAGGTGCAGCCCGCGAGCACCAGGGCCGCCAGGGGGAACAATGCGAAGGTCATGGTTTTTTTCATGTCGAAGTTCTCCTGATCAGCGCTTGATGGCCGGCACGATGGACTCAGCGGTCTTGGCGTTCACACCCATGTACACGCCCAGCGCGATGGTGGCGTCGCTGCCGAACTTGGGCTCGGGGAAGCGCTGCTGGCGGTAGCAGTCGTTCAGACGCAACTGCATGCCCCACATTTGCGAGTTCGACACACGGTAGGCCGGCCACGCGGCAAAACCGACCCCGTTGCCCGGGTTCTTGGTCAGGTTGGGCAAGTCCTGCAAACGGATGCGGCCGCCATCAATGCCGTGACACGAGGCGCACGAAAAGTCGTGCGGGCCACCGCGTGCGAAGAACAGGCGTTTGCCCACTTCGTACATGGTCTTTTCCTGGTCATGGGCCTGCGAAAGGTTGAAGCGCATGCCCTTCGAAGCGGTCGCCACAAAGGTGGCCAGCGCGGTCACATTGGCCATCTCACCCTTGCCGAACGGCGTCTTGGCGATGTCCTCGCCCTTGAAGCCTTGCAGGGTCTCCATGCAGGTGATGAGGCGGGTTTCCAGATCCTGCACGCGACCGGTGTCCTTGAAGTACCGCGGCAGCTCGACGAAGGCCCCCTTGATGACCCCAGGACCTTTGCCCAGGTCACACTGTTCCAGTGAGGCGTTTTTCGGGCCACGCTTTTGCTTCCAGAGCTCTTCGCCCTTCATCTCGAACAGTTCGGCCGGATTGCCATCCTGCAGCATCTCACGGTACTTGGCGATGCCATCGAGCGCGGCATTGCCCTGGGCAGACGCTGCACCAGCACCCAGGGTCAGTGCGACGGCCACAAAAGCGCTGCGATTAACCACGGCTTGTTTCATCTGGGGGTCTCCTTCTTTTGCAGTGAAAAATCAAAAAACGGCCAGCACCTTGCGTGGCTGGCCGTTTCTTGCCCTCGCCCGATCAGGCGATGGCAGCTTCGTCGGTGCGGGATTCGCCCTTGCTGTCGGTCCACTTCACCACGACCTTGTCACCCTTGGCGCCGCCCTTGAACTTGAAGGACAGGAACGGGTTCTGCGACACCGAGCCGCTGAACATGGCCTTGAGCACGGTCTTGCCGGCGCTGGTGGCTTCCACATCTTTGATGAAGTGGGCGGGGATGAGGGCGCCGGCCGCATCTTTGCGGGTACCGGGTTCCATGGGGTGGGACATGAGCACGCGAACGGTGGTTTCGTCGCCAGCGAGGGCGGCACGGATGCGCATCGGATCAGCCATGATGGACTCCTATCAATTCAAAAAAAGAGGTTTGCGGGGTTGTGTGGTGTGAACTCGGGGCGATCAGCCGCCGCAGCCACCCAGCGTCACTTTGGTTTCTTTGGAAGCCGAGAACAGCTTGCCGTCGGCCTTGACCACGGCCACCACGTTGGTGCTCTGGCCCATCTTCAGGCGGGTCTGCACGTCGGCTGCGGTACCGGCGGGGATCATGAAAGCGCACGACAGCGGGGTCGGGTTCTTTTCGACGATGAGGTACATCTCGGTCGTGTTGGCCAGCTTGCTGGTGGCGCCGACGGGCACCACGGCGCCGTTCTCAGCGATGTCGGGCGACACCACGGAAACCTGGTCGCTGGAGGCAGCGGTGCCACCGATGGCCTTGAGGGCATCTTCGAGGGTCTTGACCTGGAAGCTGGCGTGATCCACGGCGGCCTGGGCCTGGCTCTGGGTCACGAGGCCCAGGGCGATCAGGGAGGCAAACGCGCCGGTGGACTTGATGGCGGTGCGGCGGGAACTGTTCATGGGGAACTCCTGAAAAAAAGTGAGGGTGGGTTTACTTATCGGGGGCACCGGCCAGCACCCAGGCGGCGAGCAGCTTGAGCTCGTCGTCTTTCAGTGCTGGCTGGGGAGGCATGGGCACAGGACCGTACAGACCGGAACCGCCAGACTTGATCCGTGCCATCACCTTGGCTTCGGCGGCAGCGTCGCCCTTGTGCTTGGCGGCCACGTCCTTGTAGGCAGGGCCCACCAGCTTCTTGTCAGCGGCATGGCAAGCCAGGCAAGCGCTCTTGGTCGCGAGTGCCTTGGCTGCAGCTGCGTCCACAGCATAAGCACCTGCAGTGATCAGCAGGGCCGAAGCGGCGAGAACGACCTGTTTGAAATCCATCTTCATAGCTTAGGGTCTCCTTGGTAAAAAAAATATGGGGTTAACGACTAAATGCGCATATTTGGAGGCGTTCGCAAAACAGTCACCGCTGCAGCGAACGCAGATGGGTTGATTTCGGTCTATTTCGCGCCCTCCACAATCCACTTGGCGATGGTCTTGGCGTCGGCAGCCGAGAGCTGGTCCTGGGCCGGCATGGGCACAGCGCCCCAGACACCCGAACCACCCGACTTGATCTTGCCTTGCAGGTAGGTTTCGGCGTCTCCCTTGCCTTTGTACTTGGCAGAGATTTCGTTGAAGCCGGGACCGACGATCTTGCTCTTCAAGCCGTGGCAGGCGGTGCAGGCATTGCTGTTGAGCATGCCTTTGGCGTCAGCGCCGCCCGAGGCCGTGCGGGCGGCCACCACCACGGGCGCCGCGGCAGCTGAACCCACCAGACCCTTGGGCGCTGGCTTGGTGGTATCGGCGCCACGCACCGGGCCGATCACGCGGTTTTGCTCTTGAATATTGCCATGGGCATCACGCGCAAAGTCCGGCAGGAAAGAGCGCACCTTGGGATCGACCGAGCAGTCCTTCATGCAGGCCACGTTCGTCACATCGCCCTTGGCGTTGGCTTTCCACAGCGGCTCATAGAACACCATGCCATTGCGGTTGGGCATGCGTTTCTGCACCTCCGCAATGTTCTTGTCGGTCAACGTGAAGTCCGCCGGAACGACCTCGGCCAAGCTCAGCAGGTAGGCCGTCACACCATAGACCTCGTTGGTCGTCAGCGTCTTGGGCGCGTTCCAGGGCATGGCGCGGTTGATGTAGTCCCAGATTGTGGAGACCGTGGCCACCTTCATGATGGTGGTCTTCTGCGGAGAGATGCTCTTGCCCTCTTCCAGACCCTTCACGCGACCGGCCTTGATGTCGTCCTTGGTGGTGCCGCCGATGATGGGCGTGAACACTTCGTTGGACTCGCCGAAGCTGCCATGGCAAGACGCACACTTGACTTCCCAGACCGCCTCGCCTTGCGAGACGCTGCCTGCACCAGCGGGCAGGCCTTTGAAGTCGGGGCGCACATCGATGTCCCAGGCCTTCACTTCGGCGGGTGTGGCGTCGCGGCCCATGTTGTGCCAGGGAGCGCTCTGCGCCATGGCGGAACCGAGCGTGAGCGCTGAGAGCGCCGCAGACACGACAACGGCTTTTGTCGAAAGCTTAAAAATGGATTTCATCAGTACACCTGCACGTTGGAGACTTCACCGTTTTCAGACACCAGCCAGCTCTGGATGGCGTTCTGGTGATAGACGGACTTGGTGCCGCGCACGGCACGCAGCTGGTTGATCTTGGGCTGCACATAGCCCGTGCTGTCGACCGCGCGGGCCTGCAGGATGGCGGGCTTGCCGTCCCAGACCCAGTCGATGTTGAAACGCGTCATGGCCTTGGGCACGATCGGCCCTTCCAGGCGCGCGGTGCGCCAGTTGCGGCCGCCGTCCACGCTCACGTCCACGCGCTTGATCGCGCCGCGGCCCGACCAGGCCAGGCCGGTCACGTTGTAGTAGCCCTTGTCCAGCAGCGTCTGGCCCGCCGACGGCGTGGTGATCACGCTCTTGGTTTCCTGGATGCCGGTGTACTGGCGGTGCGTGCCGTCGGGCATGTGGTCGATGTAGTGCACGGCTTCGTCCTTGGCGGCGTACTTCTGGTCGCCCACTTCGATGCGGCGCAGGTACTTGACCCAGCTCACGCCCTGGATGCCCGGCACCACCAGACGCAGCGGGTAGCCGTTTTCGGGGCGCAGCATTTCGCCGTTCATGGCCCAGGCCACGATGCAGTCGTCCATGGCGCGCTCGATGTCTATCGTGCGGGTCATCGAGGAACCGTCAGCGCCTTCGGCCAGCACGAACTTGGCGGCCTTCTTGTCGTAGCCGCACATTTCCAGCAGCGTGGAGAGCAGCACGCCAGTGAACTCGGAGCAGCTCACCATGCCGTGCGTGTACTGCACGGTGGGCACGGCCACGTTGCCCCACTCGGTGGCGGAATTGGCGCCGCACTCGATGAAGTGGATGCGCGACACGCTGGGCAGGCGCATCAGGTCGTCCATGGTGAAGACGCGCTGGCGCTTGACCAGGCCGTTGACCATCAGGCGGTGCTTGGAGGGATCGATGTCCCACCAGCCCTGGTGGTGGCGCTCGAAGTGCAGTCCGCTGGGCGTGATGATGCCGAACAGGCCTTGCAGCGGCGTGAAGCTCACCGAGGCCTGGTCCACACGGGTCAGGCCCGGGCTCTGGCGGCGGCGCAGGTTGGTTTCCCACTTGCTGGGTTTGCCGTAACCGTCTTCCATGGCCACCGCCTGGCCCAGGCCGGTGGTGTGCGCAGGCATCTTGAGAATCACTTCTTCGCCATCAGCGGCCATGGCGCGCGTGGCAGCGCCAGCCGTGGCGGCCACACCGGCGCCCATGGCCAGTGCCTTGCCCATGAAACTGCGACGGGCCTTGCGCGCCTGTTCGAGTTTCTCGGGACTCAGAAAATTTTCGGGCGCGGGGATCACGCGTCCAATCACGTCGCTCAGGTCTTTAGACACTTGCTTCTTCCTTCTGGTTGGCGGGGGGATTGCGTTTGGCCCTGGTTTTGACTTTGGGGCTTTGGCGCGGGGTCATGTCTTCAACAAAATGGTTGAAACTTTCTCGGGAAATGGACGCACTGTCGGCTCGACCGGCCACCTGCATCGACACCGTGCGGCACAGCTCGACGTACATGGGATCGGCCACCTTGTAGAAAATCTGGGTGCCCTCGCGGCGACGCGACAACATGCCGGCCTGGTACATCAGACCGAGATGGCGGGACACATTGGCCTGCGCCAGCGCAGTCACCTTGATGATCTCGTTGACGCACTTTTCTTCCTGGCACAGCGCGTACAGGATGCGCAGCCGCGTAGGCTCGCCGAGCACGCTGAAATAGCGCGCCACGGACTCGAAAACCTCGTGCATGTCATCCACCGGCTTGTCTCCAGATTTGTTTGACTTCGATCAAACAACTATATGATTGAATGCCTATATACAGATTAGTGTAAACCCGAATCCTCGCACTTTTCTGACAAGTGGAGCCCCGCACCGGGTTCCAAAGCACGCACCCGCTCAAAAGCCTCGCACGCCAAAAAACCCTTACGGGTCACTGACTTATCGGTCCAAATGCAGACCAGATCTGATAGGGTTTTTACGGTTTGGAGGGCCAGATCACGGTGCTAGGATCAACCATCTAAATATGCGGAAGTACTGATGCTTAGCGCGCCAGAACACCCTCTGCTACAGTTTTAGATGGTGTTTTTCCCAACCACTCTTCTGGAGGTGACGATGATCAAAACAACGAAATGGCTGGCGGTGGGCGTGCTGAGTGCAGCTGCTTTCGGCGCGCAGGCCGAAGTGAGCCAGGTGCGCGTGTGGGCAGCGGCCTGTGCCAACTGCCACGGCACCATGGGCAAGGCCGAGACGGGCAATGAGTCGCTGGCCGGCAAAGACAAAGACGAACTGATCCAGAAGATGATGGACTTCAAGACCGGCCGCAAGCCCGCCACCATCATGCACCAGCTGACCAAGGGCTACTCCGACGAGCAGCTCCAGCAATTGGCCGCCTACTTCGCCAGCCTGAAAAAATAAGGAGCCCCAACATGCAACGTCGTCAATTTGTACAAACGCTGGGCGCTGGTTCTGCTGTGGCCGGCCTGGGCCTGCTGGGTGGCTGTGCGGCCGGGGGCGCCAGTGGCGCGAAGGTGATCGTCGTCGGGGGTGGCTATGGTGGTGCCACCGCTGCCAAATACGTGCGCCTGTTCTCCGACTACGGCATCCAGGTCACGCTGATCGAACCCAATCCGGCCTTCATCTCCTGCCCGATCTCCAACCTGGTGATCCAGGGCAGCAAGACCATCGCAGACATCACCACGCCCTACGACAACCTGGAGAAACGCCACGGCGTGAAGATCGTGCGCGACATGGTCGCCAGCATCGACGCCGAGAAGCGCATGGTCAAACTCGCCAGCGGTGGTGAACTGCCCTATGACCGCCTGATCGTCTCGCCCGGCATCGACTTCATGTGGGACACCCTGCCCGGCATGGCCAAGCCCGGCGCGCAAGACAAGGTGCTGCACGCCTGGAAAGCCGGCGCACAGACCGTGGCGCTGCGCAAGCAGCTCGAAGCCATGCCCGATGGCGGCGTCTACGCCCTCTCGATCCCGCTGGCCCCGTACCGCTGCCCCCCCGGCCCCTACGAGCGCGCCTGCATGGTGGCCAACTACTTCAAGAAAGCCAAGCCCAAGAGCAAGGTCGTGATCTTCGACGCCAACGACGACATCCAGTCGAAGAAGGGTCTGTTCATGAAGGCCTGGAAAGACCACTACGACGGCATGATCGAGTACCGCCCCAAGCACAAGGTGGTTGACGTGGACGCGGCCACCAACACGCTGAAGTTCGAATTCAACGACGACTTCAAGGCCGGTGTCGCCAACGTGGTGCCCAACATGCGCGCCGGTGCGATTGCCGTCTCCACCGGCCTGGCCACCGCCAACAACCGCTGGTGCGAAGTGGACTTCCTGACCTTCGAATCCAAGGCGAAGAAGAACATCCACGTGCTGGGTGACTCGATCCAGATCGCGCCCGGCATGCCCAAGTCGGGCCACATGGCCAACCAGCACGGCAAGACCTGCGCTGCGGCCGTGGTGGCCCTGCTGGAAGGCAAGGAGCCGCTCGCATTGCCCATCTACGCCAACACCTGCTACAGCTTCGTGACCGACGAAGACGTGGTGCACGTGGCCAGCGTGCACCGCTACGACGCCGAGAAGAAGACCATGCTGACTGTGGCGGGGTCGGGTGGTGTGTCAAGTGCCGCCAGCGAACTCGAAGGCCGCTACGCCCACGCCTGGGCACGCAACATCTGGGCCGACACCCTCGCCTGATGCTCCACAACGCTCCGGTGCGAACCGGGGCGTTTTTTTCGCTCTCAAATATCAGTCAGAGGTTATGCAATGAAGGTTGCCAGACTCATCCTTTCCACCCAGGTCGCCACCGCTGCGGCGCTGCTGCTGGGCAGCAGCGCCGCCTGGTCCCAGGCCGACGAAGCCCGCGCCAAGAAAATCGCGGGCGGCTCCTGCTTCCTCTGCCATGGGGCGCAGGGCGAGTCCACCAGCGAGGTGTTTCCACGGCTGGCCGGACAACACGCCGAATACGTGGCCAAGCAGCTCACCGCGTTCAAGAATGGACAGCGCAAGAGCACCGCCATGGCCGAAATGGTGAGCAAGCTCACGCCCGACGAGATGCTGGCCCTGGGCAAGTACTACGAGAAGTTCAGCATCCCGCGCGAGGAGGCCAAGGAGCCGCAGCTCGCGGCGATGGGCCGGTACATCTACCACAACGGCAACAAGTTCAGCGGCGTGCCAGCCTGTGTGAACTGCCACGGCACCAACGCCGAAGGTGCGGCCAACCTGCCCCGCCTGGCAACGCAGTTCTCAGGCTACATCCACACGCAACTGAAGTCGTTCAACAAGCGCGACCGCACGAACGACAACGCGGTGATGCACGTCGTCGCAGAGAAGATGACCGAGCTGGAGATGGCTGCCGTCGCTGAATACGTCAGCAGTAAGTAGAGATCCCCCCCGCGCCGCGCTTGCAGCGCGTCACCCCCCAAGGGGGGCCACGCCCTTGGACCGGCAAAGCCGGATCTTCGGCGTGTACTGGGGTTGCTACCCTTCGATGGCGGCGGGCTCTGTCCTCCCCCACCTCGCTTGCTCAGGCGACTTTGGCGGCCAGCTCGCCTTTGTCGTAGCGCTTCTGCATCGTCTCCAGGCTGTGCACCTGCGTGATCTTGCTGGCCATGCCGGCGGCGCCAAAAGCCTCGTAGCGCGCCGCGCAGATCGCCTGCATGGCCTTGGTGGCTTCTTTGTAGAACTTGCGCGGGTCGAAGTTCTTGCGTTCTTCGGCCAGGTGCTTGCGGATGGCGCCGGTGCTGGCCATGCGCAGGTCGGTGTCGATGTTGACCTTGCGCACGCCGTTCTTGATGCCTTCGACGATCTCTTCCACCGGCACGCCGTAGGTCTGACCCATGTCACCACCGTACTGGTTAATGATCGCCAGCCAGTCTTCCGGCACGCTGCTGGAGCCGTGCATCACCAGGTGCACGTTGGGAATGCGCTGGTGGATTTCTTTCACACGGTCGATGCGCAGCACCTTGCCGCTGGGTTTGCTGCTGAACTTGTAGGCGCCGTGGCTGGTGCCGATGGCAATGGCCAGCGCGTCCACCTGGGTCTTGCTCACGAAGTCGGCGGCTTCATCGGGGTCGGTGAGCAGGGACGAATGGTCCAGCACGCCCTCAGCACCGTGGCCGTCTTCTTCGCCGGCCTTGCCGGTTTCCAGCGAGCCCAGGCAACCGAGTTCACCTTCGACCGAAACGCCGCAGGCGTGGGCCAGGTCCACCACCTGGCGGGTGGTGGCCACGTTGTATTCGTAGCTCGACGGCGTCTTGCCGTCGGCCAGCAGGCTGCCGTCCATCATCACCGAGCTGAAGCCCGACTGGATGGAGCGCGAACAGATCGCGGGCGTGGCGCCATGGTCCTGGTGCATGCAGACGGGGATGTGCGGGTACATCTCGATCGCGGCCGAAATCAGGTGGCGCAGGAAGGGCTCGCCCGCGTAGGAGCGCGCACCGGCTGAACCTTGCAGGATGACCGGGCTGTTCACCTTGTCGGCGGCCTGCATGATGGCCTGCACCTGCTCCATGTTGTTGACGTTGAAGGCCGGCAGGCCGTAGTTGTGCTCGGCCGCGTGGTCGAGCAGCTGGCGAAGGGAAATGAGGGCCATGGTGGGTTCCTTGAAAACAATAGAAAAATGATCAGCTGGCGCGACGCTCAAGCACTTCAAACGCCGGCAGCGTCTTGCCTTCGAGCACTTCCAGGAAGGCACCACCACCGGTGGAGATGTAGCCCACGTCCTTTTCGATGCCGTACTTGGCAATGGCGGCCAGCGTGTCGCCACCACCGGCGATGGAGAAGGCGCTCGATTCGGCAATCGCTTGCGCGATCACCTTGGTGCCGTTCTCGAAGGCCGCGAACTCGAACACGCCCACCGGGCCGTTCCAGACGATGGTGCCGGCCTTCTTCAGCTGCTCGGCCAGCAGCTTGGCGGTCTGTGGGCCGATGTCCAGGATCAGGTCGTCGTCGGCCACGTCGGTCGCGGCTTTCACGGTGGCCACGGCGTCGGGGCTGAAGGTCTTGGCGCAGACCACGTCGGTCGGGATCGGCACCGCCGCGCCGCGCGCCTTCATGGCGTCGATCACGGCTTTGGCTTCGCCCAGCAGGTCGGGCTCGGCCAGGCTCTTGCCGATCTTCAGGCCCGCCGCGAGCATGAAGGTGTTGGCGATGCCACCACCGACGATCAGGCCGTCCACGTTCTTGGCCAGGGCCTGCAGGATGGTGAGCTTGGTGCTGACCTTGCTACCGGCGACGATGGCAATCAGCGGGCGTTTCGGGTTGGCCAGGGCCTTGCCGATGGCGTCCATCTCGGCCGCCAGCAGCGGGCCGGCGCAGGCGATGGGCGCGGTCTCGGCGATGCCGTAGGTGCTGCCTTCGGCGCGGTGCGCGGTGCCGAAGGCGTCGTGCACGAAGATGTCGCAGAGCTTGCCGAGCTTGGCGGCGAGTTCGGGTTTGTTCTTCTTCTCGCCGACGTTGAGGCGGCAGTTCTCCAGCATCACCAGTTCGCCGGGGGCGACCGAGAACTCGCCGTCAACCCAGTGGGGCACCACGGGGATGGAGCGGCCCATGAGTTCGCCCATGCGCGCGGCCACGGGGGCGAGCGAGTCTTCGGGCTTGAACTCACCTTCGGTGGGACGGCCCAGGTGGCTGGTCACCATGACGGCGGCACCGGCGTCCAGCGCCATCTGGATGGCCGGGATGCTGGCGCGGATGCGCGTGTCTTCGGTGATGTTGCATTGATCATCCAGAGGGACGTTCAAGTCCGCCCGGATGAAGACCCGTTTGCCGCGGGCGAAGCCGCTGGCACACACGTCGCTGAATCGCAGGAATTTCATGGTGTGTCCCCCGCTTCAGTGGCCGCCTACATGCTGCACGAAGCGCATCATGTTGCAGGTGTAGCCGTATTCGTTGTCGTACCAGGACACAACTTTGACGAAGGTGCTGTCCAGCGCAAGGCCGGCCTCGGCGTCGAAGATGGAGGGCATGGAGCAGCCACGGAAGTCGGTCGAGACCACCTTCTCGCTGGTGTAGCCCAGCACGCCTTTGAGCGCGCCTTCGGAGGCCGCCTTCATGGCCTTGCAGATGTCGTCGTAGCTGGCTTCCTTGTTCAGCTCGACCGTCAGGTCCACCACAGAGACGTCGGAGGTGGGCACGCGGAAGGCCATGCCGGTGAGCTTCTTGTTCAACTCGGGCAGCACCACGCCCACGGCCTTGGCCGCGCCGGTGGACGAGGGAATGATGTTCTCGAGGATGCCGCGGCCGCCGCGCCAGTCTTTGCTCGACGGGCCGTCCACGGTCTTCTGCGTGGCGGTAGCGGCGTGCACGGTGGTCATCAGGCCGCGCTTGATGCCGAAGTTGTCGTTGAGCACCTTGGCCACGGGAGCCAGGCAGTTGGTGGTGCACGAAGCAGCGGAGACGATGGCTTCGCCGGCGTACTTGGCGTGGTTCACGCCAAACACGAACATGGGCGTGTCGTCCTTGGACGGGGCGGACTGCACGACCTTCCTGGCGCCGGCGTCCAGGTGCTTCTGACAGGTGTCCTTGGTCAGGAAGAAGCCGGTGGACTCGACCACGACGTCGGCACCAATCTGATTCCACTTCAGGTTGGCCGGGTCCTTCTCGGCGGTCAGGCGGATCTTCTTGCCGTTGACGACGAGGTTGTTGCCTTCCACGGCCACGGTGCCCTTGAAGCGGCCGTGCACGCTGTCGTACTGCAGCATGTAGGCCAGGTACTCGGGCTCCAGCAGGTCGTTGATGCCAACGACTTCAATGTCCTTGAACTCGGCTTCCTGCGTGACCGCGCGAAACACCATGCGCCCGATGCGCCCGAAGCCGTTGATACCGATCTTGATGGTCATGAGAAGTCTCCTCGATGGATAAAAAATAAGAAAAGGCGTTCAGGCACTCGCCGCTGTGTCGCGGGCTGAGAGCGAGGTGGTCAACGCCGAAAAGTCGGGGATCACGCGGTCGGGATTGCAGGCCTCGATGGGCTCACCCATGTTGTAGCCATAGGGCAGCGCCCAGACGGTGATGCCGCCGTTGCGCGCGGTCGCCACATCGATGGACGAGTCGCCCACGAACAGCGCACGATCGCTGCTCACACCGAACTGCTTCAGGCAATCAACGATACCGGCCGGGTTGGGTTTCTTGACCGGCAATGTGTCGCCGCTGATCACGCGGTCAAACAGGGGCGCCATCTGGTGCGCATCGAGCACGGTCTGGGTGTAGCGCCCTTCCTTGTTGGTCATCACCACCAGCTTCACGCCCGCGGCGCGCAGCGCCTGCAGTGTTTCGCGCACGTGCGGGTAGAGGTGGCTGCGCGTGCCGCAGCGCTGCTGGTAATGCTTGCCGAACTCGTGCTCGATGAGCTTGAAGCTGTCGGAATGGCGCACCGTGTCGGCCGTGGTGTTGCCGGTGAAGGCGAGCGCCTGGATCAGCAGCTCGCGCGTGCCGTGGCCGATCCAGTCGTTCACCTGCTGCTGGGTCACCGGCGGCAGGTCGAACTGTGTGAGCGTGTCGTTCACCGCGTCGGCGATCTCCGGCGCGGTCTCGATGAGCGTGCCATCGAGATCGAACAAAATCAGGTCGTAGGGATAGGGCATCTCAATGCGTCCCCGGAACGATGTGCTCGGGCAAGGCTTGCTCGCGGCGGTGGGCGGCGCGGTGCACCAGCGTGCGCACGGCATCGCACACACGCGCACTGGTGATGCCGAAGTGCTGGTACAGGTCCTTGGCCGGGGCCGACTCGCCGAAGCTGGCGATGCCCACCACCACGCCGGTGCGGCCCACGTACTTGCGCCAGAAGTCCGGGTGCGCGGCCTCCACCGCCACAGTGGGCAGCGACAGCGGCAGCACCATGTCCTGGTAGGCCTCGGACTGGCGGTCGAACACGTTGCTGCTGGGCATGGACACCACGCGGGTGCTGATGCCTTCGGCAGCGAGCGCCGCATGGGCTTCCATTGCCAGCGAGGTTTCGGAGCCCGTGGCCAGGATCACGGCCTTCGGGTGCTTGCCCTCGGCCAGCACGTAACCGCCCTTGCGGATCTTGGCGACCATGCTCGCATCGCTCAGGCGCGGCAGGTTCTGGCGCGAGAGGCACAGCGCGCTCGGGCCGTCACGGCGCTCGATGGCGCAGGCCCAGGCCACGGCGGTTTCCAGGCCATCGGCCGGGCGCCACACGTCCAGCCCCGGGATGATGCGCAAGCTGGGCACGTGCTCCACGCTCTGGTGCGTCGGGCCGTCTTCACCCAGGCCGATGGAGTCGTGCGTGAACACGTGGATCACGCGCTGCTTCATCAGCGCTGCCATGCGGATGGCGTTGCGGCTGTAGTCGCTGAACGTGAGGAAGGTGCCGCCGTAGGGGATGTAGCCACCGTGCAGCGTGATGCCGTTCATGATGGCGGCCATGCCGAACTCGCGCACGCCGTAGCTCATGTGGTTGCCCCAGGCATCGCGCCCGGCCTTCACGCAACCCTTGAAGTTGGTGAGGTTGGAGCCGGTCAGGTCGGCGCTGCCGCCGAAGAACTCGGGCACCAGGGGTGCCAGCACGTCGAGCGCGTTCTGGCTGGACTTGCGGGTGGCAAAGGCATCGGTCTTGGCGGCAATGGCTTCCAGCACCGCGGGCAGCTTTTCAGCGAACGCGGGCAGCAGATCACCGGCCATGCGGCGCTCGAACTCGGCGGCTTCCAGCGGGTACTGTGTGCGGTAGGCCTCGAAGCGTTCGCGCCAGGCGCGTTCGGCCACAGCGCCACGTTCGGCGGCATTCCAGGCGACCGCGATCTCGGCCGGAATTTCAAACGGTGGCGCGGTCCAGCCCAACTGCTCGCGTGTCGCCTGCACCTCGGCAGCGCCCAGTGCAGCGCCATGCACATCGTGCGTGCCGGCCTTGTTGGGTGAGCCCATGCCGATCACCGTCTTGCAGCAGATCAGCGTGGGTTTGCCGTGCGGCAGCGCGCCCTGCTTCTTCGCCTCCAGCAGCGCGGCTTCGATGGCGGCCGGGTTGTGGCCATCCACGTTGGGGATCACGTGCCAGCCGTAGGCGTCAAAACGCTTGGGCGTGTCGTCGGTGAACCAGCCTTCGACATGACCGTCGATGGAGATGCCGTTGTCGTCGTAGAACGCCACCAGCTTGGACAGGCGCAGCGTGCCGGCGAGTGCGCAGGCCTCGTGGCTGATGCCTTCCATCATGCAGCCGTCACCGAGAAAAGCGTAGGTGAAGTGGTCGACGATGTGGTGGCTGACGGTTTCGTCTTCGCGGTTGAACTCCTGGGCAAGCAGCTTCTCGGCCAGCGCCATGCCCACCGCGTTGGTGATGCCCTGGCCCAGCGGGCCGGTGGTGGTTTCCACGCCGGGGGTGACACCCACTTCGGGGTGGCCCGCCGTCTTGCTGTGCAGCTGGCGGAAGTTCTTCAGCTCGTCCATCGGCAGGTCATAGCCGGTCAGGTGCAGCAGCGCGTAGATCAGCATCGAGCCGTGGCCGTTGGACAGCACGAAGCGGTCGCGATCAGGCCAGTGCGGATTGGTCGGGTTGTGCTTCAGGTGTCGGTTCCACAGCACCTCGGCGATGTCGGCCATGCCCATGGGCGCGCCGGGGTGGCCGGACTTGGCCTTTTCCACCGCATCGACGGCGAGCATGCGGATGGCATTCGCCATCTGGCGGGCGAGTTCAGGTGAAGGGTTCTGCATACAGCGTCCTGGAAAAATATGTGAGAGAGGGGGAGCTAGCCCAGAACACCGCGGAACCGGCTTTGCCGGGCCGCAGGTGTTGCCCCCGGGGGGTGACGCGCCCTCGGGCGCGGCGCGGGGGGTCAGCTCAATGCGCGCTTCTTGCGCTCGACCATGCGCCAGATGAAGGGCGTGAAGATCAGCTGCATCGCCAGTTCCATCTTCCCGCCCGGCACCACGATGGTGTTGGCGCGGCTCATCATCGAGCCGTTGATCATGTTCAGCAGGTACTGGAAGTCGATGCCCTTGGGCTGGGCGAAGCGGATCACCACCATGCTCTCGTCGGCGGTGGGCACGTCGCGCGCCACGAAGGGGTTGCTGGTGTCCACGATCGGCACGCGCTGGAAGTTCACGTGCGTGTGCTGGAACTGCGGGGTGATGTAGTTCACGTAGTCGGGCATGCGGCGCAGGATGGTGTCGGTCACCGCGTCGGCGCTGTAGCCGCGCATGTTCTTGTCGCGGTAGAGCTTCTGGATCCACTCCAGGTTGATGACGGGCACCACGCCGACCAGCAGGTCCGGGTACTGCGCCACGTTGTGCTCGGGCGTGACCACGGCGCCGTGCAGGCCTTCGTAGAACAGCATGTCGGTGCCCTTGGGCAGGTCTTCCCAGGCGGTGAAGGTGCCCGGGTCCTGCTTGTAGGGTGCGGCCTCTTCGGCGTTGTGCAGGTACTTGCGGCTCTTGCCCTGGCCGGTTTCGCTGTAGGTGCGGAACAGGTTTTCGATCTCGCCAAACAGGTTGGCGTCGGCGCCGAAGTGGCTGAAGTTGTTGTTGCCGGCTTTCTCGGCCTCGGCCGCCTTCAGCTTCATTTCCTTGCGGTCGTAGCGGTGGAAGCTGTCGCCCTCAATGATCCCGGCCGTCACGTTCTCGCGGCGGAAGATGTTCTGGAAGGTGCGGGTGACGGTGGAGGTACCGGCACCAGACGAACCGGTGATGGCGATGATGGGGTGGCGTTCTGACATTTCATTTCTCCAAAAAACAAAACCAATACAGCGAGGGGAAGTTCACCAAGGGCACCGCGGAACCGGCTTTGCCGGGCCGCCAGTGCCGTCCACTAGAGGGGGTGACGCGCCCCTGGGCGCGGCGCGGGGGTGGGCCAAACCTTCAATTCCTGAAAAGGCTTCGTTCGGCGAACAAGGGGTTCGCGTCGTCCTTGTAGGCGCCCGGCTCGCGGTGGTAGCGCTCGATGCGCTCGACTTCGTTCTTCGACCCGAACACCAGGCCGATGCGCTGGTGCAATGCGTTGGGTTTCACGGTCAGCATGGGCTCGCGGCCGGTGCTGGCGCGGCCGCCGGCCTGTTCGATGATCATGCCCACCGGGTTGGCTTCGTACAGCAGGCGCAGGCGACCGGGCTTGCTCGCATCTTTCGTGTCGCGCGGGTACATGAAGACGCCACCGCGCATGAGGATGCGGTGCGCCTCGGCCACCATGCTGGCGATCCAGCGCATGTTGAAGTCCTTGCCGCGCGCGCCGGTCTTGCCGGCCAGGCACTCGTCCACATACCGTTTCACCGGCGCTTCCCAGAAGCGGCTGTTGGACGCGTTGATGGCGAACTCGTGCGTGTCCTCGGGGATCTGCATGTTCGGGTGGGTGAGCATGAACTGGCCGAGGTTCGGGTCCAGCGTGAAGGCGGCCACGCCGTTGCCCACCGTGAGCACCAGCATGGTGGTGGGGCCGTACAGCGCATAGCCGGCGGCGAGTTGCTCGGTGCCGGGCTGCAGGAAGTCGGCCTCGACCACGTCGCGACCGCTGTCGATCACCTCCTGCGGCGCGCGCAGCACGCTGAAGATGCTGCCCACGGTCACGTTCACGTCGATGTTGCTCGATCCATCGAGCGGGTCGAACACCAGCATGTATTTGCCGCGCTGCATGGTGGCCGGGATCTGGTACGGGTGGTCCATCTCTTCGGACGCCATGCCCGCGAGGTGACCACCCCACTCCGTCATTTGCGTGAAGTACTCGTTGCTGATGACGTCGAGCTTCTTTTGCTCTTCGCCCTGCACGTTGACGCTGGTGCTGACTTCGGGCGCCGGTTGCCCGAGCATGCTGCCCAGGTCACCAAAGGCCACCGTGCGCGCAATGGCCTTGCAGGCCAGGGCCACGTCGAGCAGCAGCGCGTTGAAGTCGCCGCTGGCGCCGGGAAAGCGGCGGCGTTGTTCGATCAGGTATTGCGTGAGGGTGAAGCGGCGGCGCGTGGTCATGGAGGGCTTTCGTGGGAGTTGTTGAATTCTTTGCCGTTTGGGCGGGCTTCAGGTCAGCGCGTTCCTGCGCAGCTGCTTCATGACGGTGTGGTAACCGCCGTTGTTGTCGGGCGCACCAAACACGGCGCTGCCGGCCACCAGGGTGTCGGCCCCGGCGCGCACGATCTCGCCGATGTTGTCCACCTTCACGCCGCCGTCCACTTCGAGCCAGATGGCCTGGCCGCCGTTGGCCATGTGGGTGTCGATGCGCTGGCGGGCTTGCATCAGCTTGGGCAGGGTGCCGGGGATGAATTTCTGCCCGCCAAAGCCGGGGTTCACGCTCATGAGCAGCACCACGTCGAGCTTGTCCATCACGTGGTCCATCAGCGACAGCGGCGTGGCCGGGTTGAACACCAGGCCGGCCTTGCAGCCGTGGTCGCGGATCAGCTGCAGCGTGCGGTCCACATGGCGGCTGGCCTCGGGGTGGAAGGTGATGATGTTGGCGCCGGCCTTGGCAAACAACGGGATCAGCGCGTCCACCGGCTCGACCATCAGGTGCACGTCGATGCCGATGTTCACGTGCGGGCGGATCGCCTCGCAGACCAATGGCCCGATGGTGAGGTTGGGCACGTAGTGGTTGTCCATCACGTCGAAATGCACCAGGTCGGCGCCAGCGGCCTCGATGGCGCGCACTTCTTCGCCCAGGCGGGCGAAGTCGGCAGACAGGATGGAGGGGGCGATGCGGATGGTCATGAAATGCCTGGACAGTGAATTGAAGAACCGGGGGGCGCTTGCTGGTCAGCGGTTGTGCCATTCCTTGAGCCGGGCCACATTGACTTCGCTCAGGTTGGGCACGACGCGCAGCGCGCCCTTGAAGTCGTGGTGGGCGGTGAAGCTGTTGGGCGTGATCACGGTGTCCAGCCCCGCGGCGCGGGCGGCGCGCAGGCCGTTGGACGAGTCTTCAAACGCCACACAGTCCGCCGCGCGCATGCCCAGATCGGCCAGCACCTTCATGTAAACCTGCGGGTTCGGCTTCTTGATGGGGGCGTTGCTCGCGTCGCCGATAGCGAGGAAGTGCGTGCGCCAGTCCGGGCCGATGGCGGTGCGCATCAGCGCCGCGATGTTGACCGGCGAGGTGGTGGTGGCAATGGCCAGCTGCAGGCCCTGGGCACGCGCTTCGCTCATGAGCGCCAGCACGCCGGGGCGCAGCGTCACGGCGCCGCTGTTGACGGCGTTTTCGTAGTACGCGGTCTTGATCTCGTGCAGGCGGTTGATGGTGTCGGTGAGCGCGCCGGCGTCCACCTCTTTCATGTCGGGGTCCACCGTGCGCCAGTGGTGGAGCATGCGCTCCTTGCCACCCGAAATATCGAGCAGCTGCGTGTACTGCTCGGTGCTCCAGTGCCAGTCCAGGCCCTCTTGCCGGAAGGCGTGGTTGAACGCTTCCAGGTGCACGCTTTCCGTGTCGGCCAGGGTGCCATCGACATCAAAAATCAGGGCATTCAGCATGGATTCACCTGTTCAGAAACCCCGGCAACACGGGGTGATGAACGGACTATAGGGATTGACTTAAATAAGGTAAATTCATGATTACTTGCACTTTACTTAAGCAATCACTTAATGAAGAACGCCACCTTCCGCCAACTCAGGGTTTTCACTGAGGTCGCCAAACACCTGAGTTTTGCCCGTGCCGCCGAGGTTTTGCACCTCACGCCACCGGCCGTGACCATGCAGGTCAAGGAGCTGGAGGGCCACGTGGGCCTGCCGCTGTTCGAGCGCAACGGGCGCCAGGTGGCCCTGACCACAGCGGGCGAATACATGCTGGTCTACGCGCGCAAGGTGATCGCCACCCTCAAGGACGCCGAAGACGCCGCCGCGCGGCTGCAGCGGCTGGAGGTGGGCACGCTCACCATCGGCATGGTCAGCACGGCGAAGTACTTCCTGCCGAGGCTGCTGGCCGAGTTTCAGCACGAACACGAGGGGGTGGAGATCCGGCTCGCCGTGGGCAACCGCGAACAGCTGGTGAAAATGCTGCACGGCAACGAGGTGGACATCGCCGTCATGGGCCGCCCGCCCAAAGAACTGGCCACGCGCGCCGAGCCCTTTGCCGCGCACCCCCATGTGTTCGTGGCGCCCACCGACCACCCTTTGCTCAAGGTGGGCCACCCCACGGTGGACAGCCTGCGGCCCTACGGCTTCATCCTGCGCGAGCGCGGTTCCGGCACGCGCGCCGCGATGGAAAAATTTCTGGAGACATCGCGCATGGAGCCGCGCGTGGTGATGGAGATGGCCAGCAATGAAACCATCAAGCAGGCGGTGATGGCCGGCATGGGCATCAGTTTCCTGTCACTGCACACCATCGGCCTGGAGCTGGAGCACGGGCTGATCGCGACGCTGGATGTGGAAGGCACGCCCATCATCCGCGCCTGGAACGTGGTGCACACGCTGTCCAAGCTGCTGTCGCCCGCGGCCGAAGCGTTCCGCTATTTCATGCTGGAACGCGCCGAGAGCCACCTGGCCGAAAAATACGGCCGCCTGCTGCGGTTGCCGCAGGCGACCTGAGGCGATTGCAGCGGCCGGCCATCACAACGAGGCACCCGCGTCTGAAGGCGTGGCCAGCCCACAACCCCCAGCAAGCCAGCGACGAGACCGACAGGCGCCCCAACCGATCGGATCTCACAACATGCTCACACCGCGGTGTAGGCGGTCTTCACCGTGGTGTAGAACTCAGCCGCATACCGGCCCTGCTCGCGAGGCCCGTAGCTGCTGCCCTTGCGCCCGCCGAAGGGCACGTGGTAGTCGACTCCGGCGGTGGGCAGGTTGACCATCACCATGCCAGCCTGGGCGTGGCGCTTGAAATGGGTGGCGTGTTTCAGGCTGGTGGTGGCGATGCCGGCGGACAGGCCGAACGGCGTGTCGTTCGCCGTGGCCAGGGCTTCTTCGTAGTCCTTCACGCGGATCACGCTGGCCACCGGGCCGAACACCTCCTCGCGGTTGATGCGCATGACCGGTGTGGTATCGGCCAGCAACGCCGGCGCCATGTAGAAACCGTCGGTGGTGCGCGTGAGGCGTTCGCCACCGCACAGCAGCGTGGCGCCCTCTTCTCGTGCAATGGCCACGTAGCCCAGGTCCTGCTCCAGCTGTGCGGCGCTGACCACCGGGCCGATCTCGGTGCCCGCCTTGCGCGCGTCATCCACCCGCAAGGCCGCCACACGCGCCTGCAGGGCGGCGATGAAAGCCGGGTAAATGCCCTGCGTGACGATGAGCCGGCTCGACGCGGTGCAGCGCTGCCCGGTGGAGAAGAAAGCGCTCTGTGCGCAGAGCTCCACCGCCTGCTTCAGGTCGGCATCGTCCAGCACCACCTGCGGGTTCTTGCCGCCCATTTCCAGCTGCACTTTCTTGTGCTGCGACACGCAAGTCGCCGCGATGCGCTGGCCCACGCCCTGCGAGCCGGTGAAGCTGATGGCGTCCACGCCGGGGTGGTTCACCAGCGCTTCGCCGACCGTTCGACCCTGCCCCATGACGAGGTTGAAGACACCGGCCGGGATGCCGCCGCGGCTGATGATGTCGGCCAGCGCCCAGGCGCTGCCGGGCACCAGGTCGGCGGGTTTGATCACCACGCAGTTGCCATAGGCCAGCGCGGGCGCGATCTTCCACGCGGGAATGGCGATGGGGAAATTCCACGGCGTGATGAGGCCGATCACACCAAGCGGTTCGCGCGTGATCTCCACGCCGATGCCCGGGCGCACGGAGGGCAGCAGCTCCCCGGCCAGACGCAGGCATTCACCGGCGAAGAACTTGAAGATGTGGCCGGCGCGGGTGGCCTCGCCGATGGCCTCGGGCAAGGTCTTGCCCTCTTCGCGGGCGAGCAGGTTACCCAGCTCTTCGCGACGCGCCAGGATTTCACTGCCGATCTTGTCCAGCGCATCGGCACGCGCCTGCACGCCGCTGGTGGACCACGCCGGGAACGCTGCGCGGGCAGCGGCCACGGCTTGGTCCACCTGGACGGTGTCACCCAGGGCGTAGTCGCCCACCACGTCGTTCAGGTCGGAGGGGTTGATGTTCGGCGCGGCGCCCGAGCCCGCAAGCCATTCACCGCCGATGAAGTTGGCATGTTCCATGTCAATTCCCCCAACGCAGGACCATCGGGTCCAGGCGTTTTGCCGCGTCCAGCAGGCCGGCGCGCACTTCAGGGTGCATGGGCGGGAAAGGGTGGCGCGAAACCTCGCAGGCGATCACGCCGCCGGCTTTCATCAGCGCCTTGGCGCTGAGGATGCCGCCCTGGCGGTTCTCGCAGTTGATCAGCGGCAGCCACTTGGCGTAGGCGGCCACCGCGGCCTCGCGGTCCCCAGCGAGGTAGGGGTCGATGATGGTGCGGATGCCGTCGGGGAAGGCACCGCCGGTCATGGCGCCGGTGGCGCCGGCGTCCAGATCGGCCAGCAGGGTGATGGCCTCTTCACCATCCCACGGGCCTTCGATCGCATCGCCGCCCAGGCGGATGAGCTCGCGCAGCTTGCTGGCGGCGCCGGCGGTCTCGATCTTGAAGTACGCCAGGTGCTCGATCTCGGTCGCCATGCGGGCCAGGAACGGGGCCGACAGCACCGTGCCGCTGGCCGGTGCGTCCTGCACCATGATCGGAATGGTGATCGCGTCGGACAGCCGGGCATAGAACTCGAAGATCTGCGCTTCGGGCACGCGGAAGGTGGCACCGTGGTACGGCGGCATCACCATCACCATGGCCGCGCCCTGCTCTTGCGCGCGGCGGCTGCGTGCCGCACACACGGCGGTGCCGTAGTGCGTGGTGGTCACGATCACCGGCACGCGCCCGGCCACATGCTCCAGCGCCGTGCGTGTGATGAGTTCGCGCTCGTCGTCCGACAGCGAAAACTGCTCGGAAAAATTGGCCAGGATGCACAGGCCGGTGGAGCCGGCGTCGATCATGAAATCGAGGCAGCGCTTCTGGCTGTCCAGGTCCAGCGTGCCGTCTTCATGGAAGGTGGTGGGCACCACCGGGAAGACGCCCTTGTATGGTCGCTTCATGGGCTGGGTCACTCGGTGATGGTGAATTGGTCAAGGTACTCGGTGTTCATGGAGAGTCCCAGGCCCGGCACGTCGTCGCGCAGGTCGACGAAGCCGTTTTCCGCCACCGGCTCACCTTTGAAGATGTAATAGAACAGCTCGTTGCCGACCTCCACGTCGAACTGCGGGAAGTACTCGCTCATGGGCGAGGCCAGCGTGCTCATGGTGAGGTGGTAGTTGTGCATCTGGCCGGCGTGCGGAATCACCGGCACGCTGTAGGCCTCGCACAGCGCGTTGATTTTGTGGGCCGCGGTGATGCCGCCCACGCGGTTGGTGTCGTACTGCACGACGCTCACGGCCTTCTTGTCCAGCAGCTGCTTGAAGCCATAGAGGCTGAACTCGTGTTCACCGCCCGAGATGGGGATGCTGGTGAGCTGGTTGAGTTCGGCGTAGCCGTCGATGTCGTCGGCGATCACCGGCTCTTCCAGCCAGCGCGGCTCGAACTTCTCCAGCTTGGGCAGGATGCGCTTGGCGTATTCCAGGTTCCAGCCCATGTAGCACTCGAGCATGAGGTCGCTGTCGTAGCCGATCACTTCGCGCACGGCCTCGACCGACTTGAGGTTTTCCACCACGCCCTGCTGCAGGTGGGCCGGCCCGTAACCGAAACGCATCTTGAAGGCCTTGAAGCCCTGGTCCAGATAGGTCTGCGCTTCGGCCTGCATGGCCTTGAGGTCGGTGCGGTAGAGCTTGCTGTAGTAGCAGGGAATCTTTTCCTTGGTGCGCCCGCCCAGCAGCTTGAACACCGGCTTGTTCACGCTCTTGCCCAGGATGTCCCAGATCGCCAGATCGACCGCCGAGATGGCGGCCATGGTCACGCCCTTGCGGCCCCAGGCGTGGGTGGCTCGGTACATGCGTTGCCAGAGGTATTCGTAGTCCCACGGGTCCTGTCCCACGACCAGCGGCGCGAGGTACTCGTCGATGATGGCCTTGGCGATCTTGGGGGCCAGGGCCACGTTGCCCAGGCCGATGATGCCGTCGTCGGTTTCGATCTCCACCACCGTCCAGGAGTGGAAACGGAAGGTGCTCATGGTCTCGGCCTTGGAGTACAGCAGGTCCATGGCGTTGGAG
>Ga0209262_10000301_pt1 | contig 24911 bp, 21 predicted proteins | sample Lowcelwee11metaG_FD_187171 | JGI IMG/M metagenome (GOLD analysis project Ga0209262, IMG submission 187171) | Freshwater pond sediment microbial communities from the University of Edinburgh, under environmental carbon perturbations - Low... | ecosystem: Environmental > Aquatic > Freshwater >...
ACTTTTTCGCGCCAGTGGCTCGCCTGGTCGGCGTCGTTCGACGTGCTGCTGACGCCGACCGTCGGTGTGCCGCCGCTGCCGATCGGCGCCTACAAGCTCTCGACGCTGCAGCGGCAGGGTCTGAAGCTGCTCGCGGCGTTGCCTGCGGGCGCGCTGCTCAGCCAGCGCCCGAAAGTGGTCGAGGCATTCGCACCCGTCTTCGAGGCCGCGCCTTACACGATGGTCGCGAACGTCACGGGCCAGCCCTCGATGTCGTTGCCGTTGCACTGGACGGAGGACGGGCTGCCGATGGGCCTGCTGTTCACCGCGAAGATCGGTGACGAGGCGACGTTGTTTCGACTGGCGGCCCAGCTCGAGCAGGCGCTGCCGTGGCGGGATCGGCGGCCGCCGATCGTTGCCGGGACCTTGCGATGAGTTCCTGCGTCCAACCGGTAAACGATGCGCTGCTGCAGGAGTGCGTCGCAGTCGGCGCACGTTCACTGCGCCACCGGATCACGCGCGGCGCGGGCGACGCGGTCGTGTTCGTGCACGGCTTCGGCGGCAGCCTCGAAAGCTGGCAGGAAAATTTCACTGCACTAGCTGCGACCGGGCGGACGGTTGCTGCGCTCGACCTGCCGGGCCACGGTGAGTCCAGCACCGACGTCGGCAGTGGTTCGCTGGATGAGCTCGCGACTGCAGTGCTCGGATATCTCGATGCGCTGGGCCTCGACCGGGTGCATCTCGTGGGCCACTCGATGGGGGCGGCGGTCTGCCTGGTGCTCGCCGACCGCATGCCGCAGCGTGTCCGGTCGCTGACGCTGATCGGCCCGGCTGGGATCGGCCAGAAGATCAACGCGGACTTCATCCGCGGCTTCATGACCGCGAGCAGCCGCGAACAACTGGAGCCGCTGCTGGGATTGCTGTTCGCCGATGCGGCGTTCGTCACGCCGCCGTTGATCGAGCAGATGTTGCGGCCGAAGCAGCGTGCGGGCGTCGTGGAGGCGTTGGCCAGGATTGCCGGCAGCCGCTATCCCGGTACGCCATCGGGCGGCTCATTGCGCGACGTCGCGGGACGGGTGCCGACGCTCGCCATCTGGGGTGCCGGGGATGCGGTGATCCCGCCGCCTGCAGCCGAGGAGTTCGTGGCTCCCGGCGTCGAACTGCACGTGCTGCCGGGCCGGGGACACATGGTGCAGATCGAGGCCGCCGCCGAGGTTAACCAGCTGATCGCGGCATTTCTCGGTCGTTGAAGCCGCAGCCGCGTGACTTCTACGGGTGCCGGGCCGAGCCGGCCGCAGGGTATCCTCAGCGGTAATCGTCGAACTTCGGGGACACGCATGCTGTTCGGACTGCGGTTGCTGGCCTATCGCCTCTTCAAGCCGTTCATGAAACCGGTGCCGCGGTTGATCCCGATCCCGCGCCCGACGGCGCTGGTGGGCCCGGATTCTGCGCTGCGCCTGTGCCGGATGATCGGTCAGTTCGGGTACCGCCGGGTCATGATCGTCACCGATGCCGTGCTGGTGAGACTCGGGCTGGTTGAGCCGCTGCAGCGCGCGCTCGCGGCGCAGGGCATCGACGTCGCGGTGCACGACGGGATCACGCCGGATCCCACCTATCCCGTACTCGAGGCCGGGCACGCGGCGGTGCGGGCACATCGCAGCGATGCAATCCTCGCGGTGGGCGGCGGCTCGGCGATCGACGCTGCCAAGGTGATCGGCGCCATGGCCACCAGCCACAAGTCCCCGGCGCAGCTGGTCGGCATGCTGAAACTGAAGGCGCCGATGCTGCCGCTGTTCGCGATCCCGACCACGGCGGGCACCGGATCGGAGGTGACGGTCGCGGCGGTCGTCACGGATCCGGTCGCGCACACCAAGGCTGCGGTGATCGATCCGCGCCTGGTGCCGATGGCGACGGCCCTCGATCCGCTCGTGATGCGGGGCATGCCGAAGCCGATCACCGCAGCGACCGGCATGGATGCACTGACGCATGCCGTCGAGGCCTACACGAATCGCTGGCCGCTCGCGGAGACGCCGCCGCACAGCCTCGCGGCGGTGCGGATGATCTTCTCGAATCTCGTGCGCGCCTATCAGGACGGCGACGACCTCGAGGCGCGCGAGGGCATGGCGGTCGCGTCGTTCTATGCCGGGCTCGCGTTCACCAAGGCGTACGTCGGCTACGTGCACGCGTTCTCGCACACGATCGGCGGCCGCTATGGCGTGCCGCACGGACTGTGCAACGCGATCGTGCTGCCGTACGTGCTCGATTTCCTGAAGGACGCGCCGTATGCCGAGGCGCGGATTGCGGAACTCGCCGTGGCGATCGGGGCTGGAACCGAGTCGGAAGCGAAGGGCGTGCTCGCGCAGCGGTTCATCGATCGCGTCCGCGAGCTGAATCGCACGGTGGGGATTCCGGACAAGATCGCGTCGCTGAAGACCGCGGACGTGCCGGCCATCGCTCGCGCCGCGATGATCGAGGCGCATCGCGACTATCCCGTGCCGAAAAACATGCGCCTCGCCGAAGCGGAAACGCTGCTGCGAAGGTGTCTTCAATAGGTGCCGGTGGTCGGATCCGTCGGATTTGGCATTGCCAAATCCGACGGATCCGACCACCGGCACCCTCAGGAAATCCGGGCCTCGACGTCGCGCAGGATTTCCATGAACGCCAAGGCTGCAGGTGAGGGCGTCCGGTTCGCCAATCTGATGATGCCGTAGTTCGTCTTCAGCCACGACAGCTCGAGCGGCAGCACCGCGAGTTCGCCGCGCGCCACCGAGTCCTGGATCTGGCCCGGCACGGCACCGCCGATCGCGTCGCTCTCCATGACGACGCGTCGCGCCAGCGCAAAGGTATCGACGCGAATCTCCGGTGCCGTGATCCCGGTCGGCAGGTCCGCTCGCAGTCCCATCCTGTTCTTGGCGGCGAGCCCCGCCAGCTGCGGCGGTAGCGCAGTTCCGACCAGGGGGAACCCCCGCAGCTCTTCGAGCGTCAGCTCCGCAGATCCGACCAGCGGATGGCCCGCCCTGCAGAAAAGACTCAGCTTGTGCGCTGGCAAGGATTCGACGAACAGACGCTCGTCCTGCTTCGCGACCCCGGTGTCAGCGATCGCCAGCTCGAGCACCCCCGACGCGACGCGCCGGATCAAGTCCGACCAGTCACCAACCGACAGGTCGACCATCAGAGCGGGGTAGCGTCTCACCAGGCCTCCGATGGCGGTGCCAACTGAGAGATCGGCCGGATACGGGCCGGCACCGATCCGCAGCAGCCCGACCTCGAGGCCGAGCATCTGCTTCAGGTCCTGCTCGATGTCGCGCGCCTGGTTAACCAGCAGCCGCGCGCGTTCGATCAACCGCTCGCCAACCGGGGTCGGCTCCACACGCGCGCGATTGCGGTCGAACAGCCGGGCACCGATGGATTTCTCCAGCACCTGGAGGCTGCGGGTCAGCGCCGGCTGGGTCAATCCGAGCGCATCGGCGGCCCGCGCGAAGTTGCGGTGCTGATCGAGGGCCAATACGTGTCGGCATTGGCGCAGGTCGATATTCATAAACTAAAGCTATCAAAAATCGCCATGCAATGCATTGGACTGCTGGCAGGGCCTCCGCTAGTTTCCCGCCCCTCGTTCAGTGCCGGCATCGGCAATTCACACAGGGGGTGGAACTCATGACGGTATTCAAGGGAATGCTCGCAGGCGTGATCGCGACCGCGGCCCTCGCGGCGCCCGCAGCGCCGGCGCTCGCCCAGGCCAAGAAGCCCAACATCCTCGTCATTTGGGGTGACGACATCGGCCAGTTCAACGTCAGCGCCTACAACAACGGCATGATGGGTTACAAGACGCCGAACATTGACAGCATCGCCCGCGAGGGCGCGATGTTCACGGACTGGTACGGCCAGCAGAGCTGCACCGCCGGCCGCGCGGCCTTCATCACCGGCCAGTCGCCGATCCGCACCGGTCTCACCAAGGTCGGCCTGCCGGGCGCGCCCGAGGGCATGACGGCCGCCGACCCGACGATCGCCACGCTGCTCAAAGCGCAGGGCTATGTCACCGGCCAGTTCGGCAAGAACCACCTCGGCGACCGCGACGAGATGCTGCCGACCAACCATGGCTTCGACGAGTTCTTCGGCAACCTCTATCACCTGAATGCCGAGGAGGAGCCGGAGAATCCGGACTACCCGAAGAACCCGGAATTCAAGAAGAACTTCGGCCCGCGCGGCGTCATCCACAGCTTCGCCGACGGCCGCATCACCGACACCGGCCCGCTGACCAGGAAGCGCATGGAGACGATCGACGAGGAGGTCAACGCCAAGGCGCTCGACTTCATGGAGCGCGCCGCGAAGGACGGCAAGCCGTTCTTCCTGTGGTGGAACTCCACCCGCATGCACATCTTCACGCACCTGAAGGCGGAGTCGGCCGGCAAGACGGGCCTTGGCATCTACGCCGACGGCATGGTCGAGCACGACGGCCACGTCGGCCAGGTGCTCGCGAAGCTCAAGGAGCTGGGCCTCGACGAGAACACCATCATCATGTACTCGTCGGACAACGGCGCCGAGACCTTCACGTGGCCCGACGGCGGCACGACCATGTTCCGCGGCGAGAAGAACACGCAGTGGGAGGGCGGCTACCGCGTCCCGACGCTGATCAAGTGGCCGGGCGTCATCAAGCCGGGCACCATCGTCAACGACATCGGCGCGCATGAGGACATGCTGACCACGCTGGTCGCCGCAGCCGGTGACAAGACCGCCAAGGACGACCTGCTCAAGGGCCGCAAGATCGGCAAGAACACCTACAAGGTGCACCTCGACGGCTACGACCTCGGCCCGGCGCTGAAGGGTGAGGCCGAGTGGCCGCGCAAGGAGTTCATCTACTGGACGGACGACGGCAGCGTCGCGGCCCTGCGCTACGAGAACATCAAGGTCACGTTCCTCGAGCAGGAGGCCGAAGGCCTGCATGTGTGGCAGAAGCCGTTCACCGAGCTGCGCGCCCCGAAGCTCACCAACCTGCGCATGGATCCCTTCGAGCGCGCCGAGGCAGAGAATGCCATGGGCTACCAGCGCTGGTACATGGAGCGCATGTTTGCGATCGCTCCCGCGGGTGCCTACGTCGGCAGGTGGCTGCAGAGCTTCAGGGAGTTCCCGCCGCGCCAGAAGCCGGGCAGCTTCAACCTCGATCGCGTCATGGAATCGGTGACGGCTGGCTCCAAGCAGTAGCGAATACCGGTCCGCAACGACGAAGAACCCTCGGCGCCCGTAATCGGCCGGCCTGCAACCACCCCACCCCCGCAGGCCGGTCCGGTTACGGCGCGCCTTGGCCTTGACGATGAGGAATGCCATGACGAGCCGGCGAGTCTTTCTTGGAGCCTCGGCAGCGGTGTTTGCGCTGCTGGCCGGGTGTGCCACGCACGCACCACCGACCGATCCGCTGCCGTCTTGGAACGACGGCGCAGCCAGGCAGTCCATCGTTGCCTTCGTCGGTAAGGTGACGCGCGAGGGTACGGCCGGCTACGTGCCCCCCGCCGAACGCATCGCCGTCTTCGACAACGACGGTACGCTCTGGTCCGAGCAGCCAGTGTACGTCCAGCTCGCGTTCGCGCTCGACCGAGTCAAGGCACTCGCGCCGCAGCATCCCGAATGGCAGGCGCAGGAGCCTTTCGCGTCGCTGTTGAAGGGCGATCTCGGGGGCGCGCTCGCCGGAGGCGAGCAGGCCATCGCGCAGATCATCATGGCCACTCATGCCGGCACGACGACTGAAGAGTTCGCGACGATCGTCAAGGATTGGCTCGCCACGGCGAGGCATCCGGCGACGGGCCGCCCGTACACCGGCATGGTTTACCAGCCGATGCTCGAGCTGCTCGGCTACCTGCGCGCGAACGGATTCAAGACCTTCATCGTCTCCGGCGGCGGCATCGAGTTCATGCGGCCTTGGACAGAGCAGGTCTACGGCATTCCGCCCGAGCAGGTCGTCGGCAGCAGCGTCAAGACGAAGTACGAGCTCCGTGCAGGCCGGCCTGTGCTGGTGCGCCTGCCTGAGTTGAACTTCATCGACGACCAGGCCGGCAAGCCCGTCGGCATCCAGCAGCACATCGGCCGCCGTCCGATCCTCGCCTTCGGAAATTCCGACGGCGATTTCGAGATGCTGGAGTGGGCGACGACCGGTGACGGTCCCCGGCTCGGTGTGATCGTCCACCACGACGACGCCGCGCGGGAATACGTGTACGACCGCAAGTCGCACATCGGTCGTCTCGATCGCGGGCTCGACGAGGCGGGCCCTCGCGGCTGGGTGCTGGTCAGCATGAAGGATGACTGGCGCGCAATTTACCCGCCCGCCACGACGCTGCACGCGACGCACTGATGCAGCATTGGACGACCGCCAGCCAACACCCCTAGGATTGGCATCCTGAAGAAGATGTTCCCAGTTCAGGCAACGGAGCCACAAGAATGAAAATCGGAATCCTCGTCAGCTCGATGCTGCTCGCCTCAATTGCGATCTTCGCCGGCCAGTCTGTGCTGGCGCAGGAGCCCACGGCAGCGCCGGCACCGGCGCCGGCCGCGTCGCCGGACCTCAAATACTCGAACAAGTGGCGCATCGAGGTGAAGGAGGGTGCCAACAACGACGGCGTAGCCCGCTTCCGCGTCACGCCGAAGGGCGAGGCAGCGATCGACGTCACCGTCAACATCAAGGACGGCCGCTCGGAGAACGGCGTGGCTCGCGACGTGAAGAATGCGTTCAAGGCCGCGCTCGATCCGAAGCGCTTCCATGTCGAGGGCGACGACGGCGAGGACGTGCTGGTCAAGAAGAAGGATGGCCCCGATTTCTCGATCGAGCTCGTCGAATCGACGCTGAAGGGAACCCACTTCGACCTCGAGCGGGAGTAGGCGAAATAGGGGACATTCTCCTTTTCCGGCATCGGAAAAGGAGAATGTCCCCTATTTGATGGCCCCTGTTTCGGTCAACCGACGGCCTGCTCCTTCTGGATCAGCGCGTCCTTGAACTTCTCGCGCAGGTCCTTCTTGCTGATCTTGCCGGTCGCCGTCATCGGCAGCGACTCGACGAGGATCACCTCGTCCGGCAGCTGCCACTTCGCGAAGTGCTCGGCGATGTGCGCCAGCACCGACTCGCGGGTCGGCTTGCAGCCCTGTCGTGGCACCACGAGCAACAACGGCCGCTCTTCCCATTTCGCATGCTTGACGCCGATCGCGGCGGCCATCAGCACCTCGGGGTGACCGCAGGCGCAGTTCTCGAGATCCACGGAGCTGATCCACTCGCCGCCGGACTTGATCACGTCCTTGGCGCGGTCGGTGATCTGCAGGAAGCCGTCGGAGCCGATCACCGCGACGTCGCCGGTGGCGAACCAGCCGTTCTCGCTGTGGGCCGCCGAGTGGTCGAGGCCGTAGTAGCCGCTGCAGACCCAGTTGCCGCGCACCTTGAGCTCGCCCGCGGACTTGCCGTCCCAGGGCAGTTCCTTGCCGTCGTCGTCGACGATCTTCATCTCGATGCCGAAGATGCCGTGGCCCTGCTTGGCGTGCATCTGGTAGCGCTGCTCAGCGGGCAGCGACATCATGTCTGGACGCAGCGTGCCGACCGTGCCGAGCGGACTGGTCTCGGTCATGCCCCAGCCCTGCAGCACCGTGACCCCGTGCTTTTCCTCGAACGTCTTGATCATGCTGAACGGCACCGCCGAGCCGCCGACCAGTGTCTTCTTCAGTGTCGGCGCCTGCTTGCCCGTCTGCGCCATGTAATTGAGCAGCAGCGTCCAGACCGTCGGCACGCCGGCCGCCATCGTGACGCCCTCGGTGTTCATCAGGTCGACCAGCGTCTCGGCGTCGCCCATCTTCGGGCCCGGGAATATGAGCTTGGTGCCCGTCATCGCCGCGTTGTACGGTAAGCCCCACGCGTTGGCGTGGAACATCGGCACGACCGCAAGGATCACGTCGCGGGCGCTGACGCCAACCGCATCGCCCATGCAGCCTGCGTAGGCATGCAGCACGTTCGAGCGGTGGCTGTAGAGCACGCCCTTCGGATGTCCGGTGGTGCCCGACGTGTAGCAGAGCGAGCTTGCGGTGCGTTCGTCGAACGTCGGCCAGTCGAACTCGTCGGAGTGGCCGGCGATGAAGGACTCGTAGGAAGGCAGCTTGCCCTTCACCGCGTCCGGCATCGCCTCGTCGCTGGTCATCACCACGATGCGCTCGACGCACGGGATCTTGCCCTGCAGCACCTGGAGCAGCGGCAGCAGCGTCGGGTCGATGAACAGCACTCGGTCCGCCGCGTGGTTGATGATGTACTCGAGCTGCTCCGGGAACAGTCGGGGGTTGACGGTGTGCATGACGGCGCCCATGCACGACACCGCATAGTAGAGCTCGAGGTGGCGGTAGTCGTTCCAGGCCAGCGACGCGACCCGGTCGCCGGGCTTCACGCCGGCGGCCGTCAGCGCGTTGGCGAGCTGGCGGGTGCGGCGGAACACGTCGCGCCAGGTGCAGCGGTGTCGCGGCGTGTCCATCGTGACCGATACGATCTCGACGTCCGGATGGTTGCGGTCCGCGAATCGCATGATGTCCGTGATCAGGAGCGGCCGCTCCATCATGAGTCCGTGCATGTTCTCTCCCGCGTTGGCGTTGCTACAGGACCTCGAGGGTCCCTTGGTTGTTGGTCAGCCGGATGCTCGCATATTCGCAGCGTCCGTGGCCACGCTGGAACAGGCTGTTCGCGATCAGCCAGACCCGCACCACTTCCCGGGCCGGGCCGCCAATGATCTGGGCATAGTCGGCGTGCACGTCGCGCTCCTCGGCCAGCCACTGGCCAAGCCCGGCGAGGCCCGAGCGGACCACGACGTGGGTTTCCTTGTCCTTCCAGGTGGGCAGCGGGCAGCGGTACACGGTGCCGACCGGCAGCGCGGCGCTCCAGTAGTAGGTGATGTCCTGGCCGTCGTCGAACTCGACCGCGATGCTGAGGTAATCGTGCGACGGCAGCGTGTCCTCGGCGAGGTCGATCGGCAGCTCGTCCACCCGCCAGGACCAGGCCAGCCGCGTGCCGGGGACCAGCGGCAGCCGCGCTTCACGCCGCAGTATGCCCACGTCGCCATACGTGTGGCAGCAGATTGCCGGGCGTCCGTCGCGGGTCAGCGACGGGCGGTAAATCTCCCCCGCACCCAGGGTCCACAGGTATTCCCAGTGCTCGGGCGTCGGCACCGGATCGTCGAGCCGCTCGGCCTCGGCCAGCACCAGGCCCGGGACGCGCGTGTCCTTCGCCAGGTCCCGGAACAGGCTGTGGACGTTCGCCTCCCGGCTCCAGCGCAGCACGAGCACCGACAGGCCACCGGAGACCTTCGCATACTCTTCCGGCGGCGTGCCGAGCCGGCCGCTGGCGTCGGCCCATTCGCCCGGAAAATAGCTCGCGAGCCAGAGCCGGCCGGATTGCTGCGCAACGAACGTGTGGGTCGCGCGCGTGCCGCGGAACACCGGGCCCTGGTCGCCAACGCGACACCACAGCTGGAAGGACGGCCCGACCCAGATATCGAGCGGCCGCGACAGGAAGACGCGGCCATCGGCCAGCACCGTGACGGAGTCGCCTGCCACGAGATCGATGCCCGCGTCGTGCCACGGTGGCTGGGTGGCGGGCAGCCAGTGAAAGGCGTGTCCGCTCGACAGGTTCGCCGGCAACGCAGCGAGCCACGGTTCGAGCGTGGCACGGAACTCACGATCAGTGATCGGTCGCGATGACGGGCCCGACAGCCGGCGGCGCAGGGCTCGTCCGGCCAGGCGGGCTGCGATGGCGAGCTGATGCGCGATTCCGGGGGTGTGCTGCACCGGTCGGTGGATCTCTGGCGGCGGCGTGCAGGTTAGCGCACTGCGGCCCGCTTACGCACCGGGCGAACGGCGGGCTTTGCGGCCTTGCGCGACTTCGCCCGACGGGGGCGTGCCGCCGCGGGCTTGCGACGCGCCGCCTTCGCGAGATCCGCCGCAAGTTCGGCGACCGCTTCCGCGGTGTAATCCGCCAGGCGTTGCACGTCCGGCACCGCCTCCTTGAGCGCGATGAACGTCACGTGCAGCTCGTCGACGTAGGTCGTGATCGTGATGTTCAGCACCTGGTGATGCGCCACGACCGAGACCGGCAATGCCAGCTCGACTTCCGCGCCGTTGAAGTAGACGCGATGCTCGAGACCCGCCGGATTCGAGATCACTGCGTTGGCGAGCATCGGCAGGTTGCCGAGGCCGAGCCCCTCGATCGTGCTGGCGATCGAGTGCTGGATGATCGAATACAGCGTCAGTGCGCTGGAAGCCAGCGTGCGCATCTCCTGCTTGACCTGGCCGGTCTCCTGCACGACGTCGGCGAGCCGCTCGGCCGGCGCCGCGCCCGGTCGACCCATCGGCACCTGCAGGATCGTGATCCGGTTGCCGGCGCCGCCGTGGTCCTCGAGCGCCACGGGCATGTCCGCAATCAGCGGGCGGTCGGGCGTGATACCGCGGTCGGCGAGGTAGCGATGCATCGCCATGTCGAGCACGGTCAGCAGCACGTCGTTGATCTTGGCATCGCCCTGGTGCGCCAGCGCCCGAACCTGCGGCAGCGACAGCACGCAGTGACCCATCACGCGATGGGGGCTCGGCGGGGCCTTCAGCACGTCGGGTGTCGTCACGAACGGTGTCGGCAGGCCGCGCCCGAGGCCGACGTCCCGCAGGCCCTGGTGCCAGATCAGCCGCAGCATGTCGTTGGCCGTGCGCCGCGCGTCGTCGGCCGCTTTCAGCACGCTGGTGATGCTGCCGGGCTCGGGACCGGTGACGGCGCGAGGCGCGACGTTGCGCAACCCTTCCCAGATGGCCTGAGGCCGGCTGCTGGATCGGGAAGGCGAGATCATGCTGTTCAACGCATGCAGGAAGCCGATGCCGTCGATCAGCCCGTGATGCGTCTTGAAATAGAGTGCGACCCGGTGGCCGGGCAGGCCGGTGAAGACGTGCTGCTCCCAGAGCGGCTTGTCGCGCGGCAGCAGCTTGACGTGAATTCGGCAGATGCGCTCGAACAGGCCTTGCAGGTCGGCGCCGGGCGGCAGCTTGTGGCGGAACATCTGCCGCGCCGGATCCATCTTGTCGTCGGTGACCAGCGTGAGCGTGCCCTTCAGCGGCCCAGGCGCCAGTCGCCCGTTGAACGGCGGACCGACGGGTTGCTTAAGCATCTGGCGAACCAGGCGATCGGCGAACCGGACTCCCGTGCCCGAGGGTGGGGCGAGCACGATCAGCGCGCCGATGCTCATCGGTCGCTCGCGGGTCTCGAGCAGGAAGAACGCCTGGTCGACGGCAGAGAGCTTCGGCATGTGTCGATCCTAACCCGAGCGGACCGACACGCCATCTCGCAAATGGCTAGCTGCGCCGCAGCAATCGATCAGGCGAGCGACTTCAGGACCTTGAACTCGTCCTCGAGGTTCTTCTTGATCTCGTCGCCCGCGAACGAGGCGATGATGCCGCCGACGAGCGGGATGCCGCTCGTGATGTCGAAATTCCACTCCACGCTGCAGCCACCCTTCTCGGGCTGCAGCACCTTGCTACCGACGATCTTGACCGGCACGCCCTTGATCTCGACCACGATGTCGGCTGCGTGCCCGTCGCCGTCGGCGGCCCATTTCTCGACGTGGCTCACCTCGTTGGTGCTCGGCACGATGCGGCGGATCGCGGCCGGCGGGTTTGCGGGCATCTTGCGCGAAATGCGCAGCTGCACGTTCGGCGCGCGCCCCTCGCGCTTGATCTTCAGGTCGCTGCCGCCGAGCTTCGCGTACACCTGCTCCTGGGACTTCTGCTCGGTGCAGAGCTTGAACGCGGCAGCGACATCGGTCTTCAGCGAATGCTTGACGTGGACTTTCATGGTCGCGGCTTCCTCACGGTCGGGCGGGCGGGGTTCGTGCCGGATTCTAGTTCGCCGCGCAGGCGCCGCGCCATGAGCCTCTCATAGACGGCCGGGGCAAACCGGCTGACCCACCAGGCCAGCCACGCAGTTCGCCCGACCAGCAGCAGGCGACGCCCACGTGCCGCGCCCGCGACGATTTGCTGCGCTGCATTGTCGGCCGTCAGCGGGCGGCCGATCGTCACCTGCGCGTGCCGGACCGGCTGGCCGTCCCCGCCGAGCGCGTTGCGATCGATCTGGGTCGCGATGAACGACGGGCACACCATCATTACCTGCACGCCCCGCGACGCCACCTCGGTGCGCAGGCTCTCGAAGAACCCGTGCAGCGCGTGCTTGCTCGCCGCGTACCCGGTCCGGGCGATCAGCGGCGTGTAACCCGCCACGCTCGAGATCGCGATGACGAGGCCGCGCCGCTCGATGAGGCAAGGCAGCGCAGCCTTCGTGCAGTGGACCGCGCCGAAGAAGTTCACCTCCATCACGTGCCGGATCACGGCGAGGTCGGTTTCCGCGAGACCGCTGCGGTGGCTCATGCCGGCGTTGTTCACCAGAACGTCGAGCGTCCCGAAGCGCTCGATCGTGGCGGCGACCGCCCGCGCACAAGCGTCCGGGTCCGTGACGTCGCATGGCAACGACAGGCAGGCACGACCACGAGCCTCGAGCGTGGCCTGCAGGCTCGCGACGGCTGCAGCGTCCTTGTCGAGCGCGACGATGTGTGCTCCGGCGGCCGCGAACTGCTCCGCGATCGCTCGGCCGAGCCCGCCGCCCGCGCCCGTTACCAGCACCGTCGCCCCATTGAAGGATCGGCGCGGCATGTTCAGGGCGGCCCGAGACCACGCGACTTGCGGAACAGATCGAAGACCTCGGCCGAGGTCAACCTGGGCCTGTAGCCGAAGACCTCCTTGAGCCGACGGTTGTCGAGTACTGGGCGGTAACGCAGGAAGTTGACTTGCTCTGGTCCGTACTGCGACAGCCCGAGCGGATGCAGCAATGCGAGCACCGTGCGCAGCGCGGCCGGCGGCAACGTGATGCAACGCTTGCCGAGGCGTTCGGCAATCTGTTGGATGCTGAGCGCGCCGTCCCCGGCCACGTTGTAGATGCCGGCCGGTCCGCCGAAGATCGCGTGCTCGATCGCACCGACGACGTCCTGGTCCCAGATGAAGACGAACGGACTGGCCGAGCCCTTGAGCGCGATCAGCCGCGGCTTCTCGAACAATGCGGTGATCTGGTTGCGCGTCGTCTCGCCGAGGATCGTGCCCACGCGGAACACGACCTGCTCGAGCTGCGGATGCCTGTGCCGATAGTCGGCCAGCATCTCCTCGACCAGGCGCTTGTGGTACGAGTACGCAAACTCCTCATTGCCGCGCGCCGGGTCGTCCTCGGTGAGCCACGCCGGGTTATCGGCGTGATAACCGTAGGCTGCACCGCTCGAGGTGACGATGACCCTGCGCACGCGTGCCGAGACGCAGGCTTCGAGCACGTTGCGGGTACCGACGACGTCCACCGAGTACTCGAGCTCGCGGTTCGACTTCGGTCCGGGCGTGACGATGGCCGCGAGGTGCACGACCGTGTCGATGGCATGCCGTGCCAGCACGTCGCCGAGCCCAGGATCCCGCACGTCGAGCGCAACGTACTGCACTTCGGGCAGGCGCGCGGCCGACGCAACTTCGCGCACGTCCCCGGCCACGATGCACGCCGGGTCGCCCGCGCTGCGCGACCGCTCCGCCAGCGAGGCCACGAGACGCCCTCCCAGGTAGCCCGTCGCGCCCGTCACCAGCACTCGATGCGTCATGTCGTCACCAGTGCGGCGGGTGCGGGCGGTGGATGACGCCGCCACCAGGTCGCGAGCGCGAGGCCCGAGAGGATGTGCCAGATGCCCCACCAGGCGGCCACGACCGCCATGCCGCCGAGTCCGCCGAAGAAGTTGAAGATCAGGATCAGGCCGAGGCCGGAGTTCTGGATGCCGACCTCGATCGAGACGGCGCGCCGGTCGGCCTGGGCGAGTCCGGCCACGCGAGCGGCGAAATAGCCCAGGCTCAGGCCGAGCGCGTTCAGCAGGAACACGGCCAGCACGACGCGCTGCGTGTATTGCAGGAAATACGTCCAGTTCGCGGCCAGTGCGAGCCCGACGAAACCGACGAAGACCACGATCGACAGGATGCGAAACGGCTTGCGCGCCCGGGCGGCGAAGGTCGGGTATCGATATGCGGTGGTCATGCCGAGCACGGCCGGGATCGCCAGCAGCACCATGATCGTGCCGAGCACCTCGAGCGGGCTGATCGCGATCTCGCGCAGGATCGCATTCGTGTGCGGGTTCAGGCCGCCCCACAAGGCGGTGTTGAACGGCGTGAAGAACATCGCGCCCATCGTCGAGAAGGCGGTCATCGTGACCGAGAGCGCAGTGTTGCCGCGCGCGAAGTGCGTCATGAAGTTCGAGATGTTGCCGCCCGGGCAACAGGCCACCAGGATGATGCCGAGCGCGATGCTCGGTTGCGGCCGCAGCACCATCGTCAGTGCCCAGGCGGTGGCCGGCAGCAGCACGAACTGCGCGAGCATGCCGATCAGCACCGCGCGCGGCGCCGAGGTGATGCCCTTGAAGTCCGCGAGCTTCATGTCCAGCGCGACGCCGAACATGACGAATGCCAGGATGACGTTGAGCGCGACCAGCGATTCCGGGCTGAAATTCAGCCGGACCGCGTCGATCTCGGTCATTTGCCCTTCGGCTCCTGGTGCATGTCCTTGAAGTGCATGAGCCCCGGCGCCCACATGTGCTTGACCGGGTCGACGTCGACGTGGATCACCGCGGGCCCGCCGCTCGCCAGCGACCGCTCGATCGCAGCCCGCAACTCCCGCGGGTCGGCGACGCGCTCGCCGTGCGCGCCCATCGCGCGGCCCAGCTCGTCGAAGCGGATCTCGCCGAGGTCCGCCTTGATGGTCTCGTCCGGCCCCAGCGACTTCCTGATCAGCGTCTTGAGTGGCTTCAGCGCGAATTGCTGGTTCATCTTGACCATGCCCCACTGCTTGTCGCAGACGACCAGGTAGACGACCCGCAGCCCGTTGCGCACGGCCGTCTCGACTTCCTGCGGATGGAAGCCCATCGCACCGTCGCCGATGATGCAGCAGACCGGCACGTCGGGACGCGCAACCGCAGCGCCCGTCGCCTGCGCGGCGCCCGCGCCCAGCATGCCGAACTTGAACGTCGACAGGATCGTGTTCGGCACGCGCATTTCGTGAAACATCATCGCCCAGACGGCCGTGTTGCCGCCGTCCGCGACCAGCACCGAGCCTTCCGGGAAGACCTGCTGGCACACGTGCGCGACGTGCGCCGGATTCATCGGCACGGCGAGGTCGGTCAGCTTCTCGTCGAGCTTGACGCGCTCGGCGCGCAGCGTGTCGCGGTACCTGCTGACCTTGCGCCGGCGCGCGTCCAGGTTCATGGCCGCCGTGCGGCCTTCGAGCCGGGCAGCCAGCGCCGCGAGGAACAGCTTCGCATCGGCCAGCACGGTCAGCGCCGCGGGCTTGTTGCCGCCGAGGATGTGGCCGTCGATGTCCACCTGGATCATCTGCTGCTCGGACGGGTGCCGCCAGTACGGAGCCTTGCCCCACCAGTCCGTCTCGCCGAGTCGAGAGCCCACGACCAGCACCAGATCGGCGTCGTTGCGCACCTCGTTGTTGAGCTTGATCGCCGGCATCGGGATCGCGAGCTCCGAGGTCTCGGGCAGCACGCCGCGTGCGGCCCAGCTGGTCGTGACCGGCGCGTGCAGCAACTCGGCGACGCGACGCAGCTCCGCGTAGGCGCCGGCGTGGATGATGCCGCTGCCCGCGTGGATGATCGGCAGCTCGGCGGCGACCAGCATCTGCGCCGCGCGTTCGACCTGTGCCGGTGCAGGCACGATCGGCTCGACGCGACGGTACTGGTGCGGTTGCCAGATCGGCACGTCGGCCTTGACCTTGCCGTTCATGATCGTCTCGGGCACGTCGAGGTGCACGACGCCGGGGCGACCTTCGTAGCAGTAGCGCAAGGCCGTGCGGCCAAGCTCGGCGACGCGATCGAACGAGACGACGGCGTGGCTCCACTTCGCGAGGTGCGAGATCGCGCCGACCTGGTCGAACGACTGGTAGGTGCCGCCGCGGTCGGGATAGACGATCTGCGGACGCCGGCAGCTCGTGATCGCAAGCACGCGGTTGCCTTCTGCATTCTCGACGGCAAGGCCCGGCAGCAGGTTCGCGACCCCCGGCCCGTTGCTCGCCATGCAGACGCCGAGCTTGCCGGTGAGTCGGGCATACGCGCCGGCCATGTGCGCGGCGCAGGTTTCGTGCCGCGGGGTCACGATCTCGATGCCGAGCTTGTGCAGACTCGAGTAGAAGCCGAAATAGGTGCCGTCGATGATGCCGAAGACTTTCTCGACGCCTTCTGCCTGGAGCATCCGCGCCAGGACTTCGCCGCCGCTCGTCTCAGTCATGATGTCCCCTCGGCCCGGCTCAAGCGGCCGGTTGTCGGTTGTCGGCGAACTATACCTCCAAGGGATTGCACGGAGGCGGGGCCCTTGCAATGCCGCTAGACTGCCGCGGTTTTCCACGATGGCTGCACGAGGCGCGGTGTGTCCGAAGCGACGATCCAATGGCTGCCGATGCTGGCCGCGCTGCTCGGGGCTGGTGCTGCGGGTGGCCTGCTCGCCGGACTGCTGGGTGTCGGCGGCGGCATCATCATCGTGCCGGTGCTCGATCTCGCGTTGACGCTGGCTGGCGTCGATCCGGCCGTGGCCATGCACGTTGCAGTGGCGACCTCGATGGCCACGATCGTGCCGACGTCGATTTCCTCGTCGCGCTCGCATGCGAAGCGTGGAGCCGTTGACGGCGACGTGATCCGGCGCTGGTCGCTGCCGATCGTGATCGGCTCGCTCGCGGGTGCACTGCTGGCCTCGAGCGTCGATGCGCGCGTGCTGTCCGGCGTGTTCGGCGTCGTGGCGCTGTTCGCGGCGCTCAAGATGCTGCTGCCGCTCGATCATGTCGTGCTGCGGCCGTCGCTGCCGGGCGGTGTCGGAGGTGCCGCGCTACCAGCCTCGATCGGTGCCGTGTCCGCGATGATGGGCATCGGCGGCGGCACGCTGAGCGTGCCGTCGATGTCGTTGTGCGGCGTGCCGGTGCACAAGGCGGTCGGCACGGCGGCGCTGCTGGGACTGTGGATCAGCGTCCCGGCGACGCTGGGCTATCTGTTCGCGAGCACGCAGGGCGAAATCGTTCCCCCCTGGAGTATCGGCCACGTCAGCCTGCCCGGCTTCGCCATCATCGCACCCGTGTCCTGGCTGGTGGCTCCGGTCGGCGCGCGGCTCGCGCATTCGCTGGATCGGCGCCGGCTCTCGGCTGCGTTCGGCGCCTTCCTGCTGGTCGTCGCCGCCCGGATGCTCTACCGCACGTTCGCCTGAAGGCGCGGCGGCGCGACGATCGTCGGTCGCACGCAGGCCTGCAGCGCGTCGACGAAGCGCGAGTGCCAGGCGTGGATGTCGTTGCGGCGCAGCACGGCAAGCTGTTCCGTGTGTCGCGCGCGCCTTTCCTCCAGCGGCATGGCGAGCGCGCGCTGGATCGCTTCCGCGACGCCGCGCGTATCGCGCGGGTTGACCAGCAGCGCGCTCGTCAACTCTTCCGCCGCGCCGGCCAGCGTCGAGAGCACCAGCACGCCCGGATCGTCCGGATCCTGCGCCGCGATGAACTCCTTCGCGACTAGGTTCATGCCGTCGCGCATCGGCGTCACGACGCCGACGTCGGCGTTGCGCAGGAAGCCCATCAGCACCTCGTGCGAGTAGTTGCGGTTCAGGTAGCGGATCGGCGTCCAGTCGGTTTCGGCGAAACGGCCGTTGATGCGGCCGGCCGTCTGCTCGAGCGACCGGCGGATCTCCGCATAGGTGCGCAGGTCGGCGCGACTCAGCGGGGCGATCTGCAGGAAGGTCACGCGATTGTGGCTGTCCGGGCAGGTCTCCATGTAGCGCTCGTAGGCCTGGAAGCGGTCGACGAGTCCCTTGCTGTAGTCGAGCCGGTCCACGCCGATGATGCAGCGCCGGCCGAGCAGGCCGTCGCACATGCGACGCACGGTTTCCGACGACAGCGAACCGCGCGACTCGCGCTGGATCTCGTCGACGTCGACGCCAATCGGGAACACACCGAGGCGCATGCGCCTCCCGCCCGCCTGGATGCTGCCGTCCGGTCGCAATGCGGCCGGACCGAGCACTTCGGCGACGGCGGAGCGGAAGCACTCGCGGTCGCGGGCGGTCTGGAAGCCGACGAGGTCGTACTGCACCAGATCGCGCACGATCTCCGCGTAGACCGGCAGCGCGCGCAGCGCTTCGATGTGCGGGAAAGGGATGTGGAGGAAGAAGCCCAGGGGTTGCCTCAATGCCAAGCGCCGCAGTTCCGCCGCGAGCGGAATCAGGTGGTAGTCGTGGACCCAGACCAGGTCATCGTCGCGCAGCAGCGGCGCAAGGCGCTCGGCAAATAGCCGATTGACGCGCCCGTACGCAGCGAAGTGCGCGTCGGAATACTGCATCGAGCCGACGAAGTAGTGGAACAGCGGCCACAGCGAACCGTTGCAGAAGCCGCCGTAGTACCGCTCGTGATCCTCCGCAGGCAGTGGAATGGTGGCGAACGTGATGTCCTGCCGGCTGGCCAGTACCGCCGGGCCGGGCTCGCCGTCCGTCGTTTCGCCGCTCCAGCCGAACCACAGGCCGCCGCGCGACTTCATTGCCGCGAGCACGCCCACCGCGAGGCCACCTGCGGCCGTCGCCCGTCTCGGGACGGTGACACGGTTCGATACGGCCACCACGCGCGTCATAGCGCGTCCTCCCAGGAGCGGCTCAGGCGCAGCGCCGAGTTGATGATGCCGACCAAGCTGTAAGTCTGCGGATAATTACCCCACCACTCACCGTTCGCGGGGTCGATGTCCTCGGACAGCAGTCCGAGTCGCGTCCTGCGCGCGAGCAGGCGCTCGAACAGCGCGCGCGCCTCGTCCCGCCGGCCGACCGCGGCCAGCGCATTGACGTACCAGAATGCGCAGATCGTGAATGCGGTGGCGGGCTTGCCGAAGTCGTCGTGATGGCGGTAGCGGTAGAGCAGGTCACCATCCTTCAGCTCGCGCTCGATCGCCTCGAGCGTCGCGAGGAAGCGCGGGTCGAGCGGATCCACGATGCCGAGTTCCGGCAGCAGCAGCGCCGTCGCGTCGAGGTCTTCGCCGCCGTAGCTCGAGGTGAAGGTACCGCGAGCCGGGTTCCAGGCCCGCTCGAGGATGTGCTCCCGCAATGCGAGCGCCTGGCTCTGCCAGTAGTCTTCGCGATCCTGCAGGCCCAGGCGCCGGGCGATCTTCGCCAGCCGGTCCACGCCGGCCCAGCACATGGCGGCGGAGAACGTGTGCACGCGCTCGAAACCACGGAATTCCCAGGGGCCTGCGTCCGGCCGGTCGTGCACGGCGAGCGCGCGCGTGCCGAGGCTTTCGAGTTGCGCAAACTGCACTGCGTCGCCGAGGCTCGTCAGCCGCTCGTCGAAGAAAGAGTGCGCCGACGCGAGCACGACCGCGCCGTAGACGTCGTGCTGGCGCTGCAGGTAGGCGTGGTTGCCGACGCGCACCGGCCCCATGCCGCGGTACCCGCGCAACGACGCCACGGTGCGCTCCGGAACCTCGGCCTCGCCGGAGGCCGAGAACAGCGGCTGCAGCCCATCGTCGCCGCAACGCACGACGATCTGGTCGATGAAGCGCAGGTAGCCCTCCATGGTCCGCGTCGTGCCGAGGCGATTCAGCGTCTGGATCACGAAGTAGCTGTCGCGCAGCCAGCAGTACCGGTAGTCCCAGTTGCGTCCGCTGCCGGGACTTTCGGGCAGCGACGTGGTCAGGGCGGCCAGCACCGCACCCGTGTCCTCGTAAGTGCAGAGCTTCAGCGAGATCGCGGCGCGGATGACGGCTTCCTGCCACTCGAAAGGGATCGCCAGGCTGCGCACCCAGTCGTCCCAGTACTCGCGGGTTTCCACGAGGTAGTCCTGCGCCATGGCGAGCGGCGACTGCTCGAGCGTCTGATCGGGCCCGAGCACGAGCGCGAGCGGCGCATCGACGACGCAGGGCGATTCCTCGACGATCGCGCTCAGCGAGGCGTTGGTCGTCAGCCGGAAGTCCGCGGCGCCGCCGCCCCGGTAAGCCAGGTTGTGCGAGCCGCGCACGACCTGCGGCGCCATCGCGCCGTGCGCGAAGCGCGGACGCAGTCGGAATCGCGCGACCGGCCGTCCCGCAAGCGGTTCGACGAGGCGCACGATCATCGCCGGCCGGAACATCCGGCCGCGCGTCCGGAATCGCGGGCAGAAGTCCACGACGCGCAGCTGGTTGCCGCGCGAGTCCGTCATGACGGTCTCGAGGATCGCGCTGTTGCGCAGGTAACGCTGCTGCGTCTCGACACAATCGACCAACTCGAGCGCGAACGATCCGTCGAGCGCATCTGGCGTGTCGGGCTCCAGCAACGCGCAGAACACCGGGTCGGCGTCCATGCGGGGCAGGCAGCCCCAGACGATGGCTGCATCGGACGCGACTAGCGCCGCGATCTCGCAGTTGCCGATCACGGCGAGGTCGAGGTTGCGTACCGGGGCGGTCACTGCGCAGTCACCAGAAACTCTGCGAGATCGGCGAGCAGGGCGCGCACGTCCCGCGGCGACGCCACCCGCGACTGCGCCTGAACGCGGTCGCCGACGGCCACTGAGATCCCGCCCGCCCGCTCGACCGCGGCGAAGCCGTCGAGATCGGTGATGTCGTCGCCGATGAACATCGGCCGGCGTCCGGCGAACGGCGGCTCGGCGAGGAACGCACAGATTGCATCGGCCTTGGTCGCGGCCCTGGGCTTCACCTCGAAGACGCGGTTGCCCTCGAGCACGTGATAGTCGTCACCCAGTCGCGTCGCGATCCCGCGGATCTCGCGCCGCAGCGAGGATTCCAGCCCGGGCACGGCCCGATAGTGCAGCGCGAGCGAGCGTCCCTTGTCCTCGACCAGCGTGCCGGGCGAACGGCGTGCGAGCTCGGCAAGCGCCACCCGCGCGTCCGCGAGTGCAGGCGCATGCGGGCCGGCGTGCTGTATGCGTTCGTCCGCACCGCGTCGCTCCAGTCCGTGCAGGCCGGCGGCCGGCCACCGCTCGGGTGCGAACAGTTCGTCGAGTTGCTGGAGCGAGCGGCCGCTGACCAGCGCGACGGCGCCATCGAGGGCATCCCTGACACGAAGCAGCAATCGCTTCAGTGACTCCTCGACCTGCACCGCATCGGGGGTCGGGGCGATCTCGAGCAGCGTGCCGTCCACGTCGAGGAAGAGGCACCAAGGTGTTTGCGGCGACAGAAGTTCCTCCCGGCAGCTGCCAAGTTGGCGCGGTCTCGCGCGGGGTTTGGTGAGAGCGGGCGATCGCAGGGGCGCGGACCGCAATGGGCTTGCGCGGCGGTGTCGGGCGACCGCTCGCCTCATGATCGGGTAGTCTAAAGTCCTGGTTCGCGAGGGCCCAGAGAGAAATCGTCAAGGTATCCATGAGGGAATCTCACAAGTGCCGAGATCGCTGCCGCCGCTGACCGCGTTGCGCGCCTTCGAGGCCGCGGCGCGGCTGCTCAGCTTCACGAAAGCGGCACGCGAGCTGCACGTCACCCCGGCCGCGGTCAGTCACCAGATCCGCGGGCTCGAAAAGTATCTCGGTGTCTCGCTGTTCCATCGCACCACGCGTCGCCTCGTGCTGACGGATCTGGGGCAACGCGCGGCGGAGCACTTCCGGGAGGGCTTCGACCGGCTCGCGCGTGGCGTCGATCTGCTGCGCACGCAAGATGGCGGGGGCACGCTGTCGATCAGCACGACGTCGGCATTCGCGACCCGCTGGCTCGTGCCGCGTCTCGGTCGCTTCGCGCGGCGTTGCCCGGGCCTGGATCTGCGCCTCAAGGCCGCCAACCAGCCTGTCGATTTCGACCAGGACGAAGTGGATGCCGCCGTGCGCATCGGCCGCGGCGGGCTCGACGGTGTCCGCGCGATCGCGTTGTTCGGAGAGAGCATCGCGCCCGTCGCGAGCCCGGCGTTCATCCGCCAGCACCGGATTCGGCGGCTCGCGGATCTCGCACGCGTGCCGTTGCTGCACGACGATTCGATGCGGCGGGCCGGACGTCCGGCCGGCTGGTCGGAGTGGTTTCGCGCGGCCGGTGTGCGCGGCATCGACACGCGACCCGGCATGCACTTCGACGACGGCCACCTGGCATTGCAGGCGGCCGCCGCTGGCCGTGGCGTCGCACTCGGGCGGCTCGCCTATGCGATCGACGATCTCGAGGCGAAGCGGCTCAAGCGCCCGTTCGATCCGGTCCTCGAGCTCGACCTGAAGTACTACCTGCTGATCCCCGAGTCGCGCGTGACGGAGCCTGCGATCGCAGCGTTCCGCGGCTGGCTGGAGCAGGAGGCGGCTCTTTTCGCGCCAAGACTGCGCGCCTTGCCTGGAGACAAACGTCCATGAAGATCCCGCTGTCGATTTTCGTTTGCACCTGGCTCGCGATCGCGAGCCCGGAACTGATGGCTGCGCCGCAATCCGCAGCGATCGATGCAGCGATCGCGAGTCCGGAGCGACCGGCAGCGGACCGCGACCAGGACGAGCGGCGCAAGGCGCGGAACGTGCTCGAGTTCAGCGGCGTCGAGTCGGGGATGACGGTCCTCGATGCGTTCTCGGCCGGTGGCTACTACACGGAACTGCTGGCGCGCGTCGTTGGTCCCGAGGGCCGAGTGATCGCGTACAACAATCCGCCCTACGCCCGGTTCGCGGAGAAGGGCATCGCGGCACGCTACTCGGGTGATCGGTTGCCGAACGTGCGGCAGGTGACGAGCACGATCGAGGACCTCGAGCTCGCGCCCGCGAGCCTCGATGCAGTGATCTTCGTGATGTCGTACCACGACCTGTACTGGCGTCCGGCCGACGGGTCCTGGCCGCCGACCGACCCAGCCCTGCTGCTCGGGAAGCTGCACGCAGCACTGAAGCCCGGCGGCGTCATCGTCGTGCAGGACCACGTGGCCACTGCGGGCGGAGATACGGCCGAGGTCGTGGACAAGCTGCACCGGATCGACCCGGCCGTGGTCAAGGCCGACTTCGCGAAGGCCGGTTTCACGCTGGACGGCGAGAGCGACGTACTCGCACACCCGGACGATGCTCACACGATCATGGTTTTCGACGAAGCGATCCGCGGCAAGACGGACCAGTTCCTGTTCCGGTTTCGTAAGCCTGCTACGGAATGAGGATCACCACAGAGCACACAGAGGGCACAGAGGTCAGGAGAGCGGGGCGGCGGCCGGACAGCATCCGTTGCGGCCTGTCGCCCTGACCTGACCTGACCTGACCTGATCTGACCCTTCCCCCTCGGCGTCCTCTGTGGTTGCTTCCTGCTTCCTACAAAAGCGCAGCCGCATGCCAGCGCAGGTGATCGGCGACGAACGTCTGGATGAAGTAGTAACCGTGGTCGTACCCCGCGTGCATGCGCAGTTCGAAGGCCTGGCCCGATGCGCGGCATGCGTCGGCGATCTGATCCGGATTCAGCTGTTCGGCGAGGAACTTGTCCGCAGTGCCCTGGTCGATCAGGATCGCGCCGTCGAACGGCCGCTGCGCCACCAGCACCGTCGCGTCGTAGTCCAGCCAGGTTGACGCATCACGACCGAGATAACCCGTGAAGGCCTTCTGGCCCCACGGACACTGCATCGGCGCGGCAATCGGCGCGAATGCCGACACCGATCGATACTGCCCCGGGTTGCGCAGCGCGCAGACCAGTGCGCCGTGTCCGCCCATCGAGTGACCGAAGATGCCTTGTCGAGCAGGATCAGCGGCGAAGTTCGCGGCGATCAGCCCGGGCAGTTCGCGCGTCACGTAGCTGTACATGCGGTAATGCGCCGACCACGGGGCCTCGGTCGCGTCCACGTAGAAACCCGCGCCGAGTCCGAAGTCCCAGCTCGCATCGTCGCCCGGCAGCCGGGGGCTGCGCGGACTCGTGTCGGGGGCGACCAGCATCAGCCCGAGTTCGGCGGCCAGGCGCTGCGCACCGGCCTTGATCATGAACGTTTCTTCCGTGCAGGTCAGCCCGGCGAGGTAGTAGAGCACCGGCACGCGACCCTCGCGCGCCTGCGGTGGCTCGTAGACCGAGAAACGCATCTCGGTGCGGCACTCGCGGGAATCGTGCACGAGGAAGCGCTGGGTGCCGCCGAAGCAGGCGTGTTCGGACACAGTCTTCATCGTTCGCATCCTGTCAGCGTGGCCGGCGAGCCTTTCGGACGGTGCGCCGGGCCGCAGGCGCATCCTCGAGAAACGTCGCTTCGAGTTCCTGCATCGCCGCCTCCATGTGGACGGCGAGGCGCTGTACGCTCGGCACCGCCTCAGGACAGGCGACGAATCCGAAGTGCAGCCCGCCCGCATAGCTCAGCACGGTGATGTTGAGCGCCATGCCGTGGCCGACCTGCGAGACGGGGTAATGCGCGACCATCTCGGCGCCGTGGAAGTACAGCCGGTCGCGCGATCCCGGGAGGTTGGAGATGATCAGGTTCGACTGCGGGCCGATCAGCTGGTCGACCCCCGGCAGCCAGGTCAGTAGCAGCGGCAGGCTGAGCAGCGTCACGAAGTGCATGGCAGCGGTCTGCGTCATGCTCTTGAGTTGCGCCTTGCCCGCTGCAGTGGTTTGGCAAATCGTCGCAAAGCGCTGCCGGACGTCATCGGTATCCGTGCCGAGGCGGGCATTCAGTGCTGACACGGCGTTGCCGGCAGCCGTGCCCGTCGCGTGGCTCAGGGCCATCGGTACGGCCGCGATCAGCGTGTGCTCCGGCAGCGCCTCGCGCTCGGCGAGGTACCGTCGCAGCGCCCCGCTGCACGCGGCCAGCACCACGTCGTTGATGGTGCCACCTGCCGCCGTGCCGATCGCCTTGCAACGACGCAGGCTCGTTGCATAGGTGGCCACGCGCCGCTGCGCTCCGACCCGCACGTTGAGCAGCGTTCGCGGGGCCTCCGCAATCGAGGTCAGGTGCGGTTCGGCACCCATGCCGAGCGCGGCCCG
>Ga0209262_10000302_pt1 | contig 24908 bp, 23 predicted proteins | sample Lowcelwee11metaG_FD_187171 | JGI IMG/M metagenome (GOLD analysis project Ga0209262, IMG submission 187171) | Freshwater pond sediment microbial communities from the University of Edinburgh, under environmental carbon perturbations - Low... | ecosystem: Environmental > Aquatic > Freshwater >...
TGACCTCAGCGACGCGCAGGTTGCGCGTCGCTACTCACCTATTATCTTGATAAGCACACGTTTGCGGCGCATGCCGTCATACTCTCCGTAGAAGATCTGCTCCCAGGGGCCGAAGTCAAGCCTGCCTGCTGTAATGGCTGCCACCACTTCGCGACCCATCAGCTGCCGCTTCATGTGCGCATCAGCATTGTCTTCGAAACCGTTATGGCGGTATTGTGAGTGAGGCTTCTCGGGTGCAAGCTTCTCGAGCCACACCTCGAAATCATTGTGCAACCCCCCCTCGTCATCATTGATGAATACCGAAGAGGTGATATGCATGGCGTTAACGAGCACAAGACCCTCCTTTATCCCGCTGTCGCGGAGACACTCTTCAACCTGCCGGGTTATATTTACATAATCGCGCCGGTGAGGAGTCTCAATCCAGATCTCTTTTCTGTACGATTTCATCATCATTATATATTTAAAACTCTGACCTTAAGACCTTCAGACTTCAGACCTTCAGACCTCAGACCTGTGCCCTGAACCACCTGTCAGGGAAGTTAACGAGGTAAACCTTTTCCGTAGCCCTCGTGAGGGCAGTATAGAACCACCTGAGATAATCTATCGTGGGGTCCTGGCGGCTGAACATACCCTGGTCAATAAAGACCCTCTCCCACTGTCCTCCCTGAGCCTTATGGCAGGTGACGGCATAGGCAAACTTAATCTGAAGTGCATTGTAATAAGGATCATTCCGCACCGCCTCAAACTGTTTCCTTTTTGATTTTATCCCCGGGTGGTCGGCCAGCACGGCGAAATAGAGCTCACGGGACTTCTCTGCGGAGAGCGACGGTGTATCCATCATCAGTGTGTCAAGCATAACCCTGGCCTCCAGCTCCCTGTCCGAATCGCGAAACCAGAGTGTCATCTCAGCAAACCTCATCCCATATAGCTCCTCATATTTTCTTATCCTGCGGACCTCTGCGATGTCGCCGTTGGCGATGAAAGAGGCTCCTTCCTCATCCTTCAGCCAGAAGTAGTTGTTCTTCACCACCATGACTATATCGCCCGAGCTTATCTCCTCGTCACGGTAGAACACCCTGTTGCGTATACCCTGGTTGTAGCGGTTGGCCAGACTGTTTGAATTCACGACCACGATAGCCCCGTCTGTGCCGCACCTGTCATACGCTTCCGTGAGTCGCTCGATGAGGTCGTTGCCTCCAAGCCGTTCTACATCGGTGTAACCATCGAGTGTCATCTCCGGCACTGACAGGTCGCCGTCGCTTACCTGCCGGCGCACAGCCGTGGCATTCATGAGTATGCCTGAGCCCTCGCTCTGCCTTATTACCTGACGCAGCTCGAAGGTATGTATGGCGAATCCTGTACTCCTCAGCACCTCCTCATCGAGGGCCGGACTAACAATTGATCCCACCGGAGGCAACTGGGCCACGTCACCCACCAGGACAAGCTTGCAGTCAGTGCCGGTGTATACATACTCTATGAGATCCTCCAGCAGCCTGCCACTTCCGAACACCGATCCCTCAGAAGAATCGGCAGGTATCATTGACGACTCATCTACGATGAAAAATGTCTCCTTATGGAGGTTGCGGTCAAGGACAAACTTACCCACCCCGTCGGTAGCCGACTTCTGCCTGTATATCTTGCGGTGAATGGTGCAGGCCTCTTTGCCGGAGTATGATTGCAGTACCTTGGCAGCCCTGCCTGTCGGAGCCATCAGTACAAACCTCTGTCTGAGGGTGGAGAGTGTATTAACCAGTGATGCAATAACACTGGTCTTGCCCGTCCCGGCATAACCAGTGAGAAGAAAGATGACATCATTCGAATTTTCCGACACATATGAGGCAAGCATCCGCATGCAGTCAGACTGATCCGGCGTGGGTATGTAGCCGAGATTTTTCTCAAGCAATGAATAGATGTTCTCCTTTCTCATTTTCTTTGAACAATCCGGATATCAGTCTGCTTTTTTTTTAAATTTGCACAAAGTTACTCAAACATTCCATCAGAAAAGATATGAAAACGGCTCTCAACATTGTATTTGCAGTAATCATTGTGGTACTTGCCTATTTCCTGATTGAAAGCATCATGGAACCGATAAGGTTCAACAGGGAGAAAGATGCCAGGGAAACTGCCATAAAGGAGAGACTTATTGACATCAGGACAGCGCAGGAGACCTTCAAGGCGGTAAAAGGGTACTATACAGGCAGTTTTGATACGCTGATCACCTTCCTCACCACCGACTCCCTCCCGCTCATTTTCCGCCTCGGCTCCCTGACTGATGAGATGATAGCTGACGGCATCACCAGTGAAAAGGAGGCCGTAAAAAAGGGGCTGATAAAGAGAGACACTTCATACATACCGGTAAGAGACTCTATCTTCTATCAGGGATATCCTCTTGAATCACTGAGGTTTGTACCGGGACTGGAAAATACTGAGTTCCAGATGTCAGCCACGAAGGTGATGACAACATCACTGGTACTTGTAAATGTATTTGAGGCATTTGTTCTTAATGACGTCTTCCTGAAAGACCTTAACCGCCAGCTTGTCGTCAACTATAACGAACAGAGAATCAAGACCACCGGCTTCCCCGGCATGAAGGTGGGTGATGTGAAGGTCCCCAACAACAATGCAGGGAACTGGGAGGACTGATGACTCAGTCGCAGAAATATCCAATGGAGCTCTTCGACGAGACCCTTGACATAAACGCGACCGAAAACTACGATCTCAGTCTGGAACTGTCGGAAGACGGACTCTCTTTGGCTGTTCTTGATCTGCTTAGGGGAAAATTTGTCCTCCTCAGGCACTACCCGATCGATATTCACGGAAACAACGCGCCACGATCGCATGCCGAAATAATCGGATCGGATGATTTCCTGAGAAAACATTACAGGAAGGTCTTTATAATAACTCCTTCTCCTCATTATACACTTGTTCCGTCTGCTGTCTTCGATCCGTCACTCAGGGATGACTATTTCCGTTTCAGTCACAGCACCCGGCCTGACACCAGGATAACAGCCAATAATCTCCCTTTTCCGGGCGCTGCAGTGCTTTTCGCACCTGACAGGGAAGTAAGTGAGGCAGCATCGTCAAGATGGCCCGGCGTGACCCCCTGGCACCATACAAAACCTTTGCTGCAACATATTTCCGCGGCATGCCGCTCTTCAGAAGACCGTCATATTCATCTTCATTACGAAAAGAGCTTCATCACAATCATTATTGCTGAGAAAAGAAGCCTGGCCTTCTGCAACAGTTTTATCTGTCCGGACGCATCAGATGCAGGTTATTATCTCTTCAATGTGCTTGAGAGCCGCGGCATAAAATCAGATGAGTCAATTCACCTCAGCGGCGCTGTTGAGCCATACAGTGAAGCCCATCTGGCAATATTAAACTATGCTGAGAATGTTAAGTTTGCCTCCCCGGTGATAAGACAGGGATTCAGCTATGTCATGCATGATACAGCTCACCACCGGTGGCTCAATCTTTTTACTGCCGCATCGTGCGAATAATAGGGGGAGAGTTTAAAGGAAGGCATATCAATCCACCGGCAGGCTTCAGGGCCCGCCCTACTACTGACTTTGCACGTGAGAGCCTGCTGAACATACTGAATAACAGGTATGATTTCACTGCCGTGTCCCTGCTCGATCTTTTTGCCGGATCCGGTGCAATCAGTTATGAATTTGCCTCACGGGGATGCAGGGAGCTTGAACTTGTAGAAACTGACAGGCGCTATTGTGAATTCATCAGCACTTCATTCCGCTCTCTCGGGATCAGGTCAGCGAGAGTACACAGGATAGACGTCCGTGACTGGCTGAAAATATGCCATAAACAATATGATATTATTTTTGCCGATCCACCATACTCGCTTTCATGGTTGAAAGAGCTCCCTGATATGGTTCTTGCCTCAGGAGCCGTGCACCAGGAAAGCCTTTTCATTCTTGAGCACCCAAAATCATTTGATTTCAGCAGGCATGTTGCAATAAAGGACCACAGAAAATACGGAAACGTAAATTTCAGTTTTTTCCAGCCGACTCTCTAGAAAAAATGTTAATGATTGGTTAATGATCCGCATTTTATCGGTTAATCATGATTTATTTCATGAAAGGGATGCCGCAAAAAGGATATTTTCCGGTCTTTATAAGTGAATTGAATTCTTTATTAACTCAAACCTTTTGACACATGAGAAAACTACTACTAACCAGTTCGGTCTTCTTTTCAATGGTTCTTTCGCTGCTGGCTCAGCAAAAAACCATTACAGGAGCGATCACAGACAAGACTGATGGCTTGCCTATCATTGGGGCAACCATACAGGTAGAGGGTACATCATCAGGGAGTGTTACCGACCTTGACGGCAAGTACTCGATCAGCGCAGCCCCCGGGGTTATTCTCGTTTACAGGTTCATCGGCATGAAGACACAACAGGTAACTGTCGGTGCTGATAATGTGATAAACATTATAATGGAACCTGATGATATAGGCCTTGACGAGATCGTCGTGGTAGGATACGGCTCAGCCATCAAGAGGGAGCTTACCGGCTCCATCACCAAGGTAGAGACCAGGGGTATCGCCGAGATGCCGACAGCAAGCTTCGAATCGGCCATACAGGGTAAAACCTCCGGCGTATTCATTGAACAAGCCAGCGGTAAACTGGGAGAGACTGTAAAGATGAGGATCAGGGGGTCATCATCAGTGTCAGCAAATAACCAGCCCCTGTATGTGGTCGACGGCGTGCCCATCACCACCCAGAGTCTCTCAAACGAAGACAACCAGCCTACGAGCCCGCTTGCTGACCTCGCCATGACAGATGTGGAGTCCATCCAGATCCTCAAGGATGCTTCAGCAGCCGCCATCTACGGTTCAAGGGCATCAAACGGCGTAGTCATCATTCAGACAAAGAGGGGAAAGAGCGGAGCAACGAAGTTTGACGTTCAGTACACCACCGGCATCAGCGAACCCAGCAGGCTCATGGAATGGCTGAATGCTGATCAGTATCTCGAACTGTTTAATGAGTCAATGGACAACGTTTCAGACGGCGATGGTTTAGTCTGGGGCTGGTTACCCAAAGATGAATTCTGGGAGTACTTTGTCGGGTCGCAGTGGGATGACGGCTATGATACCGACTGGCAGGCAGAAGCCTTCCAGAAAGGCTCTCTCAACAGGATCAATCTTTCAGCCAGCGGCGGAACAGGTAACACCACATTCTATTCTGGCGTAAGCTATGACGATACAAAAGGTATACTTCGTGGCAACACCATGAACAAGCTCAGCGCACGGTTAAACCTTGATCAGAAAGCAACTGAAAAATTTAGCTTCGGGATGCAGATGAACATCATCAGGACAGAGATGGAAAGGGTAGAGAATGACAACGCCTATGCCACCCCCCTGCAGCTTGTTGCACAGACGCCACTGACGACGGTTTATGATCCGGAGACGGGTGAACTCAATACAAACACCATTTATTACAATGGTCTCATATCGCTCAGGGACGGATCCAACAATCAGACATCCTTCAGGTCTCTTGTAAACCTCAACGCACAATATAATATCTTCAAGAATCTCGCTTTCAGGAGCGAGTTCGGGACAGACATCTACGACCTCAGGGAGAAGAACTTCTTCGGACGCGAAACAATTGGTGCCGGTCCTGCCGGTGAGGCCCAGAACCGCTCTGTGAGAGTCATCAACTACAACTGGGAGAACTACCTCACATATAACAAGGCATTCGGCGTACATAACATCAATGCCGTTGGCGGCATGTCATACCAGCAGGCCAACTCCACAGGTTCAAATATTTATGGGAAGGGATTCCCCACAGATGATTTCACCAACATTGAAAATGCAGCAGAAGCAACTGACTTTTCAAGCTGGGAAGATGCTTCCTCGTTCCTGTCTTACTTCGCCCGTGCCAATTACAAGGCAAATGAAAAGTACTTCTTTACAATCAGCGGACGTGTAGACGGATCATCAAGGTTCGGTGTAGACAACCGGTATGGGTTCTTCCCTGCAGGATCAGCAGGATGGATCATCACCCAGGAGGATTTCATGGCAGGTATTAAAGATGTCCTCAGCTACCTTAAACTGAGAGCAAGTTACGGTCTGACAGGTAATTCAGGTATTCCTGATTATGCCCACCTCGCACTTTACACAGGCGTCAACTACGCAGGCAGGAACGGTCTGGAAGCCACACAACTGCAGAGCCGCGAGCTGGGATGGGAGACTACAGCGCAAATGGATATAGGCATTGACTTTGGCTTGTTCAACAACAGGCTGACCGCTGAGGTCGACTATTACCGGAAGAATACTACAGACCTTCTCCTCTACCGGACGCTGCCGGGTACCTCCGGCTTCACAGGGGTCTGGAGCAACGTAGGGGAGCTTCAGAACAACGGAGTGGAATTTTCATTGCATGCAAATATCCTCACCGGCGCGCTTACCTGGACGATGGATTATAACATGGCTTTCAATGAAAATACCATCATAAGCATCGACGGCCCGGAAATTACACCGAACGGCTTTAACTACGTCATTGAAGGCCAGCCCATAGGTGTTTTCAAAATAGTGAAGTATGCAGGAGTGGATCCGGACAATGGTGATGCATTGTACTACCTGGGACCTGACAGCAACGAGACAACCAACAACTATAATCTTGCCGAACCGCAGATAGTTGGTTCACCCAACCCGGATTTCACCGGAGGCTTCAGCAACTACTTTAAGTACAAAGGTTTTGATCTGAACATACTTACAAGCTTCGTATACGGTAATATGGTATATAACGGCGCCGGCGTCTACCAGTCTGCAAATGCTGACTGGTTTGACAACCAGACCGTTGATCAGATGAAGAGGTGGCAGAACCCGGGTGATATCACAGATGTGCCGCAGGCACGCCTCGGTGATGGCAACGGTACCAAGGCATCAAGCAGATACCTCTCAGATGCCTCTTACTTCAGGCTGAGGAGCATTAACCTGGGTTACAATCTGCCGGCATCAATTGTAAGCAAAATGAAGATGTCGGCACTCAGAGTTTACTTCGGCGTTCAGAATCTTTACACCTTCACCAATTACAAGGGCTGGGACCCCGAAGTGAACTATACCGGTACTAACCGCAGTACCCAGAACACGAACATTATCCAGGGCTACGACTTCTATACGGCACCACAGGCCAGAACATATACCCTTGGTATTAACCTCTCATTCTAACCTTAAAGAACTATGGTCATGAAAAATATGATAACAAGAAATAAAATATGGTTACTGCTGGTGCCCGTGCTTGCGCTTCTCTTCTCATGCAGCGAGAAGCTTGACATCAAGCCTAAGCAGTCGATTGATGCAGAGGCGGCTCTTACAACCTCTGACAATATCCAGGCAACACTTATCGGAGCCTATCTTACCGCCCGCAGCGCAAACCTCTTTGGGTCACAGTTCAACGAATACAGTGAGCTCTATGCTACTACCGGTGATATGATATTCATCGGTACATATCAGCAGCCCAGGGAATTCGAAGACAAAGAAGCTACTGTAACTAACAGCTACGTCTCAGGAACCTGGATTGATGGTTACCAGCTGATAAATATCTGTAACACTCTCCTTGATGAAGAGACCCTTGCCATCCTCGATGATGAGGACAAAACAAGGGTCGAAGGGGAAGCACGCTTTCTGAGAGGATGGGTGATGTTTGAGATGATAAGATACTTCGGTCTGCCTTATGAGCCCGGACAGGCAAACAGCCAGCCGGGTATACCTATTATTCTTACTCCTACCAAGGATGTTTCTGATGCAGTGAAAGTTGCAAGAAACACGGTAGCGGAGTGCTATACACAGATAATTGCAGACCTTGTAGCTGCACGCGCACTTCTGCCCCCTGCAAATGATGTGTATGCCACCAACTGGGCTGCAAGAGCTGTTCTGGCAAGGGTTTACCTCCAGACAGGCCAGTATTCTGCAGCCGCCACTGAGGCTAACTTCATAATTCAGAACGGACCCTTTGCTCTCGTAGGGCACCCTCTTCAGGCTTTCAACAATACATCAAATTCTCCTGAGGATATTTTTGCCCTCCAGAATAATGTGGCATCCAACACCTCATGGCTTTCAGTAATGTATGCCTCACTGAACGGTATGGGCAGGGGCGACTATGAGATCCAGCAGGTGTTCCTTGACAGGTTCAACCCTGCTGACCTGCGCGGCATGTTTCAGGAGGATACCGAAGAATCCTATACCATCGACAATATTACTATGATGTATTACAAGGGTGTAGGTACAATAATAAACAACGGCGGTATCAATACCGCAAAGTGGGGCGACTACTACGCCAATATCCCGCTCATAAGGCTTGCTGAGATGTATCTCATAAGGGCAGAGGCCAACTTCGAGGATCCGGGCGCTGACATTGGTCCCAGGACACCAACGCAGGACATCAACACGGTACGGGCAAGGTCAAATGCTCCGCTCTATACCGGCACGGTAACAAGGCAGCAGATCAGGGATGAGCGCTATTTTGAGCTATGCTGGGAGGGTCACAGGCTGCATGACCTGAAGAGATGGAAAGTAAATATCGCAAGTTACCCGTATAACGCAGGAAACCTTATACTTCCAATTCCATTCAGGGAGATGGAGGTCAATGACCTGCTTGTGCAGAACGAATGGTATACAAAATGATGAAAAAATATCCGTGAAACGACGCCCGGATCGGGCGTCGCCACACGGATCAATTTGATTCATTTATATAGAGACGTTGCATGCAACGTCTCTATTGTTTTATAGCAATTTAATCGCATTAACAACCCGCTCCGGCGTAAAGGGTACACGGAACAGCCGGGCACCCGTGGCATCGAATATCGCATTGCCCACTGCGGCACCGACAGCAATGATAGCAGGCTCACCTCCCCCCTGCGGAGCCTGGTCCTGCCTGTCAAGGATGACACACTCTATCTTCGGCAGCCATGAGAACCTGGGTATCTGGTAAGTGTCAAAATTCCTGTCGGCTATTTTGCCGCCCTCAAACTTCAACTCCTCGGTCAGCGTATATCCCAGGGCCATGGTGATGCACCCCTCCATCTGTATCAGTGAACCTTGCGGGTTGACGCAGAGTCCCATATCCTGTGAGGCAACAACACGTTTGACCTTCACCTTGCCAGTGGAAGCATCTACCTCCACCTCAGCAATCTCAGCCACCCATGTACCTGCATCGGTGCCGCAGGCTATCCCTATGCCTCTTCGCGACGGTGTTTTTGCAGGTGTGTACCCGAATTTCTCTGCTGCCGACTTAAGGCAGGCGATCATCTTTTCATCCTTGAGATTCATCAGCCGGAACTCCAGGGGATCAATCCCTGCTGCCGCAGCCATGATATCTATCTGTGTCTCCCTCGCGAAGGTGTTTGTGTTGTTGTTCGGCGCACGCCAGGGACCGGTGGCAAAGGGATGAACCCTGTAGGCTGCCCTGTTCTCTCCGTAACTTGTCGTTCTGGCGTTGGGAACATTATAGATGGTCTCCGCTCCCCTCGTACCTGCAAGATAGACATGGTAATCCCACAGCTGGATCGATCCGGTTTTATCAATCCCTGATCTTACTTTGACAACAGAAACCGCATGAAAGGTATCGTAGAAAAACTCCTCATCGCGTGTCCATGCAAGCATCACCGGCTTACCGGTCATCTTTGCAAGCTTAGCTGCCTCAACCCCCTGCTGGTATGCAGCCTTGCCGCCGAACCCTCCGCCAACGAACGGAGTGATGATCCTGACGTTCTCGCGTGTCATCCCAAGGTCTCTGACTATGCCGTCCTGAAGGCCGAAAGGGGACTGTGTAGATGCCCATACGGTAACCTTCTCCCCCTCAAAGCGGGCCAGTGCCGTGTGCGTCTCTATCGGAGCATGGGCCAGGTACGGATCGTGGTATTCATTCTCAAACACCTTGTCGCACTGCATCTTAGCCGCCTCAATGTCGCCTGTAGTCCTGACAACATTGGTTCTGAATTCACCCTTGTTGATAAAGTCATAGACCGTCTTGTCATTGACTTGCAACTCATTATATGAATAGTCAGCCCTGACCTGTACGATTGCCAGGTCAGCCTTATCGCGGTTCTCGCTGATCACTGCTATGAAATCGCCCTCCCGTACTACCGTGACGCCGTCAATCTTTTCCGCCCCTGAGACATCGACCGATGCCAGCTTTGCTCCGTGTGACGGCGGCCTGAGGATCCTTGCATGAACCATCCCGGGAAGTGTAAGGTCGCCCGTATATTTTGTCCTTCCTGTCACTTTTTCAAAGGAGTCGGAGCGCATCAGAGGCTTGCCAACCTGCGTATAGGCTGTATAATCCTCAGGCAAAGGCTTGGGATCAAGATATTTTTCAAGCTTCTGCCCCTTTGCCAGTTCAGCGTATGTTACACTCTTCGCATTGTTCATAGTATCAACAACCACCCCGTCTTTTACTTCAAGCTGAGATGCAGGTACGCCAAGGCGAACCGAGGCCATCTCAACGAGCACTGCCCGCGCCTCGGCAGCAGCAGCCCTCATGTTAGGACCAAAGGCCCTTGTAGTGAGTGAGCCCCATGTACCAGCGTCATAAGGACACAGATCGGTATCTCCCATTATCATCTTCACCTTCGAAATGGGTACGTTGAGTTCCTCGGCCATCATCTGCGGCAGGGAGGTGATGATACCCTGTCCCATCTCTATCTTGCCTGTAAAACAGGTTACTGTGCCGTCTTCAGCTATCTGAAGGAAGGCATTGTAGTCTTTCGTGAGTGATCTTGCCTGGTCTGCAGGTAAAGCAAGAAGGTCCAGCGCGTTCCATGGCTGAAAGAAGACGAAGATGCCTCCGCCGAACAGCTTGATGAAGCTCCTCCTCTTTATTCCTGATGATACTGTTGTTTTTTTCATTACTGCTTCCCTCCTTTCATTGCTTTTGAAGCATCCTCAACGGCAGCTATGATACGCATATGTGCTCCGCACCTGCACAGGTTCTCTTCCATACCCTCAACAATCTCCTGCCGCGTTGGCGAAGGGTTTTTCTTAAGCATACCGACAGCCGTGACGATCATACCCGGGGTGCAATAACCGCACTGAAGGGCGTCATGATCAATGAAAGCCTGCTGAACCGGGTGGAGCTTGCCTTTCTTCTCCAGCCCCTCGATTGTTACCACCCTTTTGCCTGCCACGTCGCTGACAGGTATCATGCATGACCTGACCGGCTCATCATCGATCAGGACAGTGCATGCACCGCAGAAACCGATGCCGCACCCGTATTTGGTGCCTGTAAGGCCGAAGTGGTTCCTGAGGACCCAGAGAAGCATCTGGGTGGGGTCAGTGACCAGCTCGGTCTTTTTGTTGTTCAGTTTAAAGATGATCTTTTCCTCCATGTCTAAATCTTATGGTTTATTTCATTCAAATATTCCTCATGCGTATCGATGTCTTTCAGCACTGATGAATGTAAGGATTCAACCTCAAGTACATCCTCCGGGTGTTTTTTTAACAATCCTCTGAGTCCATCCGGCCCAGACAGTCCGTATATCTCTTCCCTGTACCTGCTGTCAACGAGCAGGGGATGGCCCCTTTTCCCATCGTGGACGGGAACAACAATGCCACGGTCCGATTTATTGTATGATTCAATAACAAGGTCAATTACTTCTGTCTCAATCATCGGCTGGTCACCCAGCATGACCAGCACTGCCCTGAAGTCCGGAGGCAGATGCTCAAATCCGCATTTTACTGATGAGAGCATGCCCTCTTTATAATTTGCATTGAAGCAGTTCACAACCGGGTACTTCTCTGTCAAAGATAAGACTTCATCGTGGTTTGCTCCTAGCACGACAATACTCTTTTCAACTTTTGATGCCATGACATTTGCAATAACCGTTTCGATAATCGTCTTCTGCCTGAACGGCAGGCTCATCTTTGGTGACCCCATCCTCTTCGACTCACCCGCCGCAAGCACTATTCCCCAGATGCCTTTCATCGGTTATCGGTTATCTGTTCTCAGTTATCAGTTATCAGTTGTCAGTTGTCAGTTGTCAGTTATCAGTTATCAGTTATCTTTCGACTTTCGACTTTCGACTTTCGACTTTCGACTTTTGACCTTCGACTTTCGACTTTATTAGAACGAGCTGTGCTGCAATGCTCACGGCGATCTCCTCTACCGTTTTCGATCCTATCTCGAGTCCTATCGGTGTGTAAATCTGCTGCCACTGTTCCTCCGTGGCCCATTCTCTGTCAGTAAACTCCCGGCGCATCTTTGCCACCTTGGACTTGCTGCCGATCATACCGACGTATGCCGCTTCTGTGCCGATACACGGTTTCAGTGCCTCAGCGTCGTTATCGTGTCCCCTGGTGACGATAACAATATATGTATTACTGTCTTTCCTAACCTCGTTCATCGCATCTCCGACAGGTCGGACAATAATGTGGTCAGCGTCAGGCAGGTTTCCGGCATTTGCATACTCGCCGCGGTCATCTATCACAGTGATCTCAAAATCAAGCAGTCTTCCCAGGTGAGACAGTGCTTTTCCGATATGTCCGGCCCCTGCTATAATCAGTCGGGGAAGAGGATCAACAGGCTCAAGAAATGCAAAAGTGGTTACCTCCTGTCCGGCAGGTTCAAGGTCAATCTGTCTGAACGATGCATATCCCTGCTTTTTAAGGATCTCTTCAACCTCTCTTTTCATATCATGATGGTCAGGCAGAGACAGATCGATTGCTGACACGTCAGTCACCCATCTTCGGTCAATAGATATCTCCGGTTGATTCAGCCGGCTGATTACCGTGACCAGCACACCGTGTCTTCCACTGGCAAGGCTCTGTTCCATCTCCCTGAAGACGGAGAGGTGTTTTAAAGGATTGGCATCAAGGAGGATAGAGATAGAGCCCCCGCATATTGCCTCTTCCTTTCTTGAGATGTCATTATCGAGAGAGAAGTGCATCCATAAAGATTCTTTGCCTGAGAGGCACTTCATTGCCTGTTCCCATACCCTGTTTTCCACGAAGCCACCTCCTACGGTACCGGCCAGGAGCTTCCCGTTTCCGAAGAGGGCTGTGCTGCCTGGCTTCTGTGGCGTTGAGCCGTGTGTAGCGGTAACAGTGGCCATCACCATGCCGGCAGCTGGCTGGTCATATTGCACTAGGTGGCGGTAAATGTTCTTCATCTCTGACTCTTTTAACGGGCTGCTTCCAGTCTGAAATTAAGTATATCGGACTGTTTAGCGGGCGGTTAAAGACAAATATATAATATTTTGGGGGCGGGGTGTCAGAATGATATAATTGGAAAAATATTTTGAGGAATAAAAAAATAGAGTAATTTTGCATCGCTTTTGGTGCGGTAGTTCAGTTTGGTTAGAATATCGGCCTGTCACGCCGAGGGTCGCGGGTTCGAGTCCCGTCCGCACCGCTCTACTTCTATTAAACGACTGATTTTCAGTCGTTTAATTTTTTATAATTCCACGAGTATATAAGAAGTATATCTCTGATGGAATTCACCGTAACATCTTAGACTTCATTGTCAGCACTTCATTACCACAAAACTATTATTTCATAGGAAGCCAATTGCATATACCGACGTGTTAGGAGCTGTCTTTTTAAATTAATATTAGTGTCCTTTATCCAGATATCTTTTTACTATTGGCGCAACAGTTTCGAATGAAATACTCTTATTATAGCAATATTTACTTGTTAACCAATCTTCTAATTTCTTGCTACCCTTGCTTGCATTACATGAACAACAACAAAGTGCGATATTCTCAGGTCCATTTAATCTTATGTCATTAATTATATGTTCCCATGTTGGTTTTGATTTCCTGGAATCGTCAGAGACTGTAAATTCAATTCCACAATAAATGCATCTCAAATCTCTTTTCTTGACTAACTCTTCGGTTTTATTTGGAATTCCCCAGCGATTGGACATAATTAACTATAGTATACTTATTTATTCGTAAAATAATCGAAATCAAAGAAATGTCTTTTATTGTGTTCCCATATTTCTCCGATTTTGCCATTTTCACATTTATCAATTGGTATAGCTTTACTACCATTTAATTCTTTTAACGACCCAAAATAAATTGAGAATGTTCTCCTATCAAATTGAATAGCTATCCAATATGCTGTTGCCTTAAATTCTTTTTCAATTAATATTGATTTCTCATAAACATCTTTACCAAGATTATATCTATTATTTAGTTTGCCATTTTTCTGGTATTTATTTCGTGCTTTTACGCTTATTATATACCTCTGTCCATCCTTTTCACATTCAATATCAGCAAAAGTTTGATTTATTAAATTGTCATTAAGATTCCTGATTCTGTCAAACTTCCTATCTACTAATGCCTTAAGTGCAAATAATTCCCCTAATTCTCCAAGGGATTTCTTACGTGCAGCTTCTTTTTTATTATCAAAATCCATCGTCATTCGGGAAATAATCGGTCTTCGGAGCTTGACCCTAACTTTCTGATTGTATTAATCGTTGGGGATTGCAGGCTTCGTTCCTATCCGCCGACGCAAACGCCAATGCGTGGCAGAACGCTTTATTTAACCCCTTAATCCCCAATTTTTTATATCCGCTGTTACCTGCCGTATTTTTGTTCTTGCACATCGTCAATAAGTAGATTGTTGCGTTTAGAAATGATTTTTATATCAAATTTGTAATCAGTGTTCCAGCGAATATCATGAACAACAGTATGAAATATTTTTGCAGTATCGCCATAGGTTTGTATAAGTCTACAATGTGATATTTCTACATCCCCTTTGTCCATAACCGAGGTGAAAAAACCACCATTACCCACAAATTTTGTGTCGTACTTTGATTTCCATTTATCGTGAAATTCTTCTTTAGTCATTTCACTATATTCCAAAGTAATCGCGTCAATTTTATAATTATAATAGTCCACAGTCAACACTTCCTGCAAATTTTTATCTGCAAGTTTTGAGTCTTCACTGTTAACATAGTCTGTAATGACTTTAGTCAGCCATGTTTTTATGTAAACAGTGTCTTCCAGTTGATTAACTACTCCGTTTAAATCTTTATATGTTTTATTTTTCGTTTGTGTTGTATTGTCATTTACGCAGCCATTAAATGCTATCCAAACTGTCAGAAGAAATAGATATTTTATCATCGTGATTTGAATTTTTCACCTTTTTATGTGGCAGGTAGATTGTTTATATGCATACTAAAGATACTCATATTTGACTAATTACGAAGTTAGTACACAACATGAATAAATCGTTTATTGAAAGTCCAAATAGTACATTTCATCCAAAATCAGCCCATTAAATATCCCACTTATCTGCCTCTGAGCGAAGATGCTTCAGTGAGACTCGCATGTAAGGTTTCATGCTCTTATAATCACGATGCCCGCTCATCCTCATTACATCCTGGATGGGCATTCCTTTCTGCAAACAAAGTGTAATGAATGTCCTGCGTGCATCGTGGCTTGTAATGATTGAATGAAGTGGAATCACTGACCTGTGCACAATTTTACCCTTCACGATATTTGATACTATAGGTCTGTCAAGCTTGAGTAGCTGAAAAAGCTCCTTGAGTTGTTTGTTGAACTTAGCATTTCTAATCTTAGGTGGGATGCCGCCCCATTTCTCCAAAACCAGTCTGCTGGCTTCATACAGGGGCGGCATCGCCTTGCCCCCTGTCTTGAGCTGGTTAAACTCCAGAACCTTTTCGGGGGTAACCCAGGAAGGATCAAATCGCTGGCTATCACTAAATCTCATCCCTGTAGTTGCAAGGAATACAAACAGATCCCGTGTCCGGTCAAGATAGCCATGAAGCTCTGCCTCAATTAAGGTATTAAGTTCTTCTTCCTTAAGTGCCACTACCTCCTCATCTATTGGTAGTTGGTTATATGTCATCCATGACAGGTCCTTATTAGGATAGACGAATCTCAGAAAGGACTTTGTGCCACGCACAAGCCTGTTGATGGATGAGTCTGCGTATTTCTGATCCACCAATAAGTATTGAATAAACCGACCGAATATCAAATTATCCCAGGTATCAATATCGAAAGTGTAACCGGCTTTGGTGCAGAAGCTCTTCAGCATCTTCATATAAACGACAGCCTTCTGCCTGGTTCCTGGTTTGAATGTCTTCACTTTAAGATACTCATCGTATAATTCCCAAAATGGTTTTACGTTTATTACCTGGGCATAAAATTCCGCTCTGACCTTTTCCACAACCGGATCTATTCCCAAAGCCCTAAGTTTAAGGGAAGCATTCAGAACACGTAGTTCCATATCGGAGATTTGACTCATCATGATATCGTATTCCGGGCAATTCTTTTTAGGAAATGAACCATTCCAAAACTTGTCTTCAACTTTTACTCCGGTAAAAATCTTAAAGATTTTCATCCTGTGAGTGTAAATTACGTACACGGAGTTTCTGTACTTTCTTACTTTCAAAGTAGGCATGACGATGTTTATTAGTGAGTACATTTGCCCGTACCTCTGCCATACCCGTAATATTGTTATACAGAATTAAAATTGTTATTAACACAATACATTCCGTTAGATTGCACATAAACAGAATATTATTGTCGCCGATGGGCGCGGGTTCGATCCCGTCCGCACCGCAAGAAAAACAAAAAGCCGTCCGCTGAAGCGGGCGGCTTTAGTATTTTAATATGAAGGCGATGACAGCTTGCTGGCATGAGCCGGCATATTAAAATACGTCAAATGATGCGGCAGCATCATTTTTGTTTTTCTTGCCATGGTAACCAGAGGAGGAAAGGGTCCGTCGCGACCGAAGCGTCGCGACAAACCCTTCCTGACTTGATTCCCCTCCCTGCAGTCTGACAGCTCCCTGTTGTGACAATCCCGTTCGCACAGCTAATAATAAAATAAATGCCAAGATACTTATAATCTGTATTTTGGGTTTTTCATCCTATCCTGATAGTTGTATTTTCAATCACAATGCTTATTTGAATACCTCAGGTTACTCAGACCTGAGGTCCTGGAATGGTGAGGCATCTCCCTTCTTTTTACTAATTTTTAGAATTTTAACCATTCAAGATACGCGTGGGCAAGCTTGAAAAGGTGCGAACCGCACACTTTTTTGCGGCCCCTATAAGGTTTTGTGAAGATGGCAGACAAATAGAGTGCGGTTGTCGGGCATGTGTAATTCAATTAAGATCGAATTCATTTTGAACTAAACATAAATTCTAAAGTATATGATAATTAATACTAAATTTGATAAAAGGCAGTGCACCATTTTTATAGAAAAATACAATCGATTTGATCAGGCAGATGACAAAGTACCTTTGCTTACACATGGTATAGTGCATTCAGGTTTCAGCGGCTTTATAAGATTTGCAGCTCGTAAAAAACAATTGATGTAAACTGAATGAAAATTGCTACATAATCCCTCACGGCACCATACCATCAAACATAATGGGCAAGTTTAAAAGACAAAATGGTCATAAAGGGCTGACTACCCAGGAAATAAAAAAGTGGATACCAGCTACCACTCAAAAAAACGGGGCGAATCCGAAAAGCCTAATGAGTAGGAAAGTTTAATTAAGGAGGACAATATGAAATACCTAGCTAATCTTCTTGTTGTGGTTATTGTGTGTACGATGACTACTGAGCTTTTTGCCCAAAATTTTGTGGTAAAAGGTGGTTTGAACTTATCAAACATGATTGCTAAAGAAGACGATGAGACCTACAGTGATGATTTTAAAATGAGACCGGGATTTCATGTAGGTGCAGCTGTTGAATTTCCAATAAATGAAATGTTTTCGTTTGAAACAGGTTTGTTGCTCTCAACAAAGGGATTCAAAATGAGTGAAGAAGACACCTATGACGGTGAAACATATAAGATTGTTGAAAAATTCAACCTTTTATATTTTGACATTCCTTTAACAGCTAAAGCTACGTTTGATTTGGGTGGTGCCAAAATCTATGGTGTATTTGGTCCATATTTAGGAATGGGTTTATCCGGAAAAAATAAATATGAACTAACCTATGGCGGCGAAAGTGACTCGGAGGAAGAAGATATTGAATGGGGGTCTGATGAAGAGAGTGACGATCTGAAAAGACTGGATTTTGGATTAACCATGGGTGCAGGAGTAGAAATAGGCTCTATTCAAATCGGTTTAACCTACGGTTTGGGTTTGGCAAATATTTCAAGCTATACTGATGATGGTACTAAGATTAACAACCGGGTTTTAGGAATATCAGTTGGTTACAAATTCGGCGGAAAATAGAAAGTCGAGTAGGTACTCGAGAGTTACACCCCTTTACCTCTCGCAGAATCCTTCCTGGAACTCTTGATTCATACGGCCTTTCATAATCAACATAAGGCGTGAATCCATATTTCCAATAAGGAAAGATGTATTGACAGTCTTCGAAATCTGCCTAAACTAAACTTTAGCATTGTAGAGAGCTATATGCTGCCCAAATAAAAGGGTCCGTCCCGACTGAGCTCAACGAATCACGCCGCGGCAGTGGAGATAATTGCGTATACGGAACTTTTACGCACAGGCATTCTTTAGCTTGTTAATGAGATGTAGTCCTTTATCCAGGAGCAAATCCAGTTCCTCCTTCTGGTACACCCAGTAATTCGTTTCAATCCCAACAACACTTTTATCTTTCAGTGATTCAACTATTTGGATATAGTCCTTTTCAAATACTATTTTCAGAGGAGAGATTTTATCATGAAGCGAAAGAAACTCCTTTATGTCATTATGTTTGAAAAGGATTGCCGGGTTGTTGTTGGATTTTGAGGTGATTGTGAGATTGCTGTCAATATAACCAATACCAGTTTTCTTTTTGTTTGTTCTGAAAAAGAGATCGACCCAATCTTTCTTAAAAACTTTGCAGTCATTAAATCTGCCTCCGTCGAAGGCAGAATAGATTCCAGAGTAAGTGCTTGAAGTATATTGTTTTGCTCCAAAAGAATCACATGCTATAAAATATGAATCCTCTATTGGAGCAATGATATATTTTAAGTTATAGAATCTGTCAGATCCAGGCAGAATAAAAGACTTCTCAATTCGATGAGGGAAGGATTTAATCCCTCTCTTTTGGAGATTTTCTATTAATATATCAAAGGCAGTTATCTCTTTCATTGGTACTTATGCTTGTGCGTAACTCGATTATATGCGTTCTCAAGGTAGCCATATTCTGACCATTTACGGTGATATCACACAACATTAGTAAATCGCTTATTGCAAGAGACTTTCAAATACTACTCTTCCAGCAGATCCGCCGGCTGGAGGAGAGCGCAGTCCCTTCAGCACCGCAGAAAAGAAAGCCCTTCGCCATCAGGCAAGGGCTTTCTTAATTTAAAGAGAATAGGATGCAAGTCTCTTTGTCTTAACAAGACTTCGTTCCGGCTACTTTCCCCCGAAGAGATATGCAAGTGAAATACCAAAAACACCCAGTTTCATTTCAACTTCGTCATAGGCCGACAGGTTCGCCAGTCCAAACTGATACTGCAATGAAATCAGGAATCCGTTAAGGTCAAAACCAGCTCCAAGTCCCACACCAAAGTCAAATGGTTTCATAAAAGAGTCGTCATCTGTACCCCATTCAATGTCTTCCTCTTCCTCACCATCACTAATCTTTCCAGAAATGCCGTAACCAAAATATGGCCCTGCCTTAAGAAACAGTTTGCCCGGGCCTACGTCGAACTTATAGGCAGCGTAAATGGGCAGCTCAATGAAGCCGGGAGCGACTTTCAACTCATAAACCCCTTCACCAAAGTCTATTTCATAGGATGAGCCCTTCCCTGAATAGAGCAAGGCCGGTTGAATCGCAAAACTCTCGGAGACAGAGAACTCAGCCATTACGCCAACATGAAAGCCAGTCAGCATTTGGGGATCATAATGCTCCTCTGAATCTGTTGATTTAAATGTCATCGTTGAGAGATTCAGGCCAGCCACAGGACCGAATTTAACTTGCGCCTGGATGGTTGAGGCGAGAAAGATGAAGCAGCATCCCATCATGATCATAAGGAATCTTTTCATAGAATTAGGTATTAATGAGTCTACTCATGAAGCTTTTCGACATCCGCTTAGGTTATTAGTATGGTTACACGTTTATTCTTACCTTGAATTAAATCTATCTTCAATTATCAAATGTACACTAACGCTGAATCAAAGTCAACTTTATTATTGTCTGGATTTACCCCAAAAATTTTCACACCCTCGCTCCCATGACAAGAATATCATCTCTCTGAGATTGAGTTCCCATCCAGTCAGTAAGGGTATGCTCCAGGATCTCTTTTTGTTCATACATGGGCTGATCGTGTATCTCCATCAGCAATTTCTTAAACCTTGCGCTGGTAAACCGGGTGTTGCCCCCCTCACCTATCTGATCCATATAACCATCCGAGAAAATATAAAAGATGTCACCTATCTCAAGCTTAATCTCATGATTGGTAAATGGTTTGTCGCTTGAAAAGTGAACACCTACCGGCATCAGGTCCGCTTTAATCTCCTTTAATACTGATTCACCGTTACTGTTGCTGATGATATATAACGGATTATTCGCACCTGCGTACTGCATCACGTTCTTCCTGGTATCTATAACGCATAAGGCTATATCAATCCCGTCTCTTGATTCTTCGCGTTTGCCGCTCTGTCTGAGAGAGTGTTTTATCTGCTTCCTCAATTCATTCAGTACATGATCAGCCTGGGTTATCTCCCTCCTTTGCACAATCTCATTGAGAAAACTTATTCCAAGCATGCTCATCAGTGCTCCCGGCACGCCATGTCCGGTACAATCCGCTGAGACCAGTATGATATAATGCTTCACCTGTTTTATCCAGTAAAAATCGCCGCTGACAATTTCCTTCGGCTTGTACAAGATGAAATTCTCATTCAACAGTTCAGTTATGTATCCTTCTGACGGCAGGATGGCTGATTGTATTCTCTGCGCATAATTTATGCTGCTGATTATTTCTTCCTTCTGACTGCTGGCAGTCTCATATAGCTGTTTTAGTTCTTCATTGGTCTTGAGTATCTGCTCGTTCTTTTCAATAATCATCTGGTTGTCTTTCCGTTTCTGCCTGTAGGCATAAGATATCACCACTATGACGGCAGCGACTGCTGCCAGACCGCCAATGAGTGCATTTCTGAATGTTCTTTGCTGCTTTATCCTGGCATCCTTGGCAATTAACTGCGATTCCTGCAATTCGATCTGTTGCTGTTTCTTTTCAGTTTCATACCTGGTACTCATTTCCTCAATTGCCCTGGTCTTCTCCTGCCGGAACATGGAGTCCTGAGCAGCTATTAATATCTGCGCATACTCCGCAGCTTTTTTATAGTTGCCAAGCTTGTAATAAGCTGTCATAAGTATGTCAGCAGCATCTTTTATCGTTGGTGTCAGGCTCATCTCCATGGCATTTGCCAGCGACTTGTTTCCATAAATTACAGCGCGGGAAAGGTAATTTGCTCTCTGATCCCCGGTCACTGCAACACTGTCGGCAAGCGAAACATTCAATCCTGCGATATTGACACCCAGAAGTGCTATCCCCTTTTTATCACCAATTTCCTCATAGAGGTAAAGCGCCTTGAGGTAGTGCTCAGCAGCCATTGCGTATAAACCCCGGTCAAGATAAAGCTCACCCAGATTGTGATTGCACTCAGATATACCCCTCTTGTCTCCGATCTCTTCAAACATTCTGAGAGCCCTGTCATAGCCCTCAACCGCCTTATCATACAAACCCTGTTTATGTCTTACCATTCCGATATTCAGGTAACAAATTGCGGAGGATCTATTATTGCTGAGCTCCAGATTTTTCTCAAGAGCTTTCTCCAGGTATTCAATTGCCTTGTCATACGTACCCTGTGCATCATGAACAAGACCTATGTTGTTATAACAAGCTGCTAAATTTCTAAGATCACCAAGTTCCTCATGCATCTTGGCGGATTCGAGATAAGATTCGATTGATTTTTCATATGAGCCCTGGTCAAAGTATGCACGGCCCAGGTTATTCAGACTCCTTGATATCCCTTTTTTAAAATTAATTTCTTCTGCCGTTGCCAGCGATTTCTGATAGTACCCGATGGCTTTGTCATAAGAGCCCAGGTCATGGTAAACGATGCCAAGGTTCAGAAGACTCGTTGATATTTTCTCTTTGTCCCCTGTTTCATTTGATATTCTGAGAGCTTTTTCAAGGTAAATCAGTGCCGAATCGGTTGATCCATTTTTTTCAAGATTTGCACCGATTATAATACAAATCTGGGCGATGAATTTCCTGGATTTTATATTTTCTGCCACTTCAAGGGCTTCATGATAATAATAAAATGCCGTATCCGGTACAGAGTTTCTGTAAAGCTCACCAAGTTCAATGAAGAGTTTAACCTTATTGGTATCATAATCTGCGGCGGTCAGTGCATTTCTCAATGAATCTGTCAACTGCCGGTCCTGAGAAAGGAGCTTTGAGCAAAGTGACATGCTCAATATAAGGAGCATCACCGCCAACCTCAATAATGCCTTCGTTTGATTCTTCATAGCAATGACTTTTATTAAATTGGCTCTGCCTGTATATTAATTTTCATAGCAGACGGAATCTGGCAAAACGAAGCATTGTCTGCATGCCAGCACTTTCTTTTATGGTTCTATAACATGCCAGTCGGGTAAAGTTATGCCATCATACCCAGTTGGATTTTGCCCTGCGTCCCATATGTTATCCCCAGAGTCCCAATCTCAGCATCCATAAAATATTTTCAGACCTGTGACCTCCTGCTCTCTGAACTGAGAAGCATTCTGCACAATGTGATCTGAAATTATCACTGCATATGCTTCATCTGTATGTTTTTTCGTACGGCGATATGGGCAAAAATACCCATCTATTTACCACTTATTTACTGCCCGATCATAACGGCCGCAGACCTACTTTTGTGAGGAATTGAAATGCTGCCATATGCTGGATGTTTTAATCAACAAACCTGACAACAAAAGTGCCGAGCAACGAGCCATCGAGGTCAGTGACAGGGCTGACAAACCCATAAAAAGTTTTCTGAAAGCATTATCATGGCGGGTCGTCGGTACTATTGATACCATGGTGATCAGCTATTTTATCACAGGACACCTCACAATGGCCATCTCTATCGGAAGTGCTGAGGTGATCACCAAAACAGTGCTCTACTATTTTCACGAGAGACTGTGGGCCCATATTCACAGGCTTAAAATAAACCTTCCTGTAAACAAGAAAAGCAAGCAGTATGGAATTGAGCAAGTTGAGCAATGATCTCAGGTCCGGATCCCTGGAAGACTCCTTAAGGTACATTGCGTCGCTATTTCCCGCAAAAGCTATATTTACTACCAGTTTCGGCGTTGAGGATCAGGTAATTACACACGCCATCTTCGAAAATGACATTCCCATTGATGTTGTCACCCTCGATACCGGAAGGCTTTTTCCCGAAACGTACAAGGTATTTTCAGAAACGATAAAAAAATATAACAAAAACATCGGCGTCTATTTTCCTGAACGTGATGATGTAGAGAGGATGGTCACGGAAAAAGGACCTTACAGTTTCTACCATTCAAAGGAAAACAGGCTGGAATGCTGCCGGATCAGGAAAGTTGTTCCGCTGGCGAGAGCCCTTGAAGGCCGGTCATGCTGGATATCAGGCATCAGGGCCGATCAGTCACCGGACAGGAGCAATCTCGACTGGCTTGAATACGACGAAAATAAGAAGCTGTATAAATTCCTTCCGCTGTTTAACTGGACACTGGAAGAGGTCAATGAATACCTGAAAAAGAACAATGTCCCGGTAAATGCGTTAGTTGACAAAGGCTATGTAAGTATTGGATGTGAACCTTGCACACGGGCAGTGAGTCCCGGAGAGGACTTTCGTGCAGGAAGGTGGTGGTGGGAATCAGGCAACGAGAAAGAGTGCGGATTACATCTTAAATAATAACATAAAAAGTAAAAATGAAAAGTGCACTGCAGATAAATAATGAGCATCTGAAGGAACTGGAGGATGAAGCGATCTATGTAATGCGTGAGGTGGCTGCCCAGTTTGAAAAGAAGGTTATTCTCTTTTCCGGAGGAAAGGATTCGATTGTCCTTGTTCATCTGGCGAAAAAAGCTTTCTGGCCGGCCCGCATGCCCTTCAGCCTTCTGCATATTGACACAGGTCATAACTTCGAGGAGACCCTCACCTTCAGGGATGATCTTGCCAGGGAACTGAATGTTGAGTTACTGGTGAGATATGTACAGGATTCAATCGATAACGGCCGCGTTTCCGAAGAAAAAGGGATTAATGCAAGCCGTAACAAGGCTCAGTCGGTAACGCTTCTCGATGCAATCGAAGAGCTCAATATCGATGTGGCTATCGGCGGAGGACGCCGCGATGAGGAAAAAGCAAGGGCCAAGGAGCGCTTCTTCTCTCACAGAAATGAGTTTGGCCACTGGGACCCTAAGAACCAGAGACCAGAACTGTGGAACATCTTTAACGGAAGAAAAAACGTAGGAGAACATTTCAGGGTTTTCCCGATCAGCAACTGGACAGAGCTTGACGTATGGCAATATATACTTAATGAGAAGATAAAACTGCCTTCACTATACTACTCTCACAGAAGGCCTGTCTTCAAGAGAAATGACGTCTACCTGGCATGGGCCCCATTCATGCAGCTGAAGCCGAATGAAGAGGTGTTTGAGGCTGATGTCCGGTGCCGTACCATAGGTGACATAACCTGTACCGGAGTCTCATTGTCGGTGGCAAACACCCTCGAGGAGGTTATTTCTGAGATTGCCGCCACCAGGGTTACCGAGAGAGGTGGCAGATATGATGACAGGAGATCGGAAGCTGCTATGGAGGACCGGAAAAAGGTTGGGTATTTTTAGCAGCTCCACGTGAAAGGTGGCATGCTGATCGTTTTTGAAAGCAATAATGATGAATAATAACGGAAACAACAATAAAAGCCTTCTCCGTTTCACCACGGCAGGAAGCGTTGATGACGGCAAGAGCACTCTTATAGGA
>Ga0209262_10000303_pt1 | contig 24866 bp, 19 predicted proteins | sample Lowcelwee11metaG_FD_187171 | JGI IMG/M metagenome (GOLD analysis project Ga0209262, IMG submission 187171) | Freshwater pond sediment microbial communities from the University of Edinburgh, under environmental carbon perturbations - Low... | ecosystem: Environmental > Aquatic > Freshwater >...
AGGCGACCTCGGCACGGAAAGACTCGTCGAACATGGCACGCCTCAGGGCGGCAAAAATCGTGTCTCGCGCATGCGGCACATCGACAACATTACTCGCTCGCTCACGGCCCTCTTGGCGCCGTCCGATATTGACTACTGGCAGACGAAACGTCGGGCTTTCAATAATGCCCGCCGAACTGTTGCCGACCAACACTCGCGCAAACGCAAGCAAGCCCCAGAACACCGGTGCATCGAGATTATGGAATACCCGGAAGTTCGGCCCGGTTGCCAGATCTTCTATGGCGCGAATCACCCCCTGATATCCCACATCCGAGCATGGATAGACAACGACCGCTTGACACTCCAGGCGACGCACAGCCTCCAAGGTTTCGACCATCTGGTCGTAGGCCGACGCTGGCGCGGTGGTTTCAGAATGCTGTAGAACAACGACCGTGGGCTGCTTGGGATCCAGATTCAACCGCGCCTCCACCTCCTCCGGAGAAAGATATTCGCCCGCGACGATTAGATCGATATGGTTGTCCCCCACGACATGCACGCGCCAAGGCTCTTCCCCCATAGCCAATATGCGCCTCGCGCTGGCTGCGGTCGATGGACAATGCATATGAGATAGTTTGGTCATCGCATGGCGCATCTGCTCATCGACAGACCCGGAAACATCGCCTCCCTGCAAATGGATGATCGGCACACCGAGTGTGGTGGCAGCCAAGGCCGTTGCCAACACTTCCCCACGGTCCCCGTATAGCACACAACAATCCGGGCTCAGGCGCACCAGGGTTTCCGCCATGCGCGTCACGCAGCGCCCCAGCGCCTGCGCACGCCCCAGAGCAGAATCGTCCATCTGCTCGATATCCACTGCTGCCGCAACCGCGAACTCCTGCTCGACCTCGGCGATCGTCCTGCCGAAACGCGGATTCAGATGCTGATCCGTCACAATCAATTGCAACTCGAACGCAGGATCGTCGCGCAATAAACGCAACATCGGCTTCATAGCCCCGAAGCCACCTCGCTTCCCGGTCAGCACCATCACCTTACGCATCAAACCCTCCCTCCGCCCCGCCAGCGCCGACTTTGATGGACACCTCGCTCACTCCGCCTCCACCAACTTGAACAACCCGATCGCAGCCGCTCAATGTCGTCAGACGATGTGCGATGACCACCAAGGTCTTTTCACCATGCAAGGCCTCGATACTCTTGACGATTTCCTGTTCGGTTTCATTGTCAAGCGCTGAAGTTGCTTCATCGAAAATCAGCACTTCCCGATCATGATATAGCGCCCGCGCAATCGCCACACGCTGTCGCTGTCCTCCGGATATGCGAATACCGCGGTCGCCGATCTGAGTATCGATTCCAGCAGGGAGACTGGCAACGAAATCCACTAGTTGCGCACGCCGGATGGCATCGCGCAAACGTTCATGGTCCACGCGCTCGGCCGGCACTCCCAACGCGATGTTGGCGCGCAGGCTGTCGTCCTTCATGAAAACGAACTGCGGTATGTAAGCAACACGATCCAACCAGACACGACGACCGAGGCAAATGTCCACTCCATTCACGCATACCAGACCTCTGTCTGCCTGCAGGAAGCCCAGCATTAGATCAACCAAGGTCGACTTGCCCGCACCCGATGCGCCAACAATGCCCAAGGCCTCACCCCGCTTGAGCACAAGGCTGACATCTCTCAGCACTGGATTTATTGCATAGGCATATGAAAAACTCACACCTCGAAGCTCCAGTCGATCAAACAATTCTGGCTTGCCTACGCCAGGAACGTCAGCCTCGTGCGGCACCCCTTCGATTTCCCGCAGATCTGCGTACACCTGATCGATGGCTTTGCCGGCAAAGCGCAAATTACCAAGACCGGACAAAATAAAAAAGGCCGAGGGCAATATGCGCAATGCGGCCAGACCAAGCATGCCAAGCAGCGGGATCAATTCGCTGCTAGCCGTTCCAGACAATAGCGAGGCTCCCGACAGCAGCACAACAAATGTCACCAAGCTTGCCTCAAGAAAAAAACGAGGCATTTGGATATAGAACTGATTCTTCTCATAGGCCATGGCATGCATCTGCGCGCCACGGGAAAACTCGTCGTAAAAATGACGTTCCACACCCAGCACGCGGATTTCCTTGAAGCCCTCCAGCGTCTCGGTCAGGTTCCGCGTCATGAGGGTATATGCCTCGCTGGCAGCCCTGCCCAACTGCCCTGTACGACACCCGAAATTGCGGTCATATATCCAGCCGCTAGCCCCCATGAGCAGTGCCAGCAACAACAAAGCAGCAACATTGACCCAGGCGAGAAAAATAACGATCGCCAGGATCACGACCGCTTCCGAAACCAGTCGCAGTAGCACAAACAGAGTTCCTGTGGTCAACTGCCCCACATGCATGGTGGCGTTTTTAACCAAATCCAAGCGATTGCGCTGAAGCAGGAATTCATATGGCGCGGCCTGATACGCCCGTGCGAGACGCTCGCTTAGTCCGGCGCCCAGCCGATGGGTATCGTGCAGGATATGCCAATTTATCCAGGCCGCAACCAAGGTTTTGGCATAGAAAAGCACGAGAAAGCCCGCGCCAAAACAGGCAATGAGGGTGTACTCGCCCAAACTGGGCAGCCAAGCGCGCATGATCTGGCCTATCTGGTACTGATCCAGTCGGCTGGGGTCCACAACCAGCGCGATAAATGGGCCGATCAGTCCAACGCTCAAGAGATCGAGTCCGGATAAGGCGAAGAAAGCCCCAAACAGAAACGCAAAATCGCGTCGCCATCCTCCAACGATGTAGGCAAGCTTTCCGAGATATGAAATTTCAGGCGATGTGCCCATGTTCATCCGCGCTTCAACTGCTCGTGATCCGCTTGCGTGCGGGAAGACACCCGCAATTTGATCCAAGGGAAAAACAGTGTGGCCATTGGCGTAGCCGCGATGCTGAACAAGACCCGCGACACCGGTCGTGGAGATAAAAGATGCCAATTGCCATGTGAAGTCAACACCATATTCAATTTTCTCGCCAGGGCGTCCAAACTGCACGGGTGGAAAAAAGCGATATGTTGCCCAGACTCAAATGCGTAGTAAGCCCAGTCGGGGGCTGGACGCTCTCCGGAAAAAAGCTCTGTAGTCAGCAACAATGAGCCCTTGTCGGTCAGCGCAAGCGCTTCTCGCACGAAATCCAATGGCGATGCCAAATGCTCAATTACTTCGAATGCCGTCACCAATTGGACACCGCTCTCGTCTCGGTATTCGAATCCACGGGCAAACAAATTTTCCGCGTAGAGATCGCGCCAGCGAAAATCAAAGCCGACATCGCGCATCAAGCGCGTAAAAACCCCGTGCCCCCCCCCCACATCCACACACGGGGGGCGATAATCGAAAAAGAAGCCTAATGTAACCGTACAGCGCGCCATGTTATACAAGTTGCGCAGCAAAACACCGGTATCGGCATCCGCCATGGCATGCGTGTATGCCTCGGGCAACCAATGGGGGTCGGTGGCATAAAGAAATCGGCACTCGCTACACTGATGGAAGCCGGCTTGATATCGTCCCAGCACGGTTGCGACGAACGCGGGTACGGCATGCCCATCACAGATTGGGCAGTATTGCGAGCGGTCGCGAGCCATCATTGGGGAAATATCTCTTTCTACCCTGATGTGCGGTGGCGCAGCAATCGCCCAAGCATCTGCTTGATGCTTGGGCGAATTGCTCTGGCGAAGGTATACGCATCTGCCGCGATGTCGGGCATCAATTCTGTTGGATGGGACAAGGGCAGGGGCAATGGCGAACTCGGCACGGCGGAGGCCGGAGTCTTACTTCTGGTATTTGTCGCGATCGCATCGAATCCGATATTCGACACCAGATTGCACTGGGGAATCGAGCAAAGCCTATGCTGAGAAAGCTGGGCAAGGAACCATTGATAATCCCATGTATCGATCTTGCCTCGATACACGGCCTCGAATATGTACCCCCAATACATACGCTCCAGACCACCCGGAAACAAAGCGAGGATTCGCTGTTTGAGTTCAGGCCATCGACGTAAGTCAATGTCCATGCCCTCGCGCCAACGGTCGGCCCAGCTTGCCCAACCCCAGATGTGTGCATAACGCGAAAAATAATAACTGCCCGCGCCGCGCTGCACCCCAAACTGGAAGTTGTTGCCACTGATCATGCCAACGCGGCGATCACCGCGATACCGTTCAAGCAGTTCGCTGCAATATGGGAAAAAACTGGCGTCCGGCAGACAATCGTCCTCAAGAATGATTCCGGCCGGTACTTGATCGAAAAACCAGTCGATCGCCGTCGCAATCGATACCTTGGCAGGCAATTGGCGCTCGCGGAAAAGATGGTGCACCTCGCAAGGCCAGTCCGCAGCAGCCACGATACGTCTTACCTCGGCGACCGCTTCCTGCTCTGTGCGATGATCGTCACGTGGAGCATTGCATGCAATGAAAAGTTGCGATGGGCGCGCCGAACGCACAGCGTCGAAAACCCGTTGCGTGGTGGATGGCCGCCGAAAGACGATCATCAATACCGGCGCCGTGGCCACAGTGCTCGCGTTCATGCGCTACCAGTTTTTCCAGGGGGCTCGACCGGAGTACCAATGTTCCTCAAGAAGTTTGAGGTCGCGCACAGTATCCATACATTGCCAGAATCCGGCATGCTGGTAAGCATGCAAGCGCCCCGCCGCGCTAGCCTGCTCCAGAGGCTCGCGCTCCAGCACGGTGGCATCGTCGGCGATCATGTGCAGAAACTCCTTGCGCATGACAAAGAATCCGCCATTGATCCAGTCTTCGGCGAATTCTGGCTTTTCGACAAAACGACTAACCTGGTCCTCCGCAAATATTTCGAGCTTTCCATAACGCGAACTGGGGTGCACCGCCGTCACCGTGACCAACGACCTTCGCGCACGATGCAATGCCAGCAGGCGCTCAAGCGAAACGTCCGAAAGACCATCGCCGTAAGTCAAGAAAAACTCATCGCCAAGATGCTCGGAAAGCCGCTTGACACGGCCTCCTGTCATTGTATCGATCCCGGTATCGACCAGAGTCACCTGCCAGTCCAGATGGTCCCCGCCATGATGCAAGACGCTGCCCGAGGCCAAATCGACGGTGCAATCGGCGCTACGGGCGTGGTAATTGAGGAAAAAGTCCTTAATCAAGTGTCCCTTGTAGCCAAGCGCCAGAACAAACTCCTTGTATCCCTGCGCGGCATAATTCCTCATGATGTGCCAGAGTATCGGACGGCCGCCGATCTCCACCATGGGCTTGGGAACGCGATCCGTATACTCGGATAGGCGCGTGCCAAAACCTCCCGCCAGGATCGCGACCTTCATGGCACCCCCGCGCCATTCTCCACGGCAGCGCCGGCCTCGACACAATTGCGGCATACGCCGATCCGCCAATACTCACCCGCGCGGTGAATATCGCGCAAATACCTCATCGCATCGCTGTTCCATGCCTGGAGGATCGATTCGGGACCGGTAAATTCGCCGATCGGCAGTTGCTCGCCCCAAAAAGTACAGCAGGGCAATATCTTGCGTTCGTTGTTCACCACCACTTGTTTGAACGGAAACGAGCAATGAAACCCAATCTTGCGGCGATCCACGCTCTTGTTGCTGTGCAAGGCCGCGTTTGTCGTCGCTGGGGGTTTGATGAACTCCTGTATCCCCACCATGTCGACCTTGTCGCGCCAATACTCGACAAAACCATCGAGCTCCCCTTCGTTGATTTCGGTCTTGACGAAACTGACGCGAACCAAAGGCGTCACGCTGCCCATTTCTTTTCGCAGCTCCAACAACCCGAGGGTGTTGGCCACGACCTTGGCAAGATTGCCGCCAGGACGCACCTGCTCGTATGTCGCTGCGGTCGTGGCATCGATGGATATCTGGATACGGCTCAGCCCGGCCTCGATCAACCGCCGCGCCATCGCCTTGTCGAGCAGCATGGCATTGGTACTCAAATAGATATCCAGCACCCCGGCAGCCTTGGCGGTCGAGACGAATTCCGGCAGATCCTTCCGTATCAGCGGCTCGTTGATGTAGTTAAGCTTCAATGCACGCAGCCCCTGAGCCACGGCATCCTGAATACAGGCCTGGAATTCCGCGATGGAAAACCATGTCGCCTTGCCTTTACCCTTGGGCGATTCCGCACTAATCGGGCACATCGGGCATTTCAGATTGCATGATGCATTCAATTCGAAATCGAGTTGAAGCGGGTAAGCCGTCACCATCTCGAGACGCGAAGCAGCATCGTAGGAACGCCGGTACTCCTGCCATGCCTCGACCCCAACCAAGGGGGCCAGGGCATCCATGGCCTCGCGCCCAACGACACCGGTCAGCTCATTGGGGCGCAACACATCTTGTGTGGTCGAATCGCTCATCTAAAATTATCTACTCCACTTCGACAGATCGGGTTTATCCGCTATTCGCACCGGTCACATGACCAATGCTGGTGGATGACACACAACCTCGGTAGTTCTCTTGACAGCATTCCCATCCAGATTTCCGAGAGCCTTGGCAACAGAGGCCATATTCTTTGTAAATTCTGTGCGATAACCAGGATCGTTATGAACACCACTCAAGATATCGGTCAATTCCGAAACATCTTGAACATACACAATTCCGGGCATAGCCTCGTTCAAACGGGCGTGGAATGAGTAGTGGTCCGCTACTACCACAGGGACACCGCACTGGATTGCCCAAGATTCTGTGCTGGAACCATTCCCAATGAAATAGGTATCCACTGCGGGCAGTATATCGGCCAGCGGTTCGTCGAGAATTTTCAGGGAGGGGAACTCTTGCTCCAAAAACAAATAATCTGCTCTTGCCTGACGCGGATGGAGTGTCACGAGAACACTTGAGCTACATTTCGCCGCCACAGTTGCAAGCTCCCGACAAGCTGCCCAATGATAATCCCATGGATAGATACCGGTCTCGCCAAAGTTGGAGGGGCCAAGTAATAAAATTGGCCTACCGCGCTCCAAGCCATATTTATTGAGCAAACACTCTCGTATTTTGTCTCGGTTGCTTAGCGCCCTGAACAACCGATCATGGTTCACATGGCCGACCACGCGAATTTTGCTCGCATCCACCCCTTGCTCGATATAGCGATCCCTAACTCGCTCGCTATCGACCATCACGCAATCGCAGGAACCACCGCCAATCACCCAGGGATTCTGCGGCAACATGCCCAGCAAAGCATATGCTTGTGTCAGATACGCCCCGTAGACCGATATATCCTGGCCGCTCAAGGAATCGTGGCACCATTGATGAGGAAATATTTTCTTGAAGCTTTTCAATTTTGTCACGTAATAGACCGGCCGCTCGCGACGCGCAGGAAACATCTCGTTGGGCGATGCGGAAAGTATTCCCCCCCCGACAATCGCCGGAATCCCGAGCCGCCGCGCCTCGCGGATCATCGGCAGCAGATAGCCGCTTTCGCGATCCCCAGGGACGACCAGCGAAATCGGGGCGATCCGCTTCAACACATCGCGGCACCTTGCCGCCTGCAAAGTTAGTTGGAGACACTTGACGAGCGTCATGAGCCCCCTCATCGGAAAAAACTGCAATAGACGCGCATGGCGGCTATCGACCCAGCTTGTCTTACCAGTGTCGCCTGCCGGAACATTTGCTGCGGTGGGCCGCGCCCCACATCCGGGCGCGGCAATATTCAATTCCTGTCCGGTGTCGAGATCGACGCAGGGGAACGCCAGATCCTCCTCGAACGCGCGTGCCCGGATCGCCGCGTTTGGGATCAAGACCACAACAGCAAACTCACCCTCGCTGTGTATGGACAGGGCAAGATCCTTGAGCACCGGCCAATTGGTCAGGGTAACAGGCAGGATGGCAACGGTTTTTTTCATGCCAGCGCTGGAACGACAAACGCCCTACCAGACACTGCGGCCCCCATCCATGACGATGTTCTGCCCATTCATATACGACGACGCATCCGAGCAAAGAAACTGCACGGCCGCCCGATATTCGTCTCGCCGCGCCATGCGCCCAAGCGGAATCAATGTAGCGAGATGGTGAACGAATTCCTCGCCTTGCCCATTGAAAACCCCTCCTGGCGACAGTGCGTTTGCACGCACCCCCTGATTGGCCCAGTAAGTTGCCAGATAACGGGTAAGACCGACCAGGCCGGCCTTGATCACCGAGTACGTCACCGGTTTGACCGGTTGCATCTCGTCCGGCAAGCCGACTTTGCGATACAAGCGTTGGTCGGGTGAAAAAACGGAAAGATCGGAAGCGATGTTCAGGATTACCCCACCCTTGCCGTCCCCAGCCATTGCAGTGCCGAACACCTGGCTGCACAAAAATGCACCGCTGAGTCCGACGGCAAGCTGCAAATCCCATTGCTCCAAGGAAAAGTTTTCCAGCCGTGAGGTTTCCGTAACGCCCCGGTCGCCGCTGACCTTGGGGTCGATGGCAGCATTGTTAACCAGGATATCGATACGCATGCCGTCAGACCATAGCCACTCCGCCACCGCACGGATATCGCCCGGTCGCGTCACATCCATTACGGCAACGGAAATTTTCTCCGATGAATGGTGATTCGCCAGTTCGACTTTTGCGTCCATCAACAAGGGCTCGGCGATATCGGTAAGGACGACACTGGCGCCGCATTCCAGCAATGCCGCCGCGTGCTCCTTACCCAGCAAACCTGCCGCGCCGGTAATCAGCGCTGTCTTGCCAGTCAAAACGAATTTTTCGAATGCCATGCGTGTGCAGACTCCTCAGCGATACGGAAAATCAAGAACGGACCTGGCCCCCATCGAGTGTCCAAATCCCGCCAGTGGCAAAGCCGGCGCGCGGTGAAGCCAGATAGGTGACAAGATCGGCAATCTCGCGCGGTGTGCCGAGCCGTGCCAATGCGACATCTCGCTCCAGCATGGTTTGCACAGCCTCCGGATCATCGTTCAGTTTGCGCGACCAGACCGAGTCGTCGAATACGATATTGCCGGGCGCCACGGCATTGATGCGCACCCCTTGCTTTCCCAGCGGCCGTGCGATGCCACGAACATAAGCGTGGAGTGCCGCCTTCGCCGCCGAATACGTGACGGGCGCCCCGGCAATCACCTCCAGGCCGCAAATGGAGGACACACAGACGATTGATCCCCGGCTCGCGGTCAGCGCCGCCCGCGCGGCCGCGACGGTATTCGTCGCACTCCATAGATTCAACGCAAAGACACGTTGCCATTCCTCGGCGGATTCTTCACCGGGTGGCACCGACCTGCCGCTACCGACATTGCAGACCAGGATATCCAGGTGGCCCAAGGCCGCGACTGCCTTGAGAACAACATGCCGCGCCCCATCCGGGTCAGTCACGTCGCCGGCGACCGCGACCGTTCCGGGCAGCGCCGTGGCTGCTGCCGCCAAACCATCGGGATCGCGTGCATTCAGCGCAACACGACATCCTTCAGCGTGCAAAGCCTCCGCGATAGCCCGACCGATGCCACGGGAAGAGCCCGTGACCAACGCGGTATTACCGGATATCGCCAATTCCATGATGGCTAGCCACCCGTTTTCAAGAAGATTCGAGAGATTGAAAAGTCGGCGCTGGCGAGACGGCGATATGGGGCAACGCGAGCGATCATAGCGGCGCCTCCAGGCCATATTGCCGTATCCAGCCCGTCACCAGGTCGCGATAGGCGCACAAGACCTCCGCATCATTCCCATTCGCCGCACGCGCTGTCTGCAGGATGAAATTCCCCCGATAGCCGCTGCGCTGTAGCGCCGTAAAAACGGCGGCGAAATCTGCGCTGCCACTGCCCAACGGGACGGTGGTGCCTCCAAGCACCCGGTCCTTGACGTGCACATTGACGATACGCTGGCCGTACGCGGCAAACTCCTCCTGCGGGCGAAAGCCCAGCGCAGCGCTATTGCCAATATCGTAGTTGATGCCGAACAAACCCGGCGCCAGTCGCCCGATGAAACGGGCAAGCTCGCCAGGCGGGAAGTCCGATTCGAAAATGACACGGAGACCATGGGTGGAAAAATATTCCGCCCGCGCTTCGAGAAACGCGATGAGCGCATCCTCTTGCGCACGCTCGTCCAGACGACCGTTATCGACCAAAGGCACGACGATCATCCCGATCCCGACAGCCGCGCAGGCACCGGCAATCGCCATAAAGTCCGCCTCAAGCGCTGCTGCGCGCTTCCCGCTCGCCTTCCAGAAAGGTGCCTGCATGAAGCAGTCGCCGGTGAGCGAGGGAATAGCAACCTCATGTTGGCCGCAGAGTTCCCGGATTTCCTTCTGCCCATGCGCGGTCAGCAAGGGGTTCTCATAAAGGCGCTCCTGATCCAGCGTCCACTCCATCAGGGGCAATCCGTTTTGCGCCGCACTCCGGAACTCATCCTGCCAGGACGCCCAGGGAAATGCCTGAATGCGACCATCGACCATGGGCGACAGCCTGCCCTGCATAAAACCAATCTTACAAGTCATTTTGCCTTGAACCGATAGGGCGTCGGCGCACCACTTTGAACGGTATTTGACGGCACCAAATCCCAGTGCTTTATTTGCTCCCTAATATCGATCCCCACATTGCTGCTCCACTGGCCGATCAAGCGGTTGAAATATGAGCCAACTACCCCCTCGCCAATAGGATTGCCATTCAGGGAGGTTACCGGAAGCATGCAAAATGGGGTACCCGTCATGAATGCTTCATCCGCCGTATAGATATCGTAGGATTCAATATTCTTTTCAATAATGGCCATCCCCAACTGCGAACACAACTCATGCATGACATAGTCGCGCGATATACCGCGCAAAATATTGCGTCCTTCGGGTGTAATCACCGTGCCGTCTTTGACAATAAAAAAGTTATCGCCGGTACCCTCGGCCACGAACCCATCCGGATCGAGCAACAAGGCCCAATTGTTGTCACCCTCGATCTGGCCTGCCTCAATATTGGCCATCAGATAGTGAATCCGGCTGCGATTCTTAATCTTGGGATCGAGCAAATGCCCTGGTATAGCGCGCTGAGATGTGATGACCGCATTGATGCCCTTGTCTAGTAATACGCTCATGCCCGCCACCGTCCACCGCAGCGGAAAATCAGCAATGATGAGGTTGGGGCCTTTATGCAGTCCCTCGATGCCTTGGTAGATACCAAGCAACCCACGCGAGACATCGATCATCAGTCGATGCTCGTCGTCCTCGGCAAACAAGTGGTCGTTTGCCTCAATGGTTTGGTAACAAGCATGCTCCATTTCTTCAGGCGTCATTTGCAGGGGTATGCGCAGGATTTTTATCCCGGCGAAGAGACGATCGATGTGTTCGCGCAATTTAAACTGCTTCTTGTTGAACGAACGCGTCATCTCGAACACCATGTCGCCAAACATCAAAGCTGAATCGTAAATCGATATCTTAGCTTCCGTTTCGGGAACCAGTTGGCCATTGAAATAGACTGTACGCACTTTACTTTTCCTTCGCGCGAACCGCGCTCATATAGACATCGTCATACCAACGAATCGTATCGGTGATATGAAATTCGTGGTTTCTTGGATAGAGGTATTCGTACAACTGGCGCATGAATAAATATTGTTCCGGCGTATTGACATCCAGGACCAAGTCCGGACGACGAAAGCCCTCGGGACATTTGACCGTACTGATCGGACACCACTGCTCATCGACAGCATTGCCTGTCGTGTAGTCAAAGAAATTCAGGTGTACATGCTCCCGCTGACGCAAATCAGCATGCCGTGCGCGGACTGCGGCGAGCAATGCAAAATCGAACATCTCCGCGCCAATACCATCCGGGTATTCCGAGTCGCCGATCTCAGCAAGATTCGAAGAAAATCCCGGGCATCCTAGAGACAAATGGTGTTCGGCGATACGGTCGATTTCCGCAGGTTCCGGCGTCGCATTGTCGGCAGGCAAACGGCCGACGATATCCGCCCCAGACCATAGGGCAGCCAGGTAATAGCGTTCGACCAGATTGTTCTCGGAACCGGCGAACACCTTGACTCCATATTGCTCCCCGAGTTTTGCCAAGGCTTTATCATTCTCCGTATCGGGAATCGCTAGGACAATATCGTCAAGCCTCTTGCTGCGCTTTACGCGTTCGAGGATGCGCCCGACCAAAGGTGCCCCCGCCAAGTCCATCATCGACTTGCCGGGCAAGCGCGTAGACCCCATCCGCGCCTGAATAATTAAAACAACACGCTTAGCCATGGGCAATGCTAGCCATAAACTTTCCGCAAAATGTTCCAAAGCACCCGAAATCATTCGCCATTTTCTTTATCCTGCCATATCTCAGGGATGAATGAAGCTCAACCCGTCTGGGTATAGAGCCAATTCATACAATTTCTCAAGACACCTTGGTACTAGCGGATTCATATGTATGCCATATCCAACAATAAGTCTGTCTTGGGTTCTATCATCAGGAATAAATTCACATATATATCGGTAAGTTCATTATTTTCGTTGTCCTTGAAGAACCTGTTGATCTTTTCGGCGAAGGCAGGCTTATAGGAAAAACCAATTCGTTGCGGTTTTTCAAGAGGGTATTCTTGCAGGGGCCTTTTAAATTTGTCTCTACGCCAAGCCAGTACATCCCAATGGGTCTCCATCGTTTCCGGTACAACTTGGCGCGAAATATCAACCCGTTCGGCTCGATAGAGATTGATGAGAAAGCGACATATGTCGGCATCCTGCCGGTCAAATCGTGCCAAGCGCTCGGTTGCATTATGCAGAACCCACTCATCAATCCACTCGCTCTCTTGGTAGATCAAACGAGCACCAAATAAGACATTCAGTTGAGATGCCTCGCCAACATCATTGCCATTGCTGACATACATCTCCTTCAGTTTTTGCGTTATTTCTTCTGCACTGTAATGAAGTTCCCCCAAAGCCATCTCTTCGACGTCGAGCGCAAATGCCCGTGCAGATCCGGGCGGAGCTTTAGTCGGATCGACAATATCTAGCATGAGCTTTGAGATTGGCACACCCCGAAGCTTGAGATACGAAAATAGCCAATATTGAAACCGCATATTAAAACAGGCGTAGAACATTATCCCCATCTTACGGATACGCAAATATTCGCGCATCTTGAATGAATTCGTGGCAACTACAACCTCCTCAACTTCAGCGCAAAATACACCATTTACCATGCCATAGTTTTCGCGGACCTGCCTGAAGCGTGTGAGGATACCCAAGCGATTACGCTCTGTTTCTCGATTCAGTTCGATGCCATCTACTATGAAGAGGTTGTTGCAGAGCACTGAGTCAAATCCCCTAAATATGGCCATATCAAGAGAATCTGTGAAGCTGTCCTCGGTCTCGCCGGGCAACCCAAAAATGAGCTCCGTTGCTGTCTGTATATTGTTTGCAGCCGCCCAAGCGATTGCGTCGGACAACTTCGCGGACGAGACCGGCTTGCGCTTAGCCACGTTAAGGGCTTCAGGGCTTTCCGTTTGCAGCGCAATTGTCATCCCATAAGTTGAGAATGGTGCTAGGCACTTAAGCACATGCTTAACGGTCTCGGTAAGACGCTTGTCATGGTAAAAGAACACGCTCTTAGGATAACCCCACTTTTCACGGCTCTTGACAATGTATTCGGCAATCTCTGCATCGCGCGCGAGTATCCCGAAATTTTCATCATTGATATGCAAAGTCATATGCGGCCGGTCGGCGAAATGATAGCCAATGAAGTCAATTTCTTCCTTCACTTGATCCAGCAGGAAGCCGCGTAGTTTTCCCCGGTTCTTTCCGGACACACAGAACGAGCATGTGTAAGGACACAGGCGCGACGTTTGCAGACCTGGAAGGTAATCGCCGGTTAGGAAGGGATCCATCAAGCCGGTGAGATACGGCGATGGCAAATCCTCAAGATCAAGCGACAGGCCAACGTCCTTGCCCTTGAGAATGATCTCCCCATTCTTGTGTGTCACTCCATCTATCGTGCTATTCCAAATATCACCCGACTTCGAAAGCATTCTGCGCAAGAGCGCCACAAAAGCCAACTCGCCTTCGTTAGCGACAAAAGCATCCACCTCGGGGAAACGGAAAAACAAACGGCTTTCTTCTGACGCATCGACATCAACTGAAGGCCCTCCCCAAACAATGGGAACCTGTTGGCCGCACTGGGCTCGCAGCAGCCTTGTCACCATATGATTCAGACTCGTGTTCCAGCAATAGAAAGAGAAACCGAACAAATCTGGCGGTTGGTCGGTAACCGCAGCAAGTAACGCATTGGGATCCTTGAAGAGCCGGATTTCAATATCGTCGCCAAACAATTTCTTCGCATAAGAAGCGATGTAGCCGATCCCTTTGGGCATGTGCCGAGTATGTCGATTGAGCCGATTCGCATAGCCAAGATCAGAAAGATACACTCGCAGTGGTCGATCCCTCAAAGTTCGAGCCGTTATGGTCTCGTCGCGGGCGGACATTTGGAAGTGGTTATTGACGACCTTGATATTTATCTTATTTGTCATAACGCGCCTTCCAATCTCTCCAAGGCCACCCAAAATCCTTCGCCACCGTTCTTGTGTCCCTGCCAAATCTCGGGAATGAAGGATGCTGCAGGACAACCCGAGCGAAGAATCTCCCCCAGCCGCGCGAAATCGATATCGCCATCGCCGACCTGAAAACCTTCGCCATTCACCCCCTTGGCGTCGCCCAAATGCAGGTGCGCGGTAAATGGGGCGATCTTGCCGCAAAAATCGTAAAAATCGACGCCCAGATGATTGCAGGTCAAGCGGCTGTGGGAAATGTCGAAACACATGCGCAGACCCAGCCTGCCGCACCATTCGACGATCTCGTCGATCTTCACGAACAGATTCTGGTAGCGCTGACCGCCGAAATGCCACGGGAACGGCGCCATGGTCTGCGGAATCAGTTCCACACCGTCCATGTCGAGCGCGGCCAGGCTGGCGGCAAAACGTTGGTAGTAGCCTTCGATTTCCGCTGGCGGCAGCGGACCGTCCATCGTAAAGCCGCCGATATTGGCAACGATCAAAGGTCTGGGCGTATTCGGGAAGTAAGGCTTCAACTGACGCGTGATATCGATCACGCGCTGCGTTTCTCGGATCGACTCGCTTCTGTATGCGCTGTCAGGTGTGGCCAGATCCATCAGTCGGCTACCCGCGAACAATTCGGGCGCATGTACCACCAGTCCTGCAGCGCAGGCACCGGTCAGATAAGCGGCAGGGTCGAGCTCCATATCCGAATAGGAAAGATGGAATTCGAACAGGTCGGGCTTGATGCGTGCAGCGTATTCCTTGAAATCATGGTAGCGCACGGGCACGCCCCACGGTCGCGAAAACCGGTATTGCCGTGGTTCGATCCGAGACTCCGCGAGATCGGTTGGGTAGAAGAAATCCTCCTCGGCCATGTCGTGTTGCAAGGTGCGGCCAAGCAGTTCTTCATAACGCTGCGGCGACAATCCTTGCCCCGGACTGCGCACCTTGACGTGGGCTGCGGCAATCACTGTTCCCTTGGCCAACGGGCTTGCCGCCACCAGGCTTTTCCCCAGATTCTCGCGGTTGATCATCTCGCCCTGGGACAATTGGCGCTCGCCGCCTGCGCCCATGGCCTCCTCGATCTCGCGGATGCCTTCGATCATGCGCATGAATTCTGCATGCGTCAGGCTCGCCGCATGATCGGGCCCCTCCATGCTGCGGTCCAGCGTGAAATGGCGCTCGATCACGCACGCCCCCAGAGCAACGGCGGCGAGGGAAACATTGATGCCGCGCTCGTGGCCGGAATAGCCGACCAAAGGGTGAATTTCACGCAAGCAATGCAGCCACTTGAGGTTGATGTCATGCAGCGGCGCGGGATAGGTGCTGTTGCAGTGAAGCAAGACAAATAAAGCATTCCTCCGCTTGAGGAAGTCCACGCTTTGCCTGATTTCGTCGCTACGGCTCATCCCGGTAGAAAGAATCAGGGGCTTGCCGGTGCCCGCCAGTTTGTCCAGAAGAGGCAGATTTGTCAGGTCGGCCGACGCGACCTTGTAGGCTGGAACATCCATATCTTCGAGCACATCAACGCTGCGCGCATCCCATGGGGTACATAGGTAGAGGATGCCCTGCTGCGCACAATGCGCGGCGAGGCGGCGATGATCGTCCGGCGCCAACTCGAAGCGCCGCAGCAAATCCAGGACATATTCCGTGCCCAGGTCTTCACCATCCTTGCGCAGGGTACGCTGCCGGTAAACCTCGTCGAGATGGCGCATCTGGAACTTGGCGCAGTCGGCGCCCATGGCGGCGGCATGATCGACCATCGCGATGGCGCGCTCCAGGCTGCCATTGTGATTGTTGCCAATCTCTGCAATGACGAAGGTCCGGCCAGACCCAATCTCGTGACGCCCAATCCGAATACTCATATCTCTTCGACTTCCAGATGATTCCTGCATTCCCGCGCCATCCAGGCCCGCAGCCCCTCCTGCTCGAAACGAAAGGGGCGAATCTCGAGGCCGCCGGCTGCAAGATAGGTCATCAGTTCGTTCTTGCGAAATGGCGGCACATAGAACAAGAAAAATCCGCCGCCTCCGGCACCTAAAAGTTTGCCGCCCACAGCGCCATGATGCCGCGCATTTTCGTATATTTGATCGAGGTGGTTGGACGAAATCTTGCTGCTGAACTGGCGTTTGTACTGCCAGGCCTCATGCAAGGACTGGCCGAACTCGAATAGACGTCCCCGCAACAACTGGTTGCGCATGCGATAGGACAGTTCGACACTGGTCTGCACTTGCTGACGGATATCCTGCTGCTGCATCTGCTGCCGTTGATCGCGATGAATATCGTCGGAATCGTGGGCAATGCCGGTATCGCAAAGAATCAGGCTTTCCTCAAGCTCAAGCAGCGTATCGGGATGAACCCGCAAAGGATGGACGATATTCTGATCCATGCGGAATTCCATGAAGTTGAAGCCGCCGAAAACGGTGGCGTACTGATCCTGCCAGCCGCCCGCCACCCCGAGATAAAGTCGTTCGGCCTGAAACGCCAATTCGGCAAGCTCGTACAGATCCCACTGGTCACGGCGAAACTGGTTGAAACACCCCAGAACCGCCGCCGACACGACGGCCGAACCGCCCAACCCAGAGTTCATCGGGAAATCAGAATGCAAATAGAGTTCGAAACCGAAATCGGGATGAATGGATTTGAGCAGGGCCTGAATCAGGCCAAAACGGCCTTGCTGCTGCAATGCGGCCGGCAGGTCGTCTGCTTTCAACGATGCACCGAGGTCGCAGGAATGAATGAGGACTTTTTCGTCGCTTCTGACCCGTAATGTCGCGTGGCTATACAGCGAAATGGTCGTATTGATGACCGCGCCACCTTCATCGGCGAAGTAATGGGTCAAGTCCGATCCGCCACCGCCAAAGCTGATGCGCACGGGCGACCGCGCGCGTGCATAGACAGGCTCTTCCGCCTGGAGCGGCAACTGATCGCGGTTGACGATCCCCACCAGACGACGCTCCGCATCAAGCAGGGGCATGACCCGGATGCGATGATCCAGCTTTTTCAGCAGGACCTCGCGCGGCGTGTCCGGCCCCGCCCAGACAAACTCGGTATTGGCACATGAGGCGACGGGATCGTCCAGAGAAAAACCTTCAAGCAGCTTCCGGCGAATATCGCCATCCGTCGCCAAACCGATCACCGCCCCGGTAGATGAGGTAATCAGGATCATCCCATGGTGATTGGCATCGATCCGCAAAAGTGCATCCCGCAGGGGGGCGCTTTCGACTATCTGGAAATCATTCAATTGCACAAGGAGTCCTTGCGATCCGTCGCAATCCAGCGGCAAAAACGGAAATAATCTTCAGGGATGCCGATGTCGATGAAATCGGTACGCAACGCCACTGCGTTGAGACGACCATGATCGGCCAAGCGGGGAAATATGGTCTGCTCCAGTGAAAATGACTGTTGATCCCACGGCACGAACATCTCCGCATTCAAGTGGCACAAGCCGGCGTTAACCCAGCCTGCCCTCCTGGCGCCGGTCTTCTCTTGGAATGCGATTACCTGCGCTTGCTTGTCGTCAAGCTGTACTCCGCCATAGCGGCTGGTATCTGCCAGATCGACCACAGCCATTGCCGGTGCAGCAGTCTGGCTCACAACTGCGATACCGGCACCAAGCCAGGTATCGGCATTGCAAATCAGAAAGTCACCGGTGAGATGCAACTGCTCGACCGCGAATGCAATCGCGCCGCCCGTGCCGAGGGGAGTCCGCTCCACCAAGTACTGCACATCGCAATCCTTGAGCAAACCAAGCTTTTCACCCTCCAAGAAGCCGATAACCAGATCCGCCTGATGGTGCAAGAGAAACACGAAGGATCTCAGCCCCTGGTCAATCCAGTGCTCAAGTTGAAAGCGGAGGAATGGCACTTTACCGACGGGAGCCAAGGCCTTGGGATAATCCGCCAACACGGACTGGAGACGGGTGCCGAATCCGCCGGCCAGGACAAGCATTTTCATCGTTGATCGGCCAATTCCAGGTGGGCGATCAATGTGTCGCATTTGCCCACTTTGGCCAATGCGTCGCTATACGCAGCCAACAATTCCGGCGAGTCCAGAAAGGCCCATTTTTGATGGCCGCCCGGCTTGCCTTGGCTAAGCCAATGCAGATGATTGGAGAGCGGATAGCGCTGGTACTGCTGTATCGCGACGATGCGCAAGCCCGCCTGGGAGGCAAGGCGGCGTAGCGTCTCGGCATTGAACAGGAATAGATGCTGGCTCCAATAAGTGAAGCGCTGGAATGCCGGTGAATCGTAAAGGGTCAGGAGGGCATCCTCAGAACTTGGCACCTCAATCACAATACGACCATTTCTGGTCAACAGGTTCGCCAAGGCTTCGATCATGACACGGGGGTCCGGCAGATGTTCGACCACATGAAACGCGGTGATTAAGTCGTACCCCTCCGCCATCCCCTGCTTTGCAGCGGACTCCACATCCGGATAGATCGCAATCCGGTCTTGCCAGTATGCCTGCACCCGCAGCTCGGGCTCGACACCGTCGGCCCTCCCGGCAAGATCGCGTGCCTTGTTCAAAAACCCACCCGCACCACAGCCAAAATCAAGCAAGCTCTTGTTGGGCATCATGGGCTTCAGCATGTCGAAACGACGCTGATCGTCCCAATCCGTATCCTTCAGCCAGGTAGCCAAAGGAATCGGCTCGGCGCCATGCATGCCGGATTGCTCGTAAAACCCGGCTTGAATGTGGTCGAGCGAACTGAGGGTAACCAGGCCGCAGTCGGTACATTCCAGTACCGTCAAGTCCGGCGCATCGCGCACCTGCCCTTTGCGCACAGTAAATGATCTCGATTGGCAGAGATAGCAGTTCATGTTTCCAGGCGAAAGTCGGCGCTGACGGGACGGCGAAAAATTATCATGTCGGTTGCGAGTTGACCGATTCCCGCACCACATAGAGCGGGCGATTGATCACCTCGGTATGAATCTGCCCGATGTAGAGCGCCACCATGCCTATCGCCATCAAGACGATACCGATTAAAAATGTATTGGCCATGACGACAATCGACAGGGGGCTGAAGAACGACGAACCGAGCAGGAATCGGGAGATCGTCATCCACACCAGCATCAAGCCGCTTAGACCCACGATGAATACGCCCAGATAGCCGGTAACCTTCAGCGGAAACAAGGAAAACGAGGTGATGCTGTCGATCGCCAAGCGCCAAAGTTTGGCGTAGGAATAGCCTGCCTGCCCAGCTCCGCGCGCCCCCGCATCGAAGGACACATAGGCTTTGCGAAAACCCAGCCAATCCATGATGCCGCGAAACATTCTTTGGCGTTCGGTAGCCTGACAAAAAGCGGCAACCACCTTTCTATCGTATAGGCGAAAATCCGTTGTCTGCGAGCGCATATCCAGGCCGGATAACTTGGACATCAGCCAATAGTAACCATGCGAGCCGATACGACGCAGCAAAGGCTGGCGCTCGATGCTCCGGCGCAAAGTCACGACGATTTCCGCTCCGGCCCGCCAACGGCCGATCAACTCCGGAATCAACTCCGGCGGATGCTGCAAGTCGGCATCCATGCAGATAATCGCATCCGCGTCCTTGCTGGCTTGAACGCCAGCGGTAAGCGCAATTTCCTTGCCAAAATTCCTGGACAGATCGATGCCGCTAACCCGAGGATCGGCTTGCGCGAGTCGCACAATGTGATTCCAGGAGTCGTCCGAACTACCATCATTGACGAAAGCAAACCGCCAATCGAATTCAGGTAACCCGCCGGTTACTGCGCACAGCGAACGATACAGCGCGGGTAGATTCCCCGCTTCGCAATAGACAGGCACGACGATGACGACTTGGCGCGCCTGATCGCTTCGATTCTCGAGTTCCGAGGACAAGATCGCTACGCCCCTTTTCCGCTTCGAACACGCACGCGCTGGAAAAAATGAAAGAGCGCATATCCGATCAATGAACCAAAAACCCCGAAGAAACTGAATGCACTCACGTAAGCCACCCAGCGGGCTTTATCAGGTACCTGCATGGGGAATGATTTATAGCGGACATATTGTTCGACCCATTCCCTTTGTTCGATCTTGAAGTGGTCCCCAGGCCGGCAATCGTTTTCCTTAGGCCAGCTATTGCATGCAGGATTCTTGATATTGAAATAGCCATCCTTTTCATCCCAGATCGAGCCGGGATGCAAGGTACCCACATATTCGATAGGTGTGCTGCTGTAACCGGGAATGTAGCACCCCATATGCTGCACGCCATCCAATAACAAATTGGCCTCGACCATCTGATCATGTACCCATGCATTCGCGCCTTGACTAAGAACGCCGATGCGATCAATCGGTGGAAGTTGCCACCCCTCCTTCAGCTTGCCATGCGCCTCCTGTATCGGTTTGGGATCGTAGGGCTGGGCATGATAGAACTCACGATCCTTCCAGGCTATCGAGACAACCACACCGATCACCGACACAACGACCACAGGCCAGACCCATTTTCGCGTCACAAAACTAGAAAGCGCAAGCACCGATAGAACCGGAACCAAGAGAACAAAAAGGAAATAGGTCCGCTGTGGAGATGTCGTTGCATTGATAAAAGGGGTTTGCTTGATGAACGGCAACAGTCCCGGAATGTACGTGGTATAGACAATTGGAAACGACAAGATAAGTGCGATAAAGCCAAACAGCCATACTTGTCGCCACGTGCGGCTTGCCGGTGCCCAGTTATCCGCTTGTAACCAGATCCAAACAGTCCGCAGGAGATACGCCAGCAGAAAAATCAGCGGTATCGCTGTGATTCCATATTCAAGCTCGTGGCGCTGTTGGGCAATGCCAAGATTGAGGATCCCCGCCATATAAGTTTGTTCGATATCGACAGGCGCAAGAAAAAGCATCTCGAACAATACACGCAATGTAGTGAGGACATCGCGGAACCCAGGGAAAGCATAAGATATGCGCTGAGCGACGGCGATCTCCATTCCTTGCGAAGTCACAGTTGAATAGATCGACTGGAAAGCGATCCCCGCAGCCACCAGCATGGCGATTATCGACCTTGCCAACAAGGGATAGAACACTCCGCCGCGCAACAACCAAAGTGCCAGCAATGCCAGCAATGCCAGCATGAAAGGGACCATAACCACCGTCACGCTGTATGTGTAAGCGTAATAAGCGACAACCCCGGCAAGCCCTCCCCACAGCAGGGTGTGCCGCGCTTTGTCAACTTCAGCGTTTGCCGAATATGCCAGGCAAAAAGCCAAGAGCGGGACAAGCATGACACTATAGTACGGATGCCCAATAATAATGCGATGAGCATAGAAGCCATTGAACATGAACAGCGTGGCGCCTAGAAAAGCCAAGGGCAAAGAGATGTCCAGGACACGGCGCAACAAGAAGAACATGCTCCAAAACCCGATTGAGGCAAACAGGAGGAAATGGGCATAGGCAATCGATATCGGACTTGCCCCCAACCACATCAGCAGACTGGCGGGTGTGTGGGGGAAACTAAAGCCGAACCCGGCTGCGGCATGACATACCCAAGGACTCGCATCTGCACCGAACCTGAAGGCAAATAAGCTCGAGTCGGGCTGTAAATAAGCAGCAGAACCTACGAGGTAACTCGGAATCGTCCACGACCAATCGTGCCCAAGCGTGCCATTCCTCGTTGGGAAAAACTGGCCGAATATCAAGTGATAAACAAACAGCAGTGCTGCAAAAGCGGCAATAACGCCAAACACACCCCTCGCAGACAAATCATGGTCTGCAAATTGCTTATCGCTCATATCGAATATCAAGGGTATCGGATCACAAGTTTTTCACGGATTCACGCGCGTAAACTTGAATTAGTCGTCTCTTTGTCGATATTACCTTGAATGTCATCGTCGCAAGTGCATAATTGATAAGGAAGGGTGGTCGAGCGCCGCCTTGATAGATCGGGAGTATTAGGATGAGCATGGAATCGGTAAGCTTGATTGATGCAGTATATTCTGCGCGTCTGACAGTAGCGGGATTGCCTGCATTGGCAAATGTTCAAACGGAACAAACTGGAGTAGCGCCCAGTACGGATCCCTATGCAGCACCGTCGTCCTCACTCACTCAGTTATCTGGGTATGGACAGTTGCTTTCTGCTGCTGATAGAGCGTCGAACGGATTCTCTTCCCTACTGAGTTCAAATTCGAATTTCGCAAGTAGCAGCAGTACTTCTGTAGCCACTGCCACGGCTACCTCTTCGGCGACTGCTGCAAGTTATGCCCTCAATGTGACGCAAAAGGCGGTGGGCCAAACACTGGAAAGTGGTTATTTTGCAGATCCTGCCGAGCAATTATTTTCTGCCGGGTCGTTTTCCATCACTGTAGGCAGCGCCACCCCTGTCACGGTCACCTTACAGGAAGGCACAGGCCTTATTGAAGGTGTGAATTATCCGTGGGGATCGCTTACTGGACTTGCCTCTGCAATCAACTCAGCAAGCGCAGGCGTTACCGCATCAGTGGAAAGCAGTTCTTTTGGCTACAAATTAAAACTCGAATCCAATACAACAGGTGCGGATAATGCCATCTCGCTGACTGCGCCCACCAATGACCCATTCAATACTTTCGTTAACAATTTGACGCAATTGGGATTTACCCAAACACAGGCTGCCAGTGATGCCACCTTCACTATCGACGGTGTAGCTGGGACAAGCGCAAGCAACACAGGGATCGCCTTAGCAGACGGTGCCAGCTTTAGTATTGCAGGGACAGGGGCTACAACCATTACGATTTCTTCAACCTCATTTGTTGCAGCCGACCTTTCCAGCGTAACAACGGCAGCGAACAAGCTGGTACAGGATTACAACTCATTGCAAGGTACAGCCACCCAACTCATCGCCTCGGGTGGATCCTTGAATGGAGACACCACAACCGCTACCCCCCTGTCATCCGCAATCTATCTGGCGACCAAGGATACCTACGTTAATGGCGCTTCGACACTAACCACACTAGCCCAGCTAGGAATCACTGACACAGCACAAACCAATCCATTGAGCTTGAACACAGCAACGCTGACTGCTGCTTTCACCAGTGATGCTGCCGGAACTGCCTCGCTACTGACATCCGTTGCCAACACACTCCATAGCTTGATTGCAGGTTATCTGGGTAATTCTGGAACCATCTTGACCCAAGCAAAAAGTGTGGAACAAAACATGAGCTTCATTAATGGACAACCGGCGAGTTCTTACTCGAATCTCTCGAACGATATCAAGCAATATTTACTACAAAAGTCACTTGCTTCCGCAAGCGTACCGCCAGGCTTGCCCGATATTTCTGTTTTTGCGTGACTCCCTTTTCACGCCCGAAAGAAAATATTAGCTTCATGTTTTTCATTAAGTTAGGTGATCGGCAGCTAACGGGTCGTATTATCTTGGCGTGACGTCCTTAACTTTTTGAGCAAAGCCAATGCTTGCATTCAGTCGCCTCGTATTACTTATCGTATGGGCATTCGCACTATTTCCCACCAGTAGTTTTGCTCTTCCTACCGTTAGCGCCACTCTGACGCGAGCCAGTGCCACAACACTGTTTCTCACCTTTAGCGAGGCCGCGACATCAGCTGCCAGCACAGCCACCAACTACACCCTAAGTGGTACAGGCGGACTTTCTGGTAATCCGACTACCGCAGTACTTGACTCCTCCGGCACAAGCGTAACACTCACCGTGCCATCCATGGCTGCGCTGACGCATGGCGCGACTGTCATTGTCACGGTATCGAATGTTGTCGCCGACCCTACAGGCAATCTTGTCTCCACTTACACCGTCGATGCCGTACCTGGCTCATTCAGCTTTACCTCCATCGCCAACGCACTGACCGCCACCGCCTATGAATCCAATGCCATATCCGTCGGCGACATCAACACCTCCTTGACGCTGAGCACCACTAGCGGATCGAACTCTACCCTGACTTGTGCAAAATTCACCTATGGAGGAACGGCCTGGGGCTCATTTGGCACCTGCACTTCAATCACGGTCAGCAATGGCGACCTGATCAAACTCAAACTGACTTCCGCCAGCACCTATTCGACTGCTGTGACTGGGGGCATCACAATGGGCGGGGTATCCGCCACATTCTCTGTAACAACCTTTAGCGCCTCGGTCGCCGCACCGGTACCTATTCCTTCTAATACCTCAATTACTGCACTATCAAGTTTGACGAGTGCCATCGACACCCCTCCCAGCGGTCTTTACATCAGCAGCAATGGCGCGGTAGTAGTCCCTGCTTCGGTTACTAGCCCGATTACCCTGCTCCCCTCAGCTGTAGCAGGCACCGCCTTCTGGATACAGAACGGTGGAACCGCCTCGTTCGTGCTCAATGGTGCCAGCTTAACCATCGTGCCAAGCAACAGTGAGCACGTGCTGGTTGTTCTGCAATATTTTAAGGTGGACGACTACGCTAATTTGCCGATACTGCAAATCGTCAAAGGGCGCGCAGTAGTAACAGGGGCTTTG
>Ga0209262_10000304_pt1 | contig 24813 bp, 30 predicted proteins | sample Lowcelwee11metaG_FD_187171 | JGI IMG/M metagenome (GOLD analysis project Ga0209262, IMG submission 187171) | Freshwater pond sediment microbial communities from the University of Edinburgh, under environmental carbon perturbations - Low... | ecosystem: Environmental > Aquatic > Freshwater >...
CGGGGGATATTTTAAGACTGCCGCCGCCAAGCCAAAATGTGGTGAGAGTGTTTGTAGTATCCATATTTCCGTACTGAGCTTTACGTACCATTTCCGCCATCTTCTTTTCACCGACACGGCGAGCGAGTTCCTGATAAAACCACACTGTCGATACGGCTATGGCACTGCGCATCGTATGATCGTGATTCCAAAACGGATATTCCCGCACCATTCCATCCCAAGAGATCGTTTCATTCTCATCTCGCACCACTCCGCTCTCAAGGGCGATTATGGAATTTAAAATTTTGAACGTTGAGCATGGATTAACACGTTCATCGGCGTGGTTTCCATAAATTGTTTTCGTCGAAGTATTCAGATCAACGATAACCGCCGTACCGTCAAACTTCCCAAAATCGGGTTCAGATCCGAAAGCTGAGATCGAAATCCATAAAATAATAAATATTCCTATTACTCTGCACATAACGGTACCATCTTAGCATCTGTAATTTTCGCCAAATCATTCGGCGCTAATTCTATCTCCAACCCTCTACGCCCTGCACTCACATAGATCGTCGGGAAATTCTCTGCCGTCTCATCGATAAATGTCCTGAGTCTCTTTTTCTGTCCTAATGGACTCACTCCGCCGAGGATATAACCGCTGGAGCGTTCGACATCCGCACCCTTTGCCATTTCCGCTTTCTTACCCCCTGCTGCTTTGGCGATCTGTTTCATCGAGAGCATAGAGGAGACAGGTATGACCGCGACAACGAGTTCACGTGAGTCGATCTGTGCGACCAGTGTTTTAAATACTCTATCCGAAGGAATCCCTAATTTCTCCGATGCTTCCTCGCCATACGATGCGGATGCGGGATCATGGGTATAGGAATGAAGGGTGTAGGCAATTTTTGCTTTTTTAGCGATGTTGACGGCGGGGGTCATATAGGTCTTATCCTCTTATTTATACACATTCTAAAATCTTTTTTTATACATTCAAGATAATCGAAGTTTAATGTAAAAAAAGTTACTTATTGCTTTTGAAGTTCTTCAGTACTATCATAGGCTTTTACCCTCTAGCATTATCGCCAATGAAACTATAATTAATAACACTCAGCAAATGGTAAACCAAAAACTCTCATAAAAGCTGAAAAGGAGAGAGACTATGAGCACGATTTTAATGATGTTTATTCTGCCACTTGGCATTATCACCTATTTCTGGGATCGTAAAAATTATGCCCAAAATCTCAAAACGTTTAGTGAGTATTGCGAGAAAATTTCACATTCGGATATGGTTTCAACGAAAAAAATCGAGATGATTGATGAGATGCTGTACCAAAACGGCTACAAACGTATCGAACGGACAGATAGCTCTTTGAGAGTTCAGAAAAAGCATTTCAATATAGGTATTTTATTTATTTTCGTAGGGGTATTGACCTATTTTGGATTGATTTTTTATTGGATTTATTACCGTTTTTTCCTTAAACCTAACGTTTTATGCATCGATTTGGAAAAGGTTCCGGTTTTGCAAATAAAACATACCTGTTGACGTCACGGATATAAAACTCTCGCATCCCATACCATGTCGTCTCTATCGGTTTGATGATTTCTACGAGGTTATTGAAATTTTTTTCGATATTCTCCAGGATTGAGATGCGTTTCAGACTTAAATAACCGTCTAAAACTACTCTCATTCTCAAAACCGACTTCCGATGTAATTTCATCAAAACTTTTATGAGTATTGACTAACAACGATTTTGCAACATCCACTCTTAGCTCTTGCAGATATTGATTCGGAGTGGAATTAACACACTTTTTAAAGCGGCGTAAAAATGTCCGTTCATGGAGCTTTAACCGATCTGCTAAAATTTTATTTGTTAATTCTCTATGGAGATTTTTTTGCATCCACACCAGCAACTTTTTAATCTCTCTATCGTCTGTGGCGATAAGTTGAGGCAGTTCTTTGTAACATTGTTGCGAATCACGTCCACTATCTACTAAAAGGAGATTGGCACAGTGTAGAGCATTAGCTTTCGTATGAAATCTTTCAATAATCATGAGCACCAAATCCATATAGGCACTTACACCCCCTGCGGTGATAATTCTACCCTCATCGACTAATATTTTTTCGCTTTTTAGAATAACCGAGGGGAACAATGATTTAAATCGCTCTTCGTATTGCCAATGGGTGGTAGCTGTTTTGGTATCCAACAATCCTGTACGTGCCAAGAAAAAACTACCGACACACGCTGAAGTGAGCAAAGCCCCATTATGATATTGATAAATCAACCATGTAGAAAGTTGCGGTATATCAAAATCATAGCTGTTATCGACAAATAACGGTGGAATAATAACGACATCATAAATTTGTCTATCACTGATATTTTGTGATTTTAAAATGGTGTTTTCTTCTAAAGAGAGATAGCTAACCACAAAAGGAAGCTGATTTTCACTCCTGCAAAATTGGTTATAAATCATTGCAATATCTCCTATCCCTAGAGCAGTTGAGCGTAAAGTAGATTCTAAAACGACAACACCAATAGTGATAGTTTGCATAATTTGTCTTTTATAGCATTATTTATGTCATTAATGACTCTTGTAAATTATACAGCATTATTTAATAATACCTAAAAAGGAATAACCATGGATGATACTATTTACAACAAAGTCGTGACACTATTATCCCCTTATAGAGAATATATGGGGAAGGATGCTACCGCATACACGCATCATGTCACACGTATGGTTCATTACGCTCATGCAATGGGTAGCCTCACTGAAGAGGAATCTGAAAAAGTTTTAATCGCAGGTGTATTTCATGATTTAGGAATCTGGACAAAAAATACCATAGATTATCTCGATCCATCTGAAAAACTAGCGATAGAGTATTTAAAGACACTTGATTGCACTCATTATGAAAACGATATTATCACTATGATTCGGTATCACCATAAACTTTTGCCGATAAAAACCAATCCTTTGGCAGAAAGATTCCGTAAAGCTGATTTGGTTGATGTTTCATGGGGATTTATAAGAGCGAACATCGATACAGTAGTAATCAAAAATATGAAAAAAAACTTTCCGAATAATGGTTTTCATAAACGTTTAGTGGAATTAACATGGCAACAATTTAAACAAGAGCCTCTCAATCCACTTCCGATGATGAAACTATAGAGTTATAAAATATCTTCCTCTCAAACAAACACGCATCTGCCAGAGCGTAATGCTCGGGTAATCCTTCGATAGAATCCAGTTTGTGATACCCTAGATACTCATATCCGCATTTTTTATAATGCTCTATCAGTCCTCTATTTTCACCGACTGTATCCATCCGAATATACTTTTTAGCATTCTCTCGTGCATATCCTTCCGCCCACTCGGCGATGCGGGCGACGAAATTATTACCTCGAAAGTCGGGGTTAGTCGCGATGCGATGGATATAAACGGAGGGATCGTTGTTCCGTTCTCTCCATATCTGCGGATCGCTAAACGTTGTTACCCAGATACATACTATCTCTCCGTCTATCATCATCTTCCATTGCCGATTTTCAGCGATCTCCATTTCAATCATTTGACGTTCAAACTGTGACCAATGAAAACAATATTTCAACTTTTGGAAATCGGTGGCGATTTTATAGAGTCTGAAAATCTCGTCGATATCGTCGATGATACTGTTTTGGATATTGATTGAGTTCATGATGCCCTATACGCTAAAGTAGCGAAAACCAATCCCATAGATAATGCAAACGGGGTATATACTCGGGTATCATAGTATGCAAATTCGGAAGATTTTATTTTTTTGAACAATCCGACCGCATTAAACTCTCCAATACCTCGAAGTGCAAATATCCCCGATAATATCCATCCACCAATGATGAAATAATTTCGATAATGCGACGTACTTAAATCATAAAAATAGAGCATATAGGCGATAAAAGCAAATCCAAACAAAACTACCCCTACGATCACGGTCACAACTTTCCCAGGATTAATTAATGGCTTGCCATCCTCTGTTGGGATTGCTATAGTTATACCGATCACTCCGCCCAATGCCCAATAAAAATGGAGCAATCCGATCAGGCTCAACGCGACAATGGTCAGAATGCTTATAACACTCATACTCTATCTTGCCAATATCCTGGTTTACGGCTGTTATGCATTACAGCAAGGATGAAAATAGTATCGTGCGTTTCTTTGTAAATGACAGAAAATGGAAAATGAGGTAAAACATAGCGATGAAATCCATGTTCAAAAGGAGACCACATCTGCGGAAAATGGCTGATTGCTTCATAGGAGTGTTCGAGTTGGGAAATAAATCTATCACCCAGCCCAGTTGAGCGTTCTTCATACCATTCATACGAGCCTTTGACATCGACGCTCACATCAGGATGAAAGCGCAACGGCTTCATTCAAGAGCCTAAAATCTGATTTTTAATACTTTCCCAACTGACGGGTTGTACATCGCCGTTTTCCAATGATTCGAAACGCTTTTTTGCCAACTCCGACCATTGCGCTTGAGCGTCTGAATCTTGAGCGGTATCCAAAGAGGAAATTAGATATTGTGCGACAAACCCTTTTTCATTAGGGCTAAGTTCCTGCAAATCTTCAATCGCTTTATTCATTGCTATCGTCATGGTGTCACCTCGCATGTAGTGATATGATTATATCGCAACTCTATTTTGAATTGTTTATTGAAAAAGATTCCAACCCGAAATACTCTTTTAACGCACTCTCATAATCGACTTCTAAACAGGTCATTTCTCCATTCTCGATGAGCTTTAGTTGATTATCCACGAGGATTTTGCGTCCATTGGGTGTTTGCATGATTGCGAGTTTCTTTTGGGTGAAGATAGTGTCGGGGTGGGTGGCGTTGAAATAGTTCGCGAGGCTAAACTCGATCCACTCCTGCGGTTGCATCGCAAACCCGTATTGACGTTGCCATTCCCCCTGCACGAGTGAACTCACAACGTATTCCCCATCGATCAGCTCCAGTCGGAAACGATCACCGTCCTGAATAACTTCACCCTCCGCGATCTCCATCGGAGCACGCAGAGCATACCCGCCGAATCCGCTGTCGCACAGATAATCGCGTCCCTCAACACGGACAATCACTACCATGTGGGTTTTAGGACGGCGCACGGCGTAGGTCATCGGTCGCGCACCCGCAAAATGCCACTCGAATCCTATAGCGGTGAGTGCCATCGCAAACACACCGTTAATCTCGTAGCAGTATCCGCCGCGCCCACGCAACAGCACTTTGTACACAATATCTTCGGGAACCATCGATGGGATTCGTCCCGCCTGCACTTCAGTATTTTCAAACGGGATACTTCGTAGTTGATTTTGCATCAGTTGTGTGAGTGTTGCGACATCTGAATGCACTTCCCCCTCGTAGCCGATACGGGAGAGGTAGTCAGTGAGATTAAAATTTTCGGCTGTCATCGGGGTTCCAATTATCTTATGATTTGGGAATTTTGCTCTTTTTTCGCTTTGCCTGCCGTTAAAGGGTTTGGATAAAAAGTGTCAGGTGATACCTATAACTAAATTTAAAAATAAAGATCAGGTTGTTGACCCGATCTTGACCTAGATTTCAGAATCTTTGTCATCTTTGATCGTAAAGTTCACAAATGCACCTTCGACGCTCATCGTATTTTTATACTTTGTTGCCGTTAATCTCACCGCTTTTGTTTCCAAATTACAAACCGCGATACGAAAATTCGATCCCATAAAAGGTTCCACAATACAGACAATATTCCCCTCTACTTCGCGTGTTGCATGTATTATCCCTTGTAAATTATGAAAAAAATACTTAGGATAGCTCAGAGGAGTGATTTCGACGACCTCAGAATATCTTTTCTTATCCAATGTACTCGCAATGGTGGCAGCATCCTCAAAATTATCAAACTGTACGCACCAATTATCAAAAACTTTATTAAAATGATTCAGATCTTCATCCAAAAACCCACCTGCCGGAGATTGCAAAGCATAAATACTCACGTTGCTCCTTACGCTTTTCTCATATTAAACAGCATCACCGCCGCAAATGCCATCAAACATCCAAACAGTGTCGAGATTGCCAACGTCTCACCGTACACGACCCAGCTCGACACGATAGCCCCAACGGGGACGATAAACATAAATACACCCGTCCGATGCGCCCCCACTTTCCCAGCCGAGATGAAATAGAGCGCCGTACTAAACGTCCCCGGAATCACCCCGATAAAGAGGATCGTCCACCAGAACACCGCGTCATACGCGCCAAAATCAAAAGGGCGGTGCGGCAAAGCAAAGAGCATATTAATAAATGTCGTGATCCCGAAAACGACCAATGTATAAAACATCAGATGCGCACGATCCGCCGCTTTTTGTGAGACCACCGTCACCAAGGCCCACACAACCGCGCATCCCAGAAAATAGGCACTATCAAGATTCAAAAACGCAAACCCGTCAAACGGTACACGAAGCAGTATCAACGCTCCGAAAATACCGATGGAGAGTGCCCCGATTTGGCGCATGGATACCTTGGTTCCCAAAAATGAGATGGAGAGGATATAGGTGATGATCGGAGCGAGTGATGTCACCATCGTCCCGCCATAACCCGCATCGCCATGCGAAAGTCCCGCGAAAAAGAGATAATTAAAAAGCGACGTCAAAACCCCAGCGATCACCATATAGATCAACCCTGCTCTATCGGTTTTGAGGGGTGTTTTCAAATACCAAATAATGGGAATGATGCTGATAAATGAGATCGCATAACGCCAAAAAGCGGCGACTTCGGCATTAGAGTGTTCCGCCGCCACTTTCCCCGCCGTCCACGCAAACCCCCAAAAGAGCATCGCAACGATCATCCATATTACGTATTTGGTGGTATTTTTAGACTCAATCATATTTAATCATATCCTATTTATGCAACACGAGTCTTAAGTGAATCGCTCTGATCATTTTTATAATTTTAGTTAAACAAGCAAAAATTATTCTACACCTGATATTCTCCACTAAATATGTTATACTCTACTAATAATTGATGTAAAGGCTCATAGGGATGCCTCAAAAAACGTGTTTGGCGCAGTTTGATTCTCCGATTGTTTTAATACAGCCGCTACAATATCCCAATATCGGTCTTGTTACGCAAGACAATACTATTTATATGTACAATCTCTCCAGCAAAGAGTCAACCCGAATCTTTCGTCCGAACATCCCCGAAAATGATACCCTCTACTGTGCCTTTGACCCTCAACACGATCGTCTCCTCTTTGGAAGCAATAAAGCACATTCACTCAACCTCATAGATTTAAATGAGAAAAAAGTGCTCATTCAGTTTGATCTTGATCAGCAATCCCCGACGCTTATCTCTTTCTCACCCGATGGCCTTTATTGCGTCTGCGGAACCGACCAGGGGAGAGTATTGATGTGGCGAAGCGACTCCAGTACCATGATTTGTAGACTTCACTCTTTCCCCGAATACAGCACTTTATATTCGAAGCCTAAAACAAATTATGTCTCAGCCTTAACATTTGATGGGATGAAATTAGCCTCATCAGGATATGGCGGAAGTATCGTCGTAACCGACTATCGTTCCCAAAATATTATGAAACGCTACTCTCCGGGGTACATAAAAAACACGGCTCTTCTTTTTTACAAACATTCAATCATTGTGGGGAATCAGGAAGGTACTCTGATTAAAATCGATCGGAACGGAGTACTCCCGAACCAACGTCTCGGTACATCTCATAAAAATATCCGCTATTTACGCCGAATAGGACCGGAGCCTTATATTCTTGTCGCTTCCGATCTACCCTACATCACCCTTATCAACGGCGATACCTTTAAAGTGATTCAAGAGCGCTATCTCGAGCTTAAAGCTCCGCTCACTTCGTTGTGCGTCATTGATGATTATCTTTTAAGCGGAAATAAAAACAACGAGTTATTGAAATTCGATCTTCAACCGTTTGATCATCTTGAAAAATTGATTAAAGCCAAAAGGTATGCCTCAGCCTATCTTTGCTGCGAAAATGAACCGCTGTTGAAGCACAGCGACCTTTACCAAGTGCTTGAAATGATTTATGCCGAACACATGAAAAAAGCAAAAGAGCTCTTGAATAAAAAAATGACCGAAGAGGCCAAACGTGTTTTAGAACCGTTTAACGCCGCAAAAACAAAAGAGATTGGAGAACTCTTTAAGGCCTACTCTTTTATGGATCGTTTTACCCTCCTTTTTCAGCAAAAAAAATTATCGGCGTTCTATGGTCATGCGGAGCAATATCCCCTCTTGCAAGAGACAACCCTTTACGCTCAAGTGGAAAAACTTTGGACTGAGAAATTTTCAAAAGCTCAAAAGCTCATGTTGCTCAATAAAACAAAAGAGATCCAAGAGGAGCTCCAGCTCTTCTCGTCTGTCAGTTCTAAACGCCCTTTTATCCTGTTGCTTATGCAAAATCCGGCCATCCTCATAAGCTATTCCAAAGCGATTCAGACAAAAAACTACAATCAGCTTAAAAACATTACTCAGAATTTTCCTCTGCTTCGAAAATTCCCCTCGTATCTTAATCTGATTAAAAATACCGGTGAGATTGTCACTGCTGTCGCCAAAGCGTTGCATGAATGCTCATTGGAAGAGGCTGAATTGCTTTTGAACGAACTAAAAGAGGTGGTTCAACATGAATCCGAATATACCCAACTCAAAAAACTTTTTACCTTGGCAAAAAATTTAAACCATGCTATTTCGAATGAACACTGGCGTTCGGCTTATCGACTCATCGATTCCCATCCGGAACTCTTAATGCTTCCTTGGGGAGAAGAACTCAACGTAAAATGGAATGAAAAACTCTCCCAAGCAGAACACTATGCGATCAAAGGGAATATTACCTTTATCAAAAAAGAGTTCTCCGGCCTTATAAGTCTTCCGCAGCGTCAAGGAAGGGTGGGAGATATTTTGCGAACAGCCTACCATGTTCAGTTAAAAAGGCTCCTCAAAACAGATGCCGAAGCTTTTATTTCAGGTGTTTTTACCTATTGTGACCTATTCGGAATCGATACGGAACTGCGGACTTTACTCAAAAAAGCACAGCGTAAAAATATTGTCCCCGAACTGACACAAGTGCATCTCATGCCTAAAAACAGAGACCATTGGGTCTCTTATCTCAGTATACTTCCGAATAAAATTGCCTGATAGCAATAAAACTTTTTAAATTTTTTCTCTATCTTTCTCTGCTTGAGTGTGAGAAGAACTTAACATTTGTTCCAGAAACCCAATCTCTGCCAATCCTGTCGTTTTCTCATCATTACGTGCTGCTTGAATATTTTTGAGGATATCGCTGCTCATCAAGGATGTACTCTGAGCCGGTTTGTTCTGCTCCTCGGTTTTTTGCGCTTCCATTAACTCTTCAAGAAGCTGTTTTTTAAAATCGCTCACCATCTGGTTGATATCCATCGGCTTATCGGGATTCTCAGCTTTTTCTTTGAGAAGTTTTTGTCGGTACTCTTCAACCAGCGCTTCAATCTTCTCTTCGTTAAGCTCTTTGAGAAAAACAGCGGCACCTTTAGTCAGAAGATCATCTTTGAACTTTCCGAGTTCACCATCTTCGGCATTCACTTCATCACGGTTTTTGTACTCTTCAGCGTGGTAAAACTGTGCAATCAACGCCATATAATCTTGGTTGACGCTCTCATCTTTGGTAACATCAGACACGCCGCCCAAAGATATGCTGGACACAGAGGCTACGTTCATAATAATCTCCTGCTGAATTGGTAATACTTTTGACAAGCAAAAATCGTTCTCTAAAAATTTTATAGAAGTAGACTCTAAGCTCCAATCGGTAAAATGGCAACCAATAGGGATTAAGGGTGATAAATGCAAAAAATCAGTATTAACGGCCGAGACTACGGCTCGATCGAGATGCCCCAGACCAAAACGGCGCTTAGAGTGTATGATAGTGTCACCAAAGCCTTTGCATCCAGACGACCGATCAAAATCACCCTCCTCTTTTCACCTTCCAAACTCAGAGCGTTGGGTTATTATCAAAAAGGGGGATCACGTCAGGAACTCGAAGATTTGGAACTCTATATCGAGTTAGGGAAAATACTCCGATTCAATACCGAAGATGCCCTTAAACTCAAAAACAGTATCGAACTCATCAATGACATCGCCCACAACCATTTCAATATTGCCAAACGCCTTACCCTCGTTAATAAAGAGAAAAAAAGTTCTACCTCGGATACCTACCTGTTTTGGGATATCGAAAACTTTTCCAATATCGGCCCGATCTTTAACGACCTGATCGACAAATACGAGATCCCCGATCACCATATCTACATCGCCGCCAATCCCGATTCTCTCTATCTCTTTAAAAACGAATGGGAAGCCAATTTGTACGATTACGGCAAAACCCTCAAATCATTTAACTTTACCAAATGCGATCATGGTAAAAATGTGGCGGACGGGGTTTTATTGGATAACTTCAAGCAACTGCACCTCAGAAATGCCGATGTCTACATCATGACGTTTGATAGAGAGCTAAAAGGGCTGTTTATCGATTCCTGCGATTGCAGTAACAACCTTTTTATGATGGAATAATGTGAAGCAATTTACCTCTGAACCTCTCACCGATATCCTCGCATGGGCTCACGAAGCTCTCATAGACTCAGACACAATCACCTTTGAAGTACTCAACCCCGATCTCGGGCGCGGACACTACGCCGGAGAGATCCTCTCTTACGGCGGTACCGACTATCTCTACCGCAGTTACAAAGCGTGGAGCGATTTGGGCGAACTGCTGTTTTGCAGATTGCTCACCCCGAAAGCTCTCTCGGAACACACGGTACAAATCACCTACGAAAAACTCGATCTCAGCGACTCATTCCACCATTCTGAGGAGAAAGAGGAGAAGTACGGCACGACGTCTCGTTTTGCGGCCATCCATAAGAACGAAGAGCCCGCATTTTTGAGTCCTTATCTACGAGCCCTTCAAAGTGTCAAAGTGGGAGAGCGGAAACGGATACTCAATCTCGGGATCAACACGGGGGATGAGTTTGACCTCATCCGGACACTTGTCCCTCGTGATGAATATCTGAATATTGAACTTGTCGGGATCGACCACTCGCAGAGTGCGATTTCGGTGGCTCAAGAGCGGTTCGATGAGGGGAATGCCACCTTTTATGCCCACGACATCAACGATCTCGCCTCACTGGATCTGGGACGATATGACCTCATCATCACAATCGGAACCCTCCAAAGCAGCGGCTTAGAGTTCAAACCCCTCTTTGCATCACTGGTACAAGAGTATCTCACCCCCGATGGAGCGATGATTTTGGGATTCCCGAATTGCCGCTGGATGAGCGGAGAGATGATCTATGGAGCCAAAGCACCGAACTACCCCTACTCGGAGATGTCGATCCTCATCAAAGATATCTACTACTGCAAAAAATATTTGCAGCAAAAGAAATTCAGAGCAACGGTAACGGGAAAAGATTATCTTTTCCTCACGGCAACAAAAATCGGACTATGAAACAGTTTATCCTCTTTGACAATGACGGTGTACTCGTCGAAACGGAACTTTGGTATTTTCGTGCCAATGAGAGGGCGATGAAAGAGCTGGGGGTCACACTGGAGCTGGAGTATTATCTGGAGTTGATGAAACACGGTGGGAACTGGTGGGAACTCGCACAACACAGGGGTGTGACATTGGAAGAGATCAACCGCGCCAGAAAACGCCGAAGCGACTATTATCAGCACTATCTTCGTACCGAGAATATCTACATAGAGGGGGTTGAAGAGGTAATCCGTGAACTCTCGGAACATTACCGAATGGGGATCGTCACCACCTCGCGACGGGTTGACTTTGAGCTAATCCATCACGAACAAAAGCTCACCCGATATATGGATTTTATCCTTTGTGAAGAGGACTACCCCCGAGCCAAACCTCACCCCGATCCCTATCTCAAGGGGCTGGAACTCTTTAATGCCCATCCTGATAGTGCGATCGTTGTCGAAGACTCCCAGCGGGGACTAACTGCTGCCGTATCTGCGGGAATCGAATGTGTCGTCGTCAAAAACGATTTTACGGCAAGCCATGATTTCAGTGCCGCAACGTACCGAATCGATTCTTTGCAAAATTTGAAAACTCTGCTCAGCCGTTAATCTTCAGGCAATCCTTTATCCCATACGTCATGTTTACTATGTTCTTTATGGCTAAATGCATCTGTTTTAATATGATATACCTCTTTGTCTTTGGTCACACAAAAGAGTTCATAGATCAAAAGATGAGGATTATGTTTTACTACGACATCTAAAATATCCAGTCCGTTCGCATACTTTTGAATTTCGGCAATAGCATCAATATCTTTTGAGACTATTTTAACAACCAAATCACCTTTATAGCCCGCATACGTATTGACATCTTCAATATCATAATCCAACGCAAATCTAATGATTTTTTTCCGCTCTGATTGCATCGTATCTCCCCTTTCATAACCTAACAATTTAAGACCATATTAGCACATCCATATTTTAAATCCGTTTATAACCACTTCAATGATAGCGATCCCCCTCATTAACACGAACATGCTACAATGTTCACTTTATGCAAAAAGGAGAAAAATGGTACGTGTCCTCTTTTTATTGATGGTTTTCATATCCCTTGAACTCTTTGGACGCAGTGACGTAGAAGCGATCAATCTCTCCTTGCAATCACTTCAAAGCGAAGAATCCCTTCTCGATACTGCGGTATTGGATACGACCCTCGATCGCTATCGTGGAACGATCACACCCCTTTATAAACGCTATAAAGTAACGACTGAAGAGTTAGAGCGTGTCAAAGCTAAATTTACAGATGCGGGAATCCCTCCCTTTTTTGCCCTTATCCCCTATGCAGAGTCTAAATTTAACCCCACATCTCATGGATACGGTACGGCAGGATTATGGCAATTCACCAGACAAAGTGCCCGTAATTTCGGACTTAGTGTGACAAAAAAGAAGGATGAGAGGCTCGATATCGATCGTTCCACAGAAGCGGCGATCCGCTATATAAAATACCTAAAAAATGAGTTTGGAAGTTGGTATTTAGCTGATTTTGCATATGCGATGGGAGAGGGAACGCTTCGTCGTATGATTCAAAAAAACGGCAGTAAAAAAATGTCTGTTCTCCTTAAAGATCCCCATTTTCCCTCAGGGGCAAAAGCCCATTTTGCCAAAACACTTCTCTTGGATGCAAAAATTCATTATTCAAGTGTCGATACAGAACAAAACTAAATTCTCCCGCCCAAGAGAGGGCGAAGGGAGTGTATCTTAGAAACGGTATCCGATTTTTACCTGTGCACGGTAGTTATCAAGATCTTCTTTTTGATTTGTGTTCAATTCAGCTTTTTGTGTCCACTGCCATCGTATATCGGCACCCGTGTAGATCTCTTTGCTGATATTATATTTTAGACCGGTTCCAGCTTGGAGAGTAAATACTGTATCACTTTTTGCAGCGTCTGAAAAAATAACTCCGAACCCAGGTCCAAATCCCCATTCTACGCCGTTGTTCAAGGTAATAAGATAATACGGGTTAAATTCAAGATTGGTCATCTCAAGACCGTCACTGTCAAAATGGTTCAACATAATTTGCTGTCTGAGATTATCCCACGGAAGGGTAAAAACAGGACAATCTAATGAGATTTCGATCCCCGCCGTAGAGCCAGCAGCATTAACATTTTTAAGATTCATATAGCCGGCAGATAATCCCACTTGAATGTTTGGACAAAAGTTCTTATCTAAAATCGGAAGGGCTTTAAACTCTCTTGCATTTGCGGAAGATCCTAGCAATACACATGCTAAAAGGGCCGCTTTTGTACACGTCAAAAATTTCATTTCTACTCCTATAACGAACGATTATAAAAGGAGTATAGCGGAAAATATTTAATTATGTGATAAAAGTGTGATGGGGAGGGGGAAATCCCCCCGAAGTGAAAAGTTAACCGATATTCGTATAAACGGCTTGAACGTCATCATCCTCTTCAAGTTTATCGATCAACTTTTCAATATCTGCCATCTGTTCATCGCTAAATTCTACCGGAGAGTTTGCAATGCGCTCTAACGCGGCACTGTCAGGGGTAATCCCCATTTTTTCGAGTTCAGTGGATAATGCACCGAATGCGGTATATTCACCGTAAACACTCACTTCGCCCTCTTCTTCTTCGATACTCTCCAAGCCTGCATCGATGAGAGCGAATTCAAGCTCTTCAAGATCCATAGCAGGTTTTGGGAATCGGAACACCGCTTTACGGCTAAACATAAACTCAAGAGAGCCATTGTTAAGGGTCTCCCCTTTGGCGCGTCCGAAAATAGTACGGACATTGGAAATGGTACGGGCATTGTTATCGGTAGCACACTCCACAAAAAAGAGTGCTCCATGCGGCCCTTTACCCTCGATATTCATCTCCGCCAATGAGATAGCATCTTTGCCTGAAGCCCGTTTGATCGCCGCATCGATATTATCTTTTGGCATATTTTGCGCTTTGGCCGTCAAAATCGCACTGCGGAGTTTCGGGTTCATATCGGGATCTTCCCCACCCTCTTTTGCCGCCATTGTGATAATTTTGCCTAATTTTGGAAATACCCTCGACATATTTCCCCAACGCTTCATTTTAGCCGCTTTGCGATATTCAAACGCTCTTCCCATACGGTATGCTCCCTCGAATTGAGTTAAAAAATTGTGAAATTATAGCCATTTTAAGGGATTTAGACAACTCATATTCCTCTGTACTGCGATGTTTATCTAAAATTATGCTATCCTATAAAGATAACAGATCAATTCATACAGGAACTGAGGTGGGTATGTCAACCCCAAAAGATATTTCTTCTCCATTTACACAAAATCTGTGGCAAACAGCTGCCGTTTTAATACTTTTTATTCTCTCTTTCTTCATCTATGTTTCTGCCGAAAAGCGGATCGATCGTGCCAATGAAACACGGTTATACTCTTTCCACTTAGCCGATGAGCTTCGCCAATCATCGGATGATCTTACCCGAATGATTCGTACCTATGCCGCGACCGGAAATCCCCTTTACAAACACCATTATGAAGAGATTCTCGATATTCGAAACGGTAAAAAACCCCGTCCCATTAACTATCAAAATATTTACTGGGACTTAGTCGGATTGGATAATACCCGCCCCCGCCCATACAGTAATCAGGCGATTCCCCTTATCGAGATGATGCGCCAAGCAGGATTTACCAAAGCCGAATTTGCAAAACTCTCCGAAGCTAAAAACAACTCTGATACCCTCACACAAACCGAATTTAGAGCAATGAAACTTATTGAATCCAATCTTCCAGAAAAAGCCTTTGTGCTCCTTCATGATGAAGCGTATCACCAGGCAAAACTCTCTATTATGAATCCGATCGGCGAATTTTACGATTTAATGCATTCTCGCACTTCAGCAGCAGTTCGTTCGGCTGAAATGACCGCTTTCATTTTACGAATCGTTTTTATGATGACAGGTGCGGCGCTGTTTTTTATGCTTTGGCGACTGCACAAAACGCTGCAAACAACCTTGGGAAGCTCAGTCGATGAAGTACACACCCATATAATGCGTATCGGCAGAGGTGATTTTTCGCACCCTATTATTTTAAAATACGGAAATGAAGAGAGCATATTGGGCTGGCTCAGTGAAACACAACAAAAACTCAAAGAGCTCAACGCGACTAATGAACGGTTGAAAAATCTCTATGCAGCCCTAAGTCAATGCAATCAAGCGATTGTTCGTTCAACAAGTGAAGCAGAACTTTTCCCTCTCATTTGTCGTGACGCCATCGATTTCGGCGGGATGAAAATGGCATGGATCGGTATGATTGATTCCTCATCTGACACACTCAGAGTCGTCAATTTTCACGGAGAGGGGACCGATTATCTCAAAGGATTCACCATCTCAACCGATCCGTCTGATCCGAATACGCAAGGCCCGACAGGACGTGCATTCCAAGAAAATCGCCCCTTCTGGTGTCAAGATTTTCAAAATGATCCGATCACCCAAAGGTGGCATGAGAAAGGGAAACAATACGGATGGGGCTCTTCAGCCGCACTTCCGCTGACACGTGAGGGGAAAGTGGTAGGAATTTTTTCTCTTTATGCTCAAGAGAAAGATGCTTTTGATGAAGATGCCAAAAAACTTCTCGAAGAGATGGCGATGGATATCAGTTTTGCCCTGAATCTATTTTCAAAAGAGAAAGCACGTGCAACAGCGGAAAAACAGATTCAATATCTCGCCAATTACGATGAGCTTACCGGTCTTCCAAACCGTTTAAAACTCGACAATCGAATCCAATATTTATTGAGTTTGGCAAAACGGAACGAGATGGCTTTTACGGTAATGTTTCTCGATCTCGACCATTTCAAAACGATCAATGATACGCTAGGGCACAGTGTCGGCGATAGCTTACTCATCGAAGCATCTAAGCGGCTCAAAATGATCCTTAGAGAAGAAGATACTATTGCCCGATTCGGAGGAGATGAATTTATCATTCTCCTCCCAAATATCGACGTTGATGGAGCGACACAAGTTGCCCAAAAACTGTTAAATTCGGTCCAGCACCCTTTTTATATTAACGAACATGAACTGTGCATCAGCGGCTCTATCGGAATTGCACTCTACCCGAACGACGGACAAGATTTTGAAACCCTCTATAAAAATGCCGATACCGCTATGTATCGGGCTAAAAAAGAGGGTCGAAACGGATTTTGCTTTTTCACGTCAGAAATGCAGCTCCACTCCATCCGAAATCTTGCGCTCAGTAATGCACTCCGTTATGCACTTGAACGTCATCAGTTGCAACTGCACTATCAACCCCAATTTTCGACCCAACAAGGTACCGTAATCGGTGCTGAGGCACTGCTTCGTTGGAATCATCCTGAACTCGGCAGTATCTCTCCCTCCGAGTTTATACCGATTGCCGAAGAGAACGGCATGATTTTGTCGATAGGAGAGTGGGTACTCCACACTGCGATCCAAACAGCAAAAGAGTGGATCGATCAGGGATATACACCGATTATTATGGCCGTGAACCTCTCTGCTGTTCAATTTCGCGCCCCCAATCTCCCCTCTCTCATTGCCGATATTCTAGATAAGGTAGGATTGCCACCAGAATATTTAGAGCTTGAACTGACCGAAAGTATCGCGATGGACGATCCTCAAAAAGCGATCAATACAATGAACGAACTGTATGCCAAAGGTATCCGAATGTCTATCGATGACTTCGGCACCGGACACTCTTCATTGAGTTATCTTAAAAAGTTTAAAATTTATAAACTCAAAATCGATCAATCGTTTGTGCGAGACATCACTATCGATCCCGAAGATAAAGCTATTGTCGCGGCCATTATCAGTATGGCAAAAAGTCTCGGATTACAAACGATTGCGGAGGGGGTAGAGACCATCGCTCAACTCAACTATCTTCGTGAACAGCATTGCGATGAAATACAGGGGTACCACTTCTCCAAACCTCTCCCTAAAAAAGCCTTTGAAGAGTTTAGAGAGAAATACGCGTTTTAACGTTTGGTAGTGAGAAAGAGTTACTCGTTGATAAAAACAATATCGCTTTGAATATTGTTAAAGAGGAGAGAGCGGTTATCAACGCGGTGCTGATAAAGAAAAGTGTTCGGTGCCATTGAGCGGAGCATCGTCGTGTTGTAATAATAGGCGTTCGAACAACGTCCGATAAAGAGAAATGAGAAAAGGAGTTTGATACGGGGATTTTCAAACATCTCATGCGGCTGTGCCAAAAAGGTGAGACCGAATTTTTTAAGATTAACAAGGTCGAAGATGTAAAACATAAAATCTTCGAATTTGGTATAGAACCCTTCCAAACTTGCGATCTCTTGCATAATATAGTAATAATTATCTAAAAGCTCCCGTTTTTGCATCATTTGGGATAGTTTACTTTTGATATCCCGTTTGCTCGCAAAAAAGGAAGGGCTGACCGCCATATAAATATTTTTACGCGCTGCAATAGCATCGTCTAAAGCGACATTAAACGCATCGCTCTCATCAAAACACATATAATGAAATTCACTGCTGATTTTGAATTTTTCTTCAACCTGATCAGGTGTCGGATTCGAAAAATCGAGATAAAGGGTAGGAATACCGCTATCGATTACGAATGCACGGATTTTATTAGCAAGGTGCGTTTTACCGGAGCCCGGTTCGGCAAGGATAAGGGTATTTTCGCGCAACACGCGATCTTGAAGTTCGAGAGTAGCGATAGAGCTCTTAAATTTTCCAATTTTTCGTTTCATAGGTGTATCCGTATAGGGAGATAATAGTTAGGTAAGTATAGCCAAAGGTAGCGGATATAAAAATAAAGGAGCTTTTATTGCCACTGCTCCTGCGTAATTGTCACATCGCCTCGCTCGCTGTGAAAACTAAGCTCTCCGTCGCTGATATTGCATTGCAGACGCATTGAACGCTCACACAGCTTCTCTATATCTTCAGCGTGTAAATGAATCACACGGAGATTTTTAAACCGTTCATACGTCGCGCCATATTGTCTCCACCACGCGGTGGCACTTTTGAGGTTATAGGTATAGACGATTACCCGCTCCGCTCTGCCGCACGCTTTTCGCAGCCGCTTCTCATCCATCTGCCCCAGATCGATCCACAACACGACATCACTGCTGTAATCTTTCTCCCACAGTTCAGGTTCATCGTCTCCGCCGATCCCTTTGGTAATGACGAGACGATCAGAAGCATTGAGTGCAAAGGATACAAGGCGGATCATAAGACGCTGATCGGTCTCCGAGGGGTGCTGGGCTAACGTGATCTCATGAGTTTCGTAGTAGTTGCGATCCATATCGGCGATACTGAGTTGTGCTTTGTAGATCGTTGAACCTGCGGCCATGAAAACTCCCTTGTAAGTGTGAGATTATGGCATAAGGGGGCTTATAATGGAGCTATTAGCGGATAAATGGTAAAATCCGAAATGATACAAACCATACCAATTGAAACCTTTTTAGAATCATTCCCTACCTATGACCTCATCATCGATGCGCGCAGTCCGCACGAATACGGTGAATCTCATATCCCCTCCGCGCAAAATTTTTATGCGCTGAATGATGCGGAACATCACGAAATCGGCACCATTTACAAACAAATTTCCCCTTTTGAAGCACGTGTCAAAGGAGCTTCTTACGTCTGCCTCAACGCCGCGCGCCATATTCACGATATCTATCCTGCATTCACCCCAAACTCACGAATCGCGATTTATTGCGCACGCGGCGGGATGCGTTCCTCCTCACTCGGAACTATCCTCTCGAACATCGGCTACCGAATCGACCGCGTGATCGGGGGGTATAAATCGTACCGAACCTTTGTCACCGGATATCTGGATACTCTCCCACCCTTTCATTTTATAACCCTTAGCGGAAATACGGGATGCGGCAAAAGCGACCTGTTAAATGAACTGGAGAATGTCATCGATTTGGAAAAAATGGCGAACCACTACGGTTCAGTTTTCGGAGATGTCAACGGCGCACAACCGAGCCAAAAAGAGTTTCAAAATCGGCTCACCCATGCCCTCCTTTCCCTAAAACCTGAAAAAAAAGGGTTGGTCGAAGCCGAAAGCAAACGGATCGGAAAAATCATGCTCCCCCCTTCTTTGTACCGCCAAATGGAATCAGGGTTCCGCATTGAGATCACAGCACCGTTAGAGCAACGCATAGAGCGAATTATGAGAATGTATAACTCGATGGACGAGAACTTTTTCATGGAGCGGATGGAGCGCATCTCTCCCTACATCAGCCGTGACGATAAAACTTCCGCTATCGCCGCATTTGAAAACGGTGATCTCCCCCGTGTTTCTGAGATATTGTTGACGCAGTATTACGACAAAGTCTACAAAGTAACCATCAAACCCGATATGACTCTCCACAACGATGACCCGCTCAAAACACTCGACATTCTCAGAGGGATTCAAGATGAACAACAGTGCTAAGCTGACAAAATTCGTCCGGGCCTCGGGATGTGCCGCCAAACTCTCCCCCGGTTCGCTTGACAATGTCACCTGCCATCTGAAATCGTTTCATAAAGATCTCCTCGTCGGATTTGAGGGGAACGAGGATGCGGGGGTTTATCGGATCAACGATGAACTTGCGATAGTGCAGACGGTCGATTTTATCACCCCTGTCGTGGATGATCCCTTCATCTACGGTCAAATCGCGGCAGCTAATTCTCTGAGCGACGTGTTCGCGATGGGGGGCGATGCGAAAACCGCACTCAATCTCGTCGGATTTGACGGTAAAAACCACCCCACCGAAGTGCTCACCGAGGTTCTACGCGGCGGTCAAAGCAAAGTACTGGAGTGCGGAGCGGTGATCGTCGGCGGGCATACGATCGAAACGCCTGAGATGCTCTATGGTCTCTCATGCACCGGATTCGTCCATCCCGATAAAATCCTCCGTAACAACACAGCCCATGTGGGGGATTTGATCGTCCTCACCAAACCTCTGGGATTGGGGATTCTGATCACTGCGATCAAAGCTGACCTTTTGGATGAGGCTACAGTGCTCAAAGTTGCGGAGACGATGCGCACCCTCAACTATAAAGCTTCATTGATCGCACGGGAATTTGACGCCCATGCGTGTACCGACGTCACGGGATTCGGTTTTTTAGGTCATTTGGCGGAGATGAGCGGAGGGACAAAATCGATCGAGGTTGAGAGTTCCGCCGTCCCGTTTTTTGCCGAAGCGTTGCCGATGGCATCGATGGGGATCATCCCCGCAGGAAGCTATGCCAACAAAGAGTATCTCGAATCCAAAGTACACTTCAAACGTGACGTCGGAGCCGATCTGGAGATGATCCTTTTTGATGCGCAAACATCAGGGGGGCTTTTGATCGCCGCAACACCTGAAAATGCCAAAAAGATTACCGAACGGTGTCTAAACGAGGGGATACCCGCAGCCATTGTCGCACAGGTTATCGCCAAAACCGATACCGATATTATAATACTGTAAATTGTCTGCCTCGCAGAGGCTAGCTTTAGTAGCCAAAGTGGCTAACGTAGCCAAAGGGATGAATTCCTTTGGCGTATAAAGGATCTTCAGTGGAACGACGCGAATTCATTAAAATTACCGCTGTTTCAGGGGCGGTATGCCTTACCCCCTCTTTTCTCACCGCCTCTTCGACACCGACGCTCAAAGAGCCTCTTGCGGTATATAAACTCAGCTGGAGCTTTGATCTCTCCCACCACAGCGCCAAAGCGTGCGCCCTATGGGTTCCCCTCCCCTGTGATATCAACGGTTTTCAGCGCATTATCGAGCTTGGAGCTTCAACCGAGGCAGAGGAGCATTTCGAGAGCGACCACAACCGTTACACTGCCCGTACCTTTTATGCCCGTTGGGACAAAAGTGCCCTGAGCAAAACACTTGATCTATCAATGACATTGGCATTACGAGATCGTCAATGTGACTTCCGTCCCAAACGTATTTGTCCTGATGAAATGGAGAGTGCCAAAGCATTTTTAGCCCCCTCTGCCCATATCCCCATCGACGGAGCCGTTGCCAAAGTCTCTAAGAGCATCGTCGGAGGAGAAAAAAATCCTCTCAAAAAAGCCCGTAAAATCTACGACTGGATTGTAGCGAACAGCTACCGCGACGAGAGTGTCCAAGGGTGCGGTGTCGGAAGCCCCAACGCTATGCTGACTCAACTCGAACAGGATGGTCGTATGGGAGGCAAATGCCTCGATATGTCGGCGCTCTGCGTTGCGCTGATGCGGGCATCCAATATCCCCGCACGGGAAGTGATGGGGATTCGTGTCGGAGCCTCACGTCTCTCTCCTGCATTCGGAGCGGGCGAAGATATCACCAAAGCGCAACACTGCAAAGTGGAATTTTTTATCCCGAATATGGGATGGATACCGTGTGACCCTGCCGACATCACCAAACTGGTACTCAAAGAGGGGATCGAGAAAAACTCCCCCCGCGCGATGGAACTGGCAAACAAGTTCTTCGGCTTTTGGGAGAACAACTGGATGGCACTCAACCACGCCCGCGACTTTGACCTCTACCCCGCCAATACCCAAGGCACTCTCGACTCATTCGGCTACCCGTACGCCGAAGTGGACGGCGAATACCTCGACCCCTTTGATCCGAAAAGCTTTTCTTATACGATCCGTTCCACAAAAGAGGCTTGATGATTCTCGACTGCCGTGATATGGATTGCCCGCGTCCCGTACTGGAGACGAAAAAGGCTCTCGATGCCCTCCCTGATGATGCGACCCTCACCGTAGAGGTGAACACCCTCAGCGGACGGGAAAACTGCAAACGGTTCGCCCTCTCACAGCACTGCACTTTTACCGAAGAGACTCTAGATGATGGAGCGACACGCCTCGTCATACTCAAGGGGAGAGGATACGTTGAGAACGCCGAGGAGAACCCCGTAGATGTTATGATGCAGCAAGAGAGACGCAGTGCGGTACTCGTACTTTTCGGTGCGCTTATCACGGCACTTCTCTCCGCCTCATGCTGCATTGTTCCGACCCTTTTTATGGTGTTCGGCATCTCCTTCGCAGGGGTTATCAATGTTCCTGAACTCAACAGTTATCGGTGGCTATTTACCGCCTTTGCCGTCTTGATGCTGAGTATCGGATTTTATCAAATGGTGATCAAAAAACAGATCGAATGCGACTGCGTCCCGAGCCTCACCTCCAAAATTCTGTTAATCCTTTTTTGGGGATTGTTTCTCTTTAGCCTTGCCGCCCTCTTCTATCCCTATTACGAGGTATTGATATGGGGAGAATAGCCCTCAGCTTGCTTTTATTGGCCTCTCTCACATACGCCAAAGAGTGGAAGCTCCATATCAACGGAATGCACTGCATCGCGTGTACACTGGCGGTCAAAAAAGCGTTGATGAATGTCTCAGGAGTTCAAGAGGCAAAAGTGAATTTCAAAAATGAAAGTGCGATAGTCATAGCAGATGATAAAGTTACGCTTCGGATGATGCAGGATGCCGTTGCACAGACGGGGTATAGTGCAACAGTGGAGAAATAAAGAGGTTTACTTTTGGGCAATAGTTTTTAAAAGCTCTTGATTTTCATTGCTTAAAACCTGCGCCAGTGATTTGATCGACTCAAACCATACTTTCGGCTCATCTGATTCAGGTTTATACTCCCCTTTTGCGATGGCAATAGTGCGTTTGATGTAATCGGTTTTGCTTAGAATTCCGATGTTTAATGTTTTAGATTTCATACTTCTAAGTTTATCTTATATTATCAAATAAAACGCTATTCTTGACGATCACTTCCTTTAACTAGTGTAGAAATAATAGATGAAGGCCTTATAAAATCAAAAAGCATTCTTGCTATTGAACCATCTCCAAGAATCACCCTTTCATCGATTATAATTCCTTGTTTATTCCATATGAAAATATTTTTTTGACTTTTTTGCTTTGATTGTTCTGTTTCTTTCTTACTTAAATACCTAGCATTTAACCCGTTTTTATTACATGCTTCAATGAATTTATCTAAATTTATAGATATAACTATTCTAATTCTTCCAAAAAATAGGTCAAAAATTCTTTTTTTACCGAAATTTTGGTAAAAAATTGGTTCAGATATAGGAATAGTTAATTTCTGCATATAATTGACTACTGGGAAATCTTTTCCATACATCGATTTATTTAATTGAGGAATTAAAGTATCACCCATTAAGAGTAATTCTTTTTGATATATGCCAATTGTAATAATATCTTCTACAATTGTATATGACCAATTTTTTGTGTTTAATTCATTTAACAATTGATTAATGTCCTCAAAGTATTTATCCATTATAAATGCTTCTTTATTAACATGAACACGCATGTTTGTAAATGGATCAATTCCTATTTCGTTTTTCAAACAATCTGATAATTTATTACCTCTATCTATTTGTTTAAGTACACGATCAACTTGCTCAAAAAATTTATCATTAGGGTTTTCAATACTTTCTAATGGACACTCATTATCATTTCTAGATAGTTTTTCTAAAAACGAAAATATTTCTTCATTTTTTACCCCTTCTTTTACTTCCATAGGAATTACAGTACCATCTTTATAAAGAAGTAAATCTCCGATATCAATAAATGTTGACAAATCAGCTATCAGTGCAAAATTTTTTGGATGAAGCTCATGATAATGTTTTACTACATCTATGACTGATTCAATATTTGAAGATAAAAGAGAAGGTCTAGTATTATATTTTTTGCGTGAATCATAAAAACGTCTAGCATTATGATATTGATTTCCAAGTAGTTGCCATGCAATAAAATCAATATGCCTTCTTAAAATAGACTCTTGAAATGTTAATCTTTTTAGTTTATTTTGAATAATTTGTTCTGATTCAAAATCTCTTATTTTTCGATTCGTTTTTAATTCTTGTATAAATATATTCTTTTCTTTCTCTATAGATAATAATTCTGTAAGAATTAATTCCTGACCTTTTCTAAAACCTGTATGTACTGATTCTATATATACATCTCGACCATGTAAATTAATATCTTCTAACGAAGTTATATTTAAATTATCAACTGCATATTCATGGATAAAATAAAAAATAAGCTCAATTTTTTCTTCAAAATCTTTCATGAATTGTTTAATACGTCTGTACCCCAAACTTCAAAAGCATCTTCGGAAGGACATCATCGAGGTTGAAAACATCCTCATCCCGTAGCTCTATCAGTTTGAAATTATATTTCTCATAAATCGCTTTTTTTACCCGCTTGCGTTCGGCGTATTTGGGATCGTTTTCCATCCCCCAAAACTCGATATACACTTTGCCCGTCGGGATGTAAAAATCGCAATACACCTCTTCCTCTATCGGAAGCCGTCGCTCAAGCTG
>Ga0209262_10000305_pt1 | contig 24810 bp, 16 predicted proteins | sample Lowcelwee11metaG_FD_187171 | JGI IMG/M metagenome (GOLD analysis project Ga0209262, IMG submission 187171) | Freshwater pond sediment microbial communities from the University of Edinburgh, under environmental carbon perturbations - Low... | ecosystem: Environmental > Aquatic > Freshwater >...
TGGATGCATTCATGCTTGCGATTATTTTTATGATTTTTGGTTTAGGTATTGCCCGGTTATTTCTCTTTAATAATGCTCCGGATGATCAGATCCCGTCATGGCTCAGGTTTCACGAAATGAAAGGATTAAAAGTACTCCTTTGGGAAACCATCCTTGTGACACTCGTAATTTATTGCCTTCAGATCCTGCTTACTCACAAGGAAATGGTGCTTGAGTTGCTGATATTACCGGTAGCAATATTACTGCTTACTATCGCACTGTTTTTTATGCGCTGGAGAGAGCAGAATTAATAGGCCCGGGGGCATCTCTGTAATGACGCTTGGTATGAGGAGTGCGTTCGGTGATGTAATTATCAGTCATCAGATATGAAAAAAGAAAAAACTGTTGCCACAGACATGGTTTCAGGGCCAGATTCTTCTGACAGCATGTTTTCATTCCATTTTGTTCCGCGCAGTGAGCGTTATGAGATGGGGAAGCAGCTGCGGAAAAAATGCCCCCGGTCGTCGCATAAGATATGGGAGCCACCGGTAAACAGAAAGACAGCTGTCAGTCATATCCTTGAAGGCGATAAGGAGCGTATTCAGAACCTGGTACCTCTCAGGCATGGACGCATGGCAAGGTCTCCGTTCACATTTTACCGTGGCGCCGCACTGAATATGGCTGCTGACCTTGCAGCGACACCGGTCACCGGGATGTATGTACAGGCCTGCGGCGATGCCCACCTGTGCAACTTCGGCGGATTTGCCACCCCGGAAAGAAACGTGATTTTTTCGATAAATGATCTTGACGAAACGCTCCCCGCTCCCTGGGAATGGGATGTCAAAAGGCTTGCAGCAAGCTTTGCAGTGGCCTGCAGAAACAACAATCTCAGTGAGAATATTGCAAGAGAGTCCGTCCTCGGATGTGTCAGGTCGTACCGTGAAAACATGTCTCTCTTCAGCGGGATGAAGACTATGGAACTGTGGCATTATTCACTCGGGGCTGAAATGATGGTGTCAAGGTTAAAGGATCCTGAAATGAGACGTCGTGGCATGAAGCGTCTTGAAAAAGAGAGATCAAGGAGCATTGCCGAGGAGATTTTCCCGCAGATTGCCGGAGGTGCAGGTGAACCAAATTTCATCAAGGATCAGTTGCCTTCCATATTTCACTGGGAGGGACATCCGCCCGGAGAGGTTATTCAGAGCATAAAAGATGCCTTTGAGGTCTACAAGGAAAGCCTGCCGCCAGGCTTCAGTATTTTACTTAACCGGTATGAACTGAGAGATGCGGTAATAAAGGTTGTCGGCGTGGGAAGCGTTGGCACAGCGTGCTGGGTAATGCTGCTCATGACAGGTGACGGTGAACCGCTGTTCATCCAGGCAAAAGAGGCGCGGAAATCAGTACTTGAAGCTTATGCCGGCAAGAGCAGATTCCAGAATAACGGTCAACGGGTTGTTAACGGGTACCGTCTTATTCAGCCCTTCAGTGACCCGTTCTTAGGCTGGACTGTCGGGAAGGAAGGAAGGCACTATTTCTTCCGTCAGCTGAGAGATATTAAAATATCTTTAAAAGTGGAGACGTTTGGCAAAAGTGAAATGGTTCAGTATGCCGACTGGTGCGGGCAGGCTATGGCACTGTCGCATGCACGGTCAGGTGATGCAGCGATGCTCAGCGGATATATGGGAAGCAGTGATGTGTTCGACCTTGCCATAGCTGACTTCTCGTTAGCATATGCTGACCAGAATGAAAAGGATCATGCTTCCATTCTGAAGGCAATCAAGTCGGGAAGGCTGAAGGCGGAGTATGAGGAATGAAAAATTAAGAATTAAGAATTAAGAATGGGGTGTGAGGGGTGAGGAATTAAGAATTAAGAATTAAGAATTAAGAATTAAGAATGAGGAGTGAGGTGTCAGGGAAGAACTAAAATACTAGGGATGAAATACCTGAATATTGCAATAACGGTTGTTTTCCTTCTTATAAATGCAGAAGGGTCACGGGCACAGGATCTTGATCCGAGGGCTTATGCAAGGATCCCGGTCAATGTGACAGTTGTCGTTGCAGGATTTGGATATTCAAATGGCGGGATAGTGACTGACGCCACACTCCCTGTCGGCGATTTGCAAGCCCGGATCGGGTCACCATCTTTGGGTGCAGTTCGTTCTTTCAGTCTTCTTGGCCGTACAGCCCAGGTCTCAGCTTTTCTGCCCTATGCCTGGGGAGAGGTAACCGGGACAATAAATGGTGAACCTCAAAGTACAACGCGCTCCGGCTTCAGCGACATGCGCCTGAGGTTCTCATGGCTGCTGCTCGGTGCACCGGCTGCCACACCGGCAGAGATAATTGGGGCGCCAAGGAAGACGATACTTGGAATGAGCCTGAGCATAACAGCACCCACAGGAGAATATTTCCCTGACAAGATGATCAATCTTGGAGCCTCGCGGTTGGCCTTCAAACCTGAACTGGCTATTTCACAACCTTTTGGTAAAAGATGGCTCATCGACTTCTACGCCGGATTGTGGTTATTCACCGACAATAACGCTTATTATCCCGGAACCTCAGTTCGTTCTCAGGAACCCCTGGGCTCATTCCAGGGGCACATCAGTTACAACATTCAGCCCCTTATGTGGGTAGCCCTCGATATGACTTATTATACAGGAGGAAAGTCAACGGTAGACGATGTTCAGATGGACGACCGTCAGTCAAATTCCCGTATCGGCGCCACAATGGTACTGCCTGTCAAGAAACTTCATTCAATTAAATTTGCTTACAGCACAGGTGCAATTATCCGCAGCGGAGCTGATTTCACCACTTTCTCCGTCGGATGGCAAAGCACGTTTCTGGGGAAACAAGGGAAGAATTAAATACTTTTTTTGTAAAGAAATCAAAAAGATATATTCGCCGTGTTAAAAAGGATACTGGTATCGATAGCGTATTGTGGTCTCTTCCTGAATCTAACCGCCCAGGAGGCGGAGAAGACCTCACTGGAGATATGGGTTCAGGCCATGACAGATGCGGGTTACAACTTCAACCAGGTAAACCCCGATTACTTTGATGTCATGCGTCCGACTCAACTGCCCTCTTATGCGAACCAGTACGGAGCCGATGGAAATGTTTATTTCGGAGTACGTCAGTCGGCCTTGAGTCTGAAAAGCTACACCACTACTAAGTATGGCGATCTGATGATCCGTTTTGCCTTTGACCTTTTCGGTGTGGGCCCCGACGCCGGACGGACAGCCTTCCATATGCTGTATGCATATGCTGAGATGGGTATGTTTGGCATCGGACATAACTGGAGCCTCTTCAGCGACTTTGACGGTTTCCCGGCAATAGTCGAATACTGGGGACCTTCAGGCATGTCTCTCTGCAAGAATGTGCAGATAAGGTTTATCCCTCTGCAGGGGAGAGACAGGCTTGCCTTTGCCCTGGAACGACCGGGAGCCAGTGCTGACCAGGGAGTATACCGTGACAGGATTGAGCTCTCTGATGTCGCTCCGAAATTCTCTTTGCCGGACTTCACATGTGAATACAGGATGACCAGGGACTGGGGCTATGCTGAGCTGGCAGGGGTGGTGAGGAAGATAGGCTGGGTTGATCTCGGGAACGAACCGTATGACCTTAGCGGCAGCGCTGTCGGCTGGGGATTTAATCTGAGCACCAATCTCAGACTGACCAGCAGGGATCTGTTCATAGGCCAGACAGTAATAGGGGAAGGTATTCAGAATCTCATGAATGACGCCCCGACAGACATAGGGATCCAGAATGATTTCGGCAACCCCGATGCACCGATAAAGGGCGTCGCACTGCCTCTCTTCGGCTTTTCGTTATATCTTAACCACCGGTGGAATGACAGTTTCACCTCTGCCCTGGGCTATTCTGAGATCAGTACAAGAAACTCTGACGGCCAGAGTGCCGACGCTTTCAGAAGGGGCAGATATGCCAGCGCTAACCTGCTCTACTACCCCCTCACAAACGTTACGGCCGCGATTGAATGGCAATGGATAAACAGGGAGAATTACGATGATGGGTGGAAAGATTCTGCAACCAAGATACAGGTCTCGTTCAGATATACATTTCAGTACGTATTTCAGAAAGGAGGCTCCTGAGAAAAAGCTGCCCCCTTTCTTTAATCCTCATCAGATTATATATGAAAATGTATAATCTAATTCCCTGACCATGATCGGAAAATTGACGATTGCAATGACTCTATATCATCCTTCACGGTAATTGTAAATATGCTTTTTCCGGTACTTTTGTCCACCTCATCCGAAATATTCAATCCGGCATATGACAGGTATGTTGAATAGTCAATCTCCCTGGTAGTATAGACAAACTCAAACTCATTGCTGAGTGAAGTGCCTGCAATCTCCTCGCAGGCCTTCTGAAATTCCGCGTCCGTGAATCCTCTCTGCAGTTTCCTGTAGTAGGTTGTATATAAGAGGCGCATTACATCATCAAGTGACTTATTATTTTCTGTGGCGTTACGAATTTTAAGATCGAGAATCAATCCGACAAGGGGACCTTTGACATAATACGATATTGATCTGTCAGGGCCGGGGGATCTGTTCCCGAAAGGACCATCACTCCAGGTGTTGTAACTTGACTGGGTCAGTGACTGGTACCAGCGTCCCGGATCGTTTTCCAGGGTATTGATATCACTCTCAATGCTGGAGATAAGTTCGCCCTCACTTATGAATCCTGCCCTTCTGACAATCAGGTACTCATAATAGACGGTCAGTCCCTCGCTCATCCACAGAAGGTTTGTCCTTGCCTCCTCAGAATAATCGAACGGACCGAGTTCATACGGCCTTATCCTCTTGACGTTATAGTGGTGAAAGTATTCATGGGCAAGGAATTTAAGCATTCCTTTCCATGCATCGGGGTTATCAAGCCTGCCCCCGCTGAAACTCACCGTTGTGTTGTTAAGGTGTTCTATGCCTCCCGCCCCCGGACCGATGCCTATGAAAGTATATTCCCTGTATGGGATCTCACCGATTATATCCGTTGCTGCCTTTACTGTCTTTTCAAGGCTGGTGATAAATGCTCCCCTGTCAAAGTTTCCCGGATTATAGGCAATGAACCTGTGCTTTATTCCTCCGACAGTAAACGAGGGCAATTCATCGAGATTACCGATGAGTATGGGGCAGTCATAGAGCATATCGAAGTCAGGTGCATGAAACTCATTTCCATTTTCGTCAGAGACTTCCAGTCCTGTTGCGATATCATTCCATGAACTGAAGGGTATAACTTCCACATTGACCGGGATATCTGTGTGTCCATTTAAATACATAAAAGTTCCTGCAGGTACAATGTAGGCATGTGTTGAGTCGAGAAAATTGCTGGCTACGAAACGTTTTTCTGAATTGACATCGTAGCTTATTCTGAATGAAATGTTTTTTCCGGGGATAATCCGCCATGCATTATCATCTGTGGGATAAACAGGAATGGCATTACCGTTCCTTGCGATTGCAGTAAAATTCCTGACCTCCTTTGAATAATCCATTATCTGATAATATCCGGGCATCCACCGGGGCATCCTGAATTCAACGGTATCCATGTTCAACCCCGTGCAATCAAGTGTAACGCGGAACAGGTGATGTCCGGGTTCAGTCATTGAAACTGAATAGCGGAGTACCGGACTTACACTTTTCTGGCTGTCAGAGGCAAAAGACACAAGAACACTAAAGGCAATCAGCAGGTATATTTTGAAAGCCCTGTTTTTTTCAATGGCAAAATTTTTCACAAGCAAATTATCATTTAAGAATGCCGGGCTGTTAACGACGTTACCGTGGTACTGTTTAGCTTTTCTCCTTACCCGAAAATTCCGTGCTTTTAGCAAAACTTTTACTTGTTCCCCCCTCGAGGAACTCTTTAGGGTCAATCAAGCCGTAGATCTGGATTATCTTAGCCACTACGCCACTCCAGCCTGTCTGGTGGCTGGCTCCGAGGCCGGCACCGTTATCTCCATGGAAGTACTCATAGAAAAGTATAAGGTCTTTCCAGTGAGGGTCTGTCTGGAATTTATCCGTGCCGCCGTAGACCGGGCGCATCCCCTTGTCGTTACGGGTAAATATGGTGATAATCCGTCTGCCAAGCTCCCTGCTTACCTCAAAAAGGTTCATCATGTTGCCGGAGCCCGTAGGGCATTCGACTTTAAAGTTGTCGCCGTAATAGAGATAGAATTGTTGCAGAGCTCTTAATATCAGCAGGTTTATAGGCATCCACATAGGCCCCCGCCAGTTGGAGTTTCCGCCGAACATGCCGGTATTTGATTCTGCTGGCAGGTAATCGACCCGGAACTCCTGGCCTCCCACGTACAATATGTATGGATTGTTCTCATGGAATTTAGAGATGGAACGAATTCCGTGAGGACCGAAGAACTCATTCTCGTCAAGCATCCTTGAGAGGATTCTTTTCAGCCTTTCAGGATTTACGAGGGCAAGAATGCCTCTTTCGTTTATCCCGAAATTACCCTGCCCCGTGGGGTGTATTGATTCCATCAGTTCAGGCATCCTGCGCTGGTTTTTTACTATCATCGCCATGGTCTCAGGGACTCTGTCACGCTGCTCCTTTTCAATGATGCTGGTTGCGCACAACGGCAGCAAGCCTACCAGTGACCGTACCTTAAGTTTCTGCGCACTGCCGTCGGGCATTCGGAGCAGATCATAGTAGAATCCGTCCTCCTCATCCCACATTCCATCAGGTCCTTTCTTATTCATTGCGGCCGCAATGAACAGAAAGTGCTGAGAGAATTTAATTATCATCTCCTCATATGTGCTGTCATGCACTGCCAGTTCGGAAGCCAGTTCGAGCATGTTCTGGCTGAAAAGTGCCATCCAGGCCGTGCCGTCTGCCTGTTCCAGGCTTCCGCCTGTGGGCAGGGGAGCGCTGCGGTCAAATACACCAATGTTATCAAGGCCGAGAAAACCGCCCTCGAAGACGTTCTTGCCGTACCGGTCTTTACGGTTCACCCACCATGTGAAGTTAACAAGCAGCTTATTGAAGGTAGAGCGCAAAAAATCAAGATCAGCCTGCCCGCGAATAGCTTTATCCGTTCTGTGCAGAAACATGCTTGCCCATGCATGCACCGGTGGATTTACATCACTGAAGTTCCATTCATAAGCCGGCATCTGACCGTTTGGATGGAGGTATATTGAACGGAGCATCAGGTCCATCTGACCTTTGGCAAACTCAGGGTCAACAATTGAGAGGGGCAGAGTATGGAATGCCAGGTCCCATGCAGCATACCACGGATATTCCCATTTATCGGGCATGGAGATGATGTCCATATTCAGCATATGGTACCACTCCGTGTTTCGTTTCTGGCTGTATCCGCTATGGAGAGGGTTAGAGTTATGCTCGTCAAGCCAGTTGTCGCCGTCAAAGAAAAAGAACTGTTTGCTCCAGAGCATCCCTGCCAGGGCCTGCCGCATCACGCTGGCCTCGTCGGCACTTACTGCCGGAGGGGTGACCGACCTGTAAAATGAATCGGCTTCACTGATTCTCCTGTCAAACAGCGCATCAAAGTCTTCCCCGAAAGGAGCATTGTACTTTTCAGCGGACTTTTTTGTAAGCCGCAGACGAACCACAGAAGTCTCACCGGCGCCTATTGTCAGCTTATAATGAGGAGCAGCCTTTGTTCCCTGTTTTTCAGGGTTCACTTTTCCCTCAATATGATGTACTACAAAGTCGTTTATTCCGTCTTTTGCGTAAGGGCTTTCATTCTGAACCGCCTGGAACAGCCTTTCGTGGTTTGTCTCGTTTTCGGCGAAAAGCAGTGGTACATCTCCTTCACAGTATAAAGTGAATTCACCCAGCAGTGAATGGCTGGCGGTGAGTGCACTCACCCCTGCCGGCGCAGTTATTTGTGACATTGTCGGTTTAGACGCTGCCCTGTTTGTGGCGGCGATCCATGATGACCAGTCGTTCCGGAACCAGATCGTTGGCAGCAGATGCAGTTCAGCTGCCTCCGGGCCGCGGTTGGCAGCGCTGATCTTCACGAGGATATCCTCCGGACTCTCTTTCGCATATTCGATAAAAACATCAAAATAGCGGTTTTCATCAAACACGCCGGTATCAAGCAGTTCATATTCCATCTCCTCCCGCGAACGTTGTCCGTTCACCCTTATAAGTTCTTCATAAGGATATGGCGCCTGCGGGTACTTGTAGAGATATTTCATGTAGGAATGGGAAGGGGTGTTGTCGAGGTAGAAGTAGTACTCCTTGACGTCCTCTCCATGGTTTCCCTGGCTGTTGGTTAGTCCGAACAGACGCTCCTTGAGGATAGGATCCCTGCCGTTCCAGAGGGCAAGCGCAAAACAGAGATGCTGCCTGTCGTCCGAGATACCTGCAATGCCGTCCTCTCCCCAGCGGTATGCACGCGAGCGGGCGTTGTCATGTGTAAAGAAATTCCAGGCATCGCCGTTTTCACTGTAATCCTCCCTTACGGTGCCCCACTGCCGTTCGCTCAGGTACGGCCCCCACTTCTTCCAGTGTGCTTTTTTATTTTTGTCTTCTTCAAGACGTACCAGTTCAGCCTGAGGCTCTTCTGAACCCTGGCTCATGTTTTTTGGTGACATTAGCTTATTAAGTTTATTGCTTTATCAAATTTAATCAAATAAGAGGTAGTCTCTGAAAAAAAACAAACTGTATTCATACTTAATTTATCTGAATCCGGTACTATTATTCAAATGCCGGTCAGCAGGATGCTTAAGCATCATATAAGAAGGCACATCAGGAAAATACCTGCAATCAATAGTATCCGGACTTCCGAAAGCCAGCCTGTGTCAACGGATGCTTCCCTGAGAGATCATTGCAGGTACGGGTCCGCCTGGATCAATTCTAAAGTGCTGATTTTATTTATATTAGGATAAACGCTTTATTAACCGTATCTTTGCATCATGAAAAATGAAACAACTATTCCGGTTTTAAAGGTTGAAGATCTTGCTGCGATGGAGAGACGCAGAGTAAATTATGCCACCAACAGGGACCTGCTTGCGCAGGAATTCAATGATGCGATCACTAAGAGGCTTTTACAGGAAGCTAAAAATGTCATTAAGTGTGACAGGTGCGGTAAGGAGTTTGAATCGGGGAAGGCCGTTGACGCATCGCTGACCTGCCCTGAGTGTGTTGGCAAGGAATAACAAATCCGATTTTCCGTTCTGGCAGGGGTGCCTCTGCCTGAAGGGGATACCCTTCATTCACATCCACTGTTAATTGCTATTACTGAACCATTTTGTGCAGTCTGTCTGACAGGTCTCTCAGTGAGGACGACATGAGTGAACTGTCAACGCCGCACAGGATATAGCGGCAGCCATCATTAATCTCCTGGCTGAGGGGTTCGGGGCCCGACGCGAATATCCCGTATGGCATTCCCGCCTCACTACATTTCTTCTTTACATGACTGATTGCCATGATTACTTCCGGATGCTGAACCTGGCTGGGCAGCCCCATGCTTGCTGACAGGTCGTATGGGCCGATGAATATTGCATTTATACCCCTGACATTCAAAATAGAATCAATATTCTCAACTCCTTCTGCATGTTCTATCTGAGCCATTATGACAAGATCGCTGCCGGCACTGGCCAGGTATTCGGTGAACGTAGCACCGTATCCGTGAGCGCGCGTCAACCCTACGCTCCTCTGCCCTTCCGGGGGATACATGGATGCAAGTGCCAGTTTTTCAGCCTCTTCGCGTGTTTTTACCATCGGGACCATAATCCCGTCGCAACCGGTGTCAAGTACCCTCTTGATCCATGTTTCATCATTGCACGGAACCCTCACAATGCGAAGAATTTTATTGCCGAAAACAGGCAGCGCATGCTGCACGTCCTCAAGTGACAATACGGAATGTTCCATGTCAATCATGACCCAGTCAAACCCGGCGCCGGAGATCATTTCGGCAACCGGAAGTGAGCCCAGAGAGTATATCGTACCGATGAGATGCTTCTTTTCCATAGCTATTAGAAAAATTATAACTATAAAAGTAAAACAAATTATCAGAGGAGACTTGTCTGAGAATTACTTCATTTTGCTTTGCCTGTACTCTGAAAGCAGTTCCTGGAAAACCTCCTTCACAGAAGAGATTTTGGTGGCTCTGTAGGCATTGCTGCCGGCAAATGCGAAACCGTGTTCGAAGTTCCCTTTTACAGCATTGATAAGAGCTATGACAATGCAATATGGACTTTTCGAGATGTCGCATGTCTTGATGCATTTGAACGGGCAGGCTTTCGGTTGTTTTTTCCCGTCTCTCACCTTCTGGATAAAGTTCGAGAAGATGGCCCGTCCGGGCATGCCAACAGGGCTTTTGATTATTTCGATATCCTTTTCAACGGCATCGATATATGCCTGCTTGAATTCCGGAGAGGCATCACACTCTTCCGTGGTGACGAACCTCGTACCAAGCTGCACGCCTGACGCCCCGAGCTTCATGATATTGTTAATGTCTTCACCCGTATATATCCCTCCTGCAGCGATCAGCGGTATAGGCTGGTTGTACTGATCTTCGAAATGTTTCAGTTCACTGACGATTTCAGGGACAAGCTTTTCAAGCGTGAAGTTCTCGTCGCTGATCTGTTCCTCCTTAAAGCCGAGGTGGCCGCCTGCCTTTGGTCCTTCAACAATAACGGCATCGGGCAGGTAGTCAAAGTTGGCCTTCCACTTTTCGCATATTATCTTGACTGCCCTGGCAGATGATACTATTGGTATAAGCTTCGTGGTGCTGTCTTTCTTCAGGAATGAAGGCAGATCAAGCGGGAGCCCTGCTCCTGTAATCAGGAAATCTACTTTTTCGGATATGGATGTTTTTATCATATCGACATAGTTGGTCATTGCAACCATGACGTTGACACCAATCACACCGCGTGTTTTTTCCCTTGCCCTGCGTATCTCTTCCTTCAGGCCATGAATACTTGCCTCAAGGTAGTTTTCAGAAAAATCCCTGTACAGAAGACCCAGTCCTGCACTTGATATTACCCCCATGCCGCCTTCATTGGCAACGGCAGCTGCCAGTCCTGAGAGTGAAATTCCCACTCCCATGCCCCCCTGAATTATCGGCACAGCAATTGTCCGATCCCCGATTTTTAATCTTTCCATCAATTTATTGTATTACTTTCCCCTGAAGAGCTGAGGGCAGATCTGACAGATTCCTCCTTATGTAAACCAACATAAAGGGAATGAATCACCCCGATGCAGCTCTGATTATTATTTATGTAGTTTGATGTGCACCCGGGCGCGATTCTCCTGTTATCCCGGACGAAACGAAATCACATACAGACCATGCAAAATGCATTACAGTGATTAACTGAGGACACTCTGCAAATTCTTGACAAAGGTAGTCTATTAAATGTAATAATGCCTCAATTCGCGGTATGCCCCGTGTGCAGGGACGGTAAGTCTCAGCTAATGTTCAGATATACAGTCTTATAAACAATTGTGCCGGGACTCTGTCATCTTCTTTAAGACTTACTGTTTGAGGGTTAATTTTGATTGCTGGCTGTATAAGCCGCTTTTTCAGACGGCTTCAAAATCAATTAAAACAGGTTAATGCCGGTAGCGGCATTCCCTGGAAAATCCGATCTTTACTTTTGCATTTTTTCTGGATTGATAGATCTGAATGTTATTAACCAACAATAATTAACGCCATGAATAACAATAACCGTCGCGATTTCCTGAAGAAAAGCATCATCGGGATATCAGGAGCTGCACTGCTGCCGGGAAGCAGCATGTCGGCAGCAGTTGTGAATCAGTCAGAGGCCGCACCTGCTGACCTCCCGTCACGCCTCCTGGGAAAGACAGGAATAAGAACACCACTTATCAGCATGGGAACAAGCGGGGCCACAACACCCTCATTTGTCAGGGGAGCGTATGACTCCGGGATAAAACTGTTTTTCTCTGCCTCTTACTACGGTGAGGGGAACAATGAGATACTCGTTGGCGAAGGCTTAAAAGGCTTACCCAGGGAATCGTTTGTTGTAGGCACAGCTTCATGGCCTGATGAGCTTGACAGTCGTTCAGGGGTTCTGTCAGGCAGCTTTAACAAAGATGCCTTTATGAAAAAGGCGGAGGCAAGCCTTAAACGCTTTGGACTCGAGCAGATTGATATTTTACTGCTTCCCTATGCAAGTAAGAAGGAGACAGTCACGCACGAAGCGATACTCAGTACCCTGGAACAGATCAGGAAGCAGGGCAAGGCCCGCTTTATTGGAATAGCCTCGCACAACGGCACGGAGGAAGCGCTGAACGCCGCCACATCTGCCGGTATTTATGACCTGGCCATGATCTCATATAACTTTAAGATTAAGAACAAGCCCTCACTTGATATTGCCATTTCAAATGCGGTTAAATCAGGGATGGGTATTATAGCAATGAAAACGACGGCAGGTGCTTCATGGCAGAAATCGGGGCCGCCTCTTAACACTGACGCTGCCCTGAAATGGGTTTTGCAGAATGAGAAGATAGCTACAATTGTTTCAGGGATGTCTTCACAGGAAGAATTAAAGAAGAACCTTGCCATGATTCAGAACCTGAAAATGACTGAGCAGGAACTGAAGGACCTGAGTCCTGTGGCACTTGAATCGGTTACCGGGCTGTATTGCCAGCAATGCAACCAATGTATTTCCCAATGCCCTCACGCTCTGGAGATTCCCACCATTATGCGAAGCTACATGTATGCTTACGGATATAAGAATCTTGAGCAGGCATGGCATACGATAGCCGATGCCCGTCTGGCTGACAGTCCGTGTGACGGATGCAGAACATGCAGTGTCATTTGCAGTGCCGGATTTGATGTAAAGAACAAGATCAGGGATATCGCCAGGCTGAAACATATGCCGAAAGATTTTATCATGGGATAAACAGAAGAGAAACTTGATTAAGTCCGGAATTACCTGTAGAAGAAATAACTCCGTTTTATCTTCAGATCATGTCCAAACCAATTGAACCAGTCGTGAAAATCACCCTTTTTTTCGTCCTGTCTTTTGCCTTGCTGTCACATGAATGTGACTGTCAGATAAGCCTTGAAGGTAGATTTCAGAAAGCGCTTGACGATCAGATAAACGAAATGGTCCCCGGGGTACTGGCTCACATTGAAAGCCCTGACAGGGGTATTTCATGGAGCGGAGCATCAGGTTTTTCAGACAGGGACAGGAGAACAAAACTGAATCCCGATCAGTCGTTCAGGATTGCCAGTGTAACCAAGACCTTCGTTGCTGCCACGATATTGCGTTTGTGGGAAGATAAAAAACTATCTCTTGATGACCCCCTGACCATGTACATTTCTGATGAGCATGTGAGAATCCTCAGCAGCGGGGGATACGATACGAATACTATTACGCTCAGGCATGTGCTGACCCATTCATCCGGTCTTTATGATCATGGACAGTCAGATGAGTTTATGAAAAGGATACTTGGCGATCCTGCTCATGAGTGGACAAGAACCGAGCAGATAGAGTCGGCAATGGCATGGGGAAGGCCGGTGGGTACTGCAGGGGAAAAGTTCAGTTATTCTGATACCGGATACATACTTCTGGGGGAGGTAATTGAGAATATTACCGGGAAAAGTCTTAATGATGCAATTCTTGAAACACTTGATTTAAGGCGACTTGGCATAAAGAATACACTGTTTGAGGGCTTCAGGCCTCCTGAGCGGGAGGACAGGATTCATCAGTATTACAACGGCGTCGATACATACGATTTTAGTCCCTCAATTGATTATTTCGGCGGTGGCGGATTGATTTCCACCACCTCTGACCTTGCAGCCTTCTACCAGTGCCTGTTCAGCAACAAGGTGTTTAAAAATGAGTCAACACTCGATACAATGCTGTATCAGCCAGAATATGATCGCACTCCTTCAATGGATTACAGGATGGGTATTTTCCGGATACTTGTGAATGATATTGAGGCTTATACCCATTCAGGCTTCTGGGGAACACAGGTAGTCTATATACCGTCAATGAACACAACAATAGCGGTAAATTACAGCCAGAGATGGTTAACAAGGGGCCCTGCACCACTGATATCCGAAATCTTGAAACTGCTGGGAAATTAACAGGCAAAAGTAATGGGCAGGCCTGTCATGGTATTGATGTAAATACGTAATAATAAGTAATATAATGGCATTATAGCTATAATAGTCTCAAATAATGCCCTAGAGAACAACCATTTTTATACTTTTGCACCCCAATCCGAAAAGTAAAAATGGAAGAAATCAGAAATATAGCCGTTATTGCACACGTTGACCACGGTAAAACCACGCTTGTTGACCGCATATTGTACCAGGTCAAGCTTTTTCGTGAGAACCAGGTCATGGGCGACCTGATACTGGACAGTAACGATCTTGAAAAGGAGAGGGGCATCACAATACTTTCAAAAAACGTCTCCGTAAGGTATAAAAATGTAAAGATCAATATTATTGACACTCCGGGACACTCTGACTTCGGGGGTGAGGTTGAGCGGGTGCTTAACATGGCGGAAGGGGTGTTGCTGATCGTCGACGCCTTTGAAGGGCCAATGCCGCAGACCCGTTTTGTGCTTCAGAAAGCCCTTGAGCTGGGGCTGAAACCAATTGTTGTAATAAATAAGGTCGACAAGCCAAACTGCAAGCCAGAGGAGGCTCAGGAAAGTGTCTTCGATCTAATGCATAGCCTTAATGCGACTGAAGACCAGCTCGACTTCCCAACCGTTTACGGTTCGTCAAAACAGGGATGGATGGGCCCTGAATGGTCGGAGCCGACGACAGATGTCAGTTATCTCCTGGATACCATTATAGAGCATATTCCGCCTCCGAAAATGGAAGAGGGAACTCTACAGATGAGGATCTCGTCACTTGATTATTCATCATATATGGGTCGTATTGCGGTTGGTAAGATAAGCAGGGGTACCCTTTTACCAGGCAGCCAGGTCGCCCTCATAAAGCGTGATGGCAGCATAACGAAGAACACGATCAAGGAGGTATATCTTTTTGAGGGACTGGGCAAGGAGAAGACCAAGAAACCGGTACGGTCAGGGGAGATATGTGCGCTGTTCGGGATCGAGGATTTTGAGATCGGAGACACCATTGCCGATGCCCTTGACCCGGAAGGCCTTTCACACATACAGGTAGATGAGCCGACGATGAGCATGCTCTTTACTTCAAATAACTCACCCTTCTTCGGCCGTGAAGGTACGCTTGTCACCTCACGCCAGCTCAGGGAGAGGCTTTTCAGGGAGACTGAGAAAAACCTGGCCCTGAAGGTTGAGGAGACCGGATCGTCAGAGGCCTTCATGGTCTATGGAAGAGGCATCCTGCACCTGTCGATACTTATTGAAACGATGCGGCGTGAGGGTTTTGAGATACAGGTGGGACAGCCGAAAGTACTGTTGCGTGAGATTGAGGGTAAGAAGCACGAACCGATAGAGGCTCTGACAGTGCAGGTACCCGAAAATTTCGCGGGTAAGGTGATTGAACAGGTAACGCAGCGCAAGGGCGAGATCATCAACATAGAGATAAAGAATGACCGTGCCCATCTCGATTTCAAGATCCCCGCAAGAGGTATCATCGGTCTGAGGAACCAGGTGCTGACCGTGACTGAAGGTGAAGCAGTCATGGCACACCGTTTTGACTGTTACGAGCTGTGGAAAGGGGAGATGACGGTAAAACGCAACGGGTCGCTTATTGCCATGGAGACCGGCACTTCTGCGGCGTATGCGATAGACAAGCTTCAGGACCGCGGACGATTCTTCATCTTCCCGGGAGAGGATGTATACATGGGACAGGTCATCGGTGAGGCCAACCGTCAGGACGACATCACCGTGAATGTCACAAAGACCAAGAAGCTGACCAACATGAGGGCTTCGGGTTCAGACGACAAGGCTCTTCTCACACCTCCGGTGCGCTTCTCTCTTGAGGAGGCAATGGAATATATCGCCTCTGATGAGTACATTGAGATAACACCCAAATCGATGCGTCTCAGAAAGATCATGCTGAATGAGAATGACCGCAAACGGGCAAAGAATCAGGAATAAGAGGGAATAAAGGCCGGGTGGTCACGAGGCACAACTAAAAAGCCGGCCCATTGTGAGCCGGCTTTTTTCTCAGCCTTTTTTATGATTAACGGCCGGGGCCTCCTTTTCCCGGTGTGACTGCGGGAGCCTGGGTGCCACCATTCTTTGGCTTGGCTGCCTTCTGTTTCTTGGGCTTAGCCTGTTTCTTCCCTTCGCCCTGCATTTTGGCCTGGGTGCTTACAACTTCACCCTTGCCCGGGCCTGCCTGTGTCTGTTTTGCAGTTTCACTTACCGCATCACCGTGTGTCTGTGTTTTGGTCTGTGTCTGAGTCATGATCGGATCGCCGCTCTGCTCTTTCACCTGAGCCTTTTCCTGAACCCTGGCCTGCTCCTGCTCCTGCACCTGTGCCTGCTCTTTCACCTGCGCCTGCTCCTGTACCTGTACCTGCTCTTTTTGCTGGGCTTTCGTCTGTTTTTTTGTTTTGGTCTCTGTCGCTTCCTGGGCTGCGACGCCTGCACTTATCAGAAGTGCCATCGCGCCCAGAATAATTTCTCTTTTCATCTCATTAATATTTAAGTTTATAAAATCATTTGCAGGTCAAATGTATACCCGTGAAGATGAATGTATCATGAAATTGCAGAGAATACGGCGAAAAAGTTCCCGTCACTGCCAGGGATGAAACTATTTTACATAAAGAAAGCCTCTTGTGCTTACTTTGTGGCCTCCGGATGTAAATCCCTCTATTATTATGTGATAGGTGCCCGGCTCATCCGATGTGTAAAACTCAACGGCAGAAGCCCCATTGCTGTCTGTAATGATATCCGGATTCCAGTAAAGAGTGTTCCTGAAATCAGGGATCCGGCTCTCCTTCATTAAAGCTGATGAGTAATCAGGGGAAGAGAAAAATCCAGGCTCCTGGAGTGATTCAAACTCCTGCCTGAAAACCGGTCTGTCAAATTCAGGTACTTTTAACCTGCCTTCCTTGGTTGTAAAATCGACAATCCCTTCAAGAACTACATCTTTAATGAAATACCTGGAATATAACACCCTGATCAGTTCTATATCCTGGGGCTTGATTTTAAGTACTGCATCATGATCATAAACGGGTACTCCGTCGACCAGAACAAGGGGATTTGTCGAGCCCGACTGCTCAATATGCCTGTAAATAAGATTAAAAAAATATTTATCGTTCCGTTCAAAGGTTGTCAGATCGGGAACAAGTTCTTTAATTACCTCCCTGAGTGAAGTCAGTTCAATGTACGTTGATAACAGTATCTCCTCATCAGGTTCTCCGTAGAATGCATGGGTGCCTGTTGTCGTGAGAATCTTCTCCGGTCGGGTCTGAAATGGTTTATAAAGAGCCTGAACCTGTTTGGCAATAATTGCATTGTCGATGCCTGCCAGCCTTGAGGTATCGATAAACAGGGGAGCAGCCTTGTATTCATTTAAAAGCTCCGGAAAAGGATTCACGAGATCAATATAGTGATCTGGCAGGTCCTGACGCACCGGTTGAATGACAATCTCACGCCTTCCCGGTTCGTTGACAATAAATTGAAAGTATCCGTTATTGTCACTGCTAGTGAACCTGCAAATTGCCGGAGACCCGACAAACGCACACACAATGTTCTCATTCTGAAGTGGTTCCCCCGTGACAGAACTCTTTATATAACCGCGAATAATATGACCCTCCATCTCAGGAAGATATCCGCGAACTGCTCCAACGGTTTCATTGGATCTGACAATGTCCTCACCGTCTTTGTAAAAGATGAGCTGGGCATTGATATCCGGAGATTCAGGCCCGTGGCTCACTGATGCATAACCCGGCAACTGAACAAAACTGCCGAGGTCGTTCTGGCTCCTCTCTACTGTGAACGATTTGACCACTGATGCCATTATGAAGCTTTCAGCGGGATTGCCGTCAGGATCTGTTACAGATATGTTCAGTTTTACCTTTTCTCTTGTCAGATACAGAGTCTTTTCAGCCATCACACTTACATGTGCCTCCGGCGGCTTGTTATAAATGAGCCTTTCTGCAATGATCCGGTGGCGGTCATCAGCCATCATAACGGTTGAAAGACCGGCCGGAAGGCTTTTCCTCATAATGGAAATCTCTGTTTCTTTATCAGGCTTAATTTGTGTGATAAAGGGTGATGTCGGGAGCGGATCGGCGATAATATAGAACCGTTTTCCCGAACTGTCGAAGTCAGTGCCTTTGAGTAATCTGATCCTGATAGAGTCATCATCGACGTGATTCAGGATTGAAAAGGAAGCAGCTGAGTCATTTGCTGACGGAAGCTGAAATTTTCTGCGCGGCCGGACATCTCCTTCCGGCACAAGGTACAGAGAGCCGCCGCTTGCCGGAATCACTGAAAAAAGGCCATAGCCTGAATTGTCAGACTCTACTTTAAAGAGGTTATTTTTACCGTCGGTTACCACCCCTTTCATCCTGACCGGATACCCTTTCTTATCGAGGCTCATGAAACCAACCCTGTTTTCAGTGCCGGAAACAAATGCTCCCCCTTCAGGGTAGAAGATAATTGTGTCCGGAGACGGCTCCATGATAGGTATCCCTGCCTTTTCCGGTTTTTCAAAAGGATTAATGACAGAGATTGTTCTGTATGAGAAAAGGTTTGACGAGAAATTCTGCATCCAGTGAGTGCAGCACGATATCAGGTAATTTCCGGAGGGTGTTGTATCAGGAATCTCAATCAATCCTGATGCCGTGAAACCGTTGACTCCGAGCTTGACCTGGACAACCGGATTATTCAGGTTGTCAAGGAGGCTGACATAAACAACCTTGCTGACAAACGAAGGCTTATGGGTGAGCCTGTTAAGGCAGTATGTTTTGAGATAGACTGTCTCTCCGGAAATATAGAGATCACGGTCTGTCTGCACATAGAGCTCCTCGTTGAATTTATCCTTATCATCTCTTATGATTCTCTCAGGAGCTGTCTGGCATGATGCCCGTAAGGTGAAAAGAGATAAGGCAATTATTGCCCAGGCATAAAAACCTGTATCAGAAAGAGTGGCTATATGATGGCCGGGGTGTTGCATCTCCAGTGGCTGAACCTATAGGTCGATCCAGAAATCAGGTTTGTCGGGACTGCCTGTGAGCGTGCAGTCAGCACACACGTTCCTTACAAATATCAGCTTGATAAGCTGACCGCGCTCATTATACGAGGGCTGAACGAAAGCATAGTTCAGGTTTGTAAAATACTCGTATATCTTATCAAACGTAATTGGTTCCGGAATTAACAGGGTTTCCGGGTCACCTGGACTTAGAACAAGCAGGTCACAGTCATAGGAATAGAGGGGGACGTCAAGTAATTCAACTTCTCTCCTCGTCAGGTATTCTCTGGCCTTTCTGACGGAAGAGACCTGGAAATAGCCCAGAACCTGCTCCTTCGGTCTGCTTAGATTACTGATATTGCTGACTATCGGGAATGGCTGTTTGTCAAAGATGTCTCCGCCGGCATCATTGATTTGTATCATATGATCCCAGAATTCATATTCTCTCGCTGATACTGAATACTGAGTTACTTCGACGCAATACTGCACAAGCAGCCTGTCTGATTTGTCGGAAGGGATAAAAAGAACCGGTTTTTTGACAAACGAACCCCCTGTACCGGCGTCGGCAGACAGAATAAGTATCTCCTCAGACACATTGTTGTTCCAGCATGTGATATTGGCCAGTGGTATCTTATATATGTTATTCTGATTCACGTACTCATAGTCTTTAGGAACAGGAATGCTGAACTCCCACCATTCCTTGTATGACCACCTGAAATATCGGTTTCCGGCCGATTCCTTCGAATCGATATATACTCTGACCCCCTCCTGAACCTCGCCGTTGTCAAGCGTCACCCTGTCCTTACCGAAATAGAGGGAGTCTATTTCAGAGACCGGTTCCATGGTACATGGTTCAGATTCATATTCGGTGCCGTCGGCTGTGGTGACATGCAGCGTGTATGATCTTCCCGGTACTCCCCTGAATGCAGTACTGTCTGATTTGTACAGTCCGTCAGAGGTCTCCTTAAACAGAGCAGTGTTCCCTGAATTATCCTCTATTGTTACCGTTGCTCCGGTAATCTTTTCAGGAGGGTCATTGATCGATTCAATGGTTCGCGACAGTCTTACCTTGTATGATGCCTCCTCATCAGTCATAAGGGCCTCAACAACCATCAGCGACTTGTAGTCTTTAAGGTCCGGATTGTATGGTTCAACACAGGTAACAAGTGTACCGGTAAAGAATAAGATCCAAAGAGATTTATAATATTTCCCTTTCATGCCTCTCTTTTGGATAAAATAAAGATTATAAATTAAATTTGTTAATAAATAACAAAAACCGCGTTGATTTGTTCAATATAAACATAGCAGTCGTGAATTACGTCGCCTGTTAAAAATGGCAGGTGCAATAAAATGATAAAGATAATATATGATCTTTACATTGAAAATAAAAGGTTTATGTGCGGGACAGGCCGATATATTGCTTTAGTGGTTTTGCTGTTGGCCTCAGTTACAGTACCTGCGCAGCAGCAGTTTCCTCTCGTTAAGGCCGACGCTTCTCAACTTTTCACTGATCTGGAAAAAGCCCAGATTGATTATGCAAGCAATCTTTATCTTGAAAACACCACTTATCCGAGAGAGCTGATCCACGGCAGGGAATATTTCAGGTACTGGTTTACTTCTGAAGATATTCCCTTATTGCGTTACGAGACCGGCCGTTCCGGTTCGATTGTATTCATGGGCAGAAGTTATGATAACATCGTTCTGCAATATGATACTTTTACAGACCAGGTCATCTATTCTGATGACACCCTGATCTTCGACAACAGGATCTGGATGGTAGCCCTGAACAGTGTTTATATTGACCGGTTCGATCTACGCTTCAATGATGAAACTTTAAGATTCAGATACTTCAGGAAAGAACAGGATTCCACATTTAACCTGCAGGATGGCTTTTACGAAGTTGTCTATGACAACGAATGCAAATATCTAATCAGGCATAATTCAACAAAAGCAATTATTCAGGGGATTGATGAATACTCCTATTCTCCCGTCGGTTATGTCAAGGTCAGTAACGGGTACTCAGAGATAATCTCAAAAGAACAGTTTATCAGGCTTTTTGGCGACAAATCGGCCGAAGTGAGACAGCTTATCCGCCATAACAAAATAAGAATCATTAAACCTGACAAAAGACAAATAGCAGAGGTTCTCAGGTATTACGAAAACCTGAAGCAGAGTGGTGACTGAAAGATGAAAAAGATACTTCTCAATATTTTCCTGCTGTGCTCACTGGTTAAAACATACGGTCAGGATAAGACTATTACACTGCATTTTGACCGGATCATCTTCAGCGACCTGGTTGACACTCTGGAAAGAATAGTTCCTTACAATATATATTATTCTGAAGAATGGACTGACAGTCTTTACCTTTCGGTAAGTTCACAGTCAAGCCCGATTGATGAGTTCATGGAGAAAATCCTTGCAGGTAATGGCTATTCATTCATCATTACCAATGACAACAGGATCATACTGTCAAAGGGTTATTCGATAAAGACAAGCTTCAGCAGTGAATATATGGATTACCTGGAGCGGAATGCCGCAAGAATTGATACCTCAAGGTATCTGTCGGCAACTGTCGGACAGGATACAGGAAAGATCAGTGATGAATACAGAATATTCAGGATCGGAAGATTGTCTGAGGGAGGGAAAAGCGGTACGGCAACCCTGTCAGGCACCGTAACCAACCCCGGTGAGGGTGAGAGTGTAAGCGGGGCTATAGTTTATATCGGAAAGCTAAGGGCGGGAACCATGACAAACGACGAGGGTGTTTACTCCATCACATTGCCGAAAGGACAGTATCAGATCGAATACCGGATGCTTGGACTGAAAACCACCAGGCGCAACGTGGTAATCTATTCTGACGGCAGACTTGATGTTGAAATGGCTGATGAGGAGAACCTGATGGAAGCGGTGTTCATCACTGCTGACCGTGATAATTCCGTACGGGATGTCAGAACCGGTATTGAAAAAATAAATGTCAAGATGCTCAAGCAGATACCGATGGGCCTTGGTGAGGTGGATGTAATCAAGAGCTCGATGCTTCTACCCGGAATACAGTCAGTGGGCGAGGCCTCCGGAGGATTCAACGTGAGGGGAGGCAGTACCGACCAGAACCTCGTCTTTCTTAATAATGCACCTATCATAAACACGTTCCATTTTTTCGGATTTTTCTCCGCCTTTAATTCTGACCTGGTCTCTGATGTCACGATATTCAAAAGCGGCATGCCCGCAAAATACGGTGGACGGTTATCATCGGTCATGGTGATATCTCCCGCCGAAGGGTCACGCGATAAGGTCAGGGTGAGCGGCGGTATCAGTCCTGTTACGGGCAGGCTGCTTGTCGAAGGTCCCCTTTTTGGGAAAAAGGGGTCATTTATAATTGGTACAAGGGCAACCTATTCCGACTGGCTCCTGGGGTTGTTTGACGATTACAGGATCAGCAACAGCGAAGCGGGATTCTATGACCTGCAGGGATCTGTCAGATATGATCTGAATGATAAAAACTCGGTTTCTCTGTCAGGATACGCGAGCAATGACAGGTTCAGCTATTACGGAGAGAGTGCATTTGACTACGGTAATCTCTCCTCAACGCTCAGATGGAATCATTCATTCAGTTCAAAACTGTCAGGCAGTTTTTTCGCGATTGTGAGTAACTATAAATACAAGGTTGATACCTACCAGGATTCTACCGGATACAATTCACTCAATTACAAACTTGATCAGAAGGTAATCAGGGCTGACTTCCAGTATCAGCCGGGGGAGGGGCATAACTTACAGTTCGGTCTTGATGCAACATTCTATTCATTGCTGCCGGGTGTGAGAAGACCGTTCGGTGATTATTCAACTGTTACCCCGGAGGAGCTTGAGAATGAACAGGCGCTGGAGCCATCAGTATACCTGAGTGATGATTTTGAGATAACCCCGCTCTTATCAGTTTCAGGAGGCCTGAGGGCGACTTTCTATACATCATTCGGTCCTCAGACTGAATATCTGTATTATGACAACACGCCCAGGTCAGAGGAGAGCATGGCAGACACCGTATTGCACATGGGCGGGGAGGTTGTCAACTTTTATCCGGGACTGGAATTCAGGGTCTCATCGCGCCTGATCCTGGCACCTGACATCTCTCTTAAGCTGGGAGTGCAGAGAGTCTATCAGTATATTCATATGATATCAAACACAACATCCATTTCGCCAACTGATATCTGGACAATAAGCGACAGCTACATCAAACCGGAAATGTCTGACCAGCTGTCCATGGGATTATATTACAACTTCGGAAGAAAAGGATACGAGAGCTCGGTGGAGACCTATTATAAGAGACTCTCGAATATTCTTGATTATAAGGGAGGAGCCTCCCTGCTGATGAATGAGCATCTTGAAACCGACATTGTCAATGCTTCCGGTAAGGCCTACGGTGTTGAACTGATGGTGAAGAAGCAGAAGGGTTCGCTCACAGGATGGATAAGTTATACATACTCGCGTGCCTTGCTGAGATCTGCCACAGACTTTGAGACCGAAGAGGTCAATAACGGCGAATACTGGCCAGCCGATTATGATAAGCCTCATGATCTCAAGATGGTTGCCAACGCGAAGCTGTCAAGACGCCTGAATGTCACAACAAGTTTCATCTACAACACCGGCAGACCGATAACCTATCCGGTGGCATTCTACAACTTCAATAATACCAATTATTTATATTATTCATCGAGGAACAGCTACAGGATGCCTGACTATATCAGGCTTGACCTTGCTGTTACCGTCAACGGAAATCTCAAGGCCACCAAACTGAACCACTCTTCATTTACACTGACTGTTTACAATGTTCTGGGCAGGGAGAATCCCTATTCAATATACTTCAGGAATGAAGACGGTGTGGTAAATGGCTACAAGATGACGATTTTTGGACAGCCGGTCGTAATGCTGACATACAATTTCAGGATATTTGGCAATGCCACCGGAGATTTCTGATCTGAATTATCCCGACTCACGGGAAGATGAAACTGAACTCAGTCCCCTTACCAGGCTGTGATATGACCTTTATCCCGATACCGTGAAAATCGGCTATTGATTTTGTAATAGCCAGGCCGATACCGGTGCTGTCACTGTCAGGATCAAGTTTGGTTCTGAACCGTGAAAAGATTATTTCAAGCTGTTTCTCTGTCATTCCCCGACCGGTATCGGTTATGGTGACTATGTACTTTTCTCCTGTCTTTTCTCCGCGGACATGAATGCCTCCTTCCGGGGGAGTGTTTTTTATGGCATTATTGACCACGTTGTAGAACATCGAGAACAGGAGCGACCTGTTAGCTTTTCGGAAGATAAAGGTGCCGGGGCAGTCTGTCGTTATCCTTATACCCGCATCTGATGCAATGGGAGACAGTTCGCCTTTAATTTCGGTTATCAGTTCCTCAAGACTGACTTCGTCTTCCCTGAGGTATTGCCTGCTCTCGAGCCGGGCGATCATCAGCAGGGAGTTAATAAGTGACTTGAGACGGTGCAGTGTACGAAGCGATTCGTCAATACCGGTCTCAATCTCCGGATCAAGATCCTTTTTCATGAGCATGTTCTCGAGCTTGCTGCGCAGCACCGAGACAGGCGTCATCAGCTCATGCGAAATATTTACCGTTATCTCTTTCTCTTTACGAAAAAGCTCTTCAATCCTCATCATCAGCTCGCGCAGCGTCTGGTCAAGCTGCCGGAAATCTTTCGTGGTGGTGACCACAGGGCTGAAGTCTGTAAGCGATGGTGTTGATGTTGTCCCGAGCCTCCGGGTAATAATCTTC
>Ga0209262_10000306_pt1 | contig 24766 bp, 26 predicted proteins | sample Lowcelwee11metaG_FD_187171 | JGI IMG/M metagenome (GOLD analysis project Ga0209262, IMG submission 187171) | Freshwater pond sediment microbial communities from the University of Edinburgh, under environmental carbon perturbations - Low... | ecosystem: Environmental > Aquatic > Freshwater >...
AACTTTGGGTTTGAGCCATATCATTATCTCCGTAATAGGCACTGAGACTGAGTGTATGATTACTCCCGAAATGGATCTCATGTGCCCCATATAGGATGTAAAAGTTAGGTTTGAGGGCACTGTTGATATAGGCATTGTTTTGTAAAGCAATGCTATTTATAGCGGTGTTATAGACAAAACGAACATTCGTGTTGGTCGTATCGGATTTATGGGATACTTCTGTAACTGCTGCGATTCGTTCTTCTGGTTTTAAATGGATATTGCTTTTATTATTAAAGGGAAAATAGGCAGTTTGCATGAAGGCAGGATATCCATATGTCCGCACAGCAGATGTTTTCCAAATCCATTCGCCATTGTTATAAATATGTCCCGCTCTAAACGCATAATCATTAAAATCATCGGCTCCGCCATTGCGTTCATAATGATCCAATCTGACATTGGTAAATAGGAGGTTGTGTTCATTGATTGTGTAATCATCTGAGAAAAAGAGAGAATAAGAATTCCACTCTGTCGGTCCGGTAATTTCGTTGACACGTTCATTTCCATCGGTGATGAGTGAATTAGAAATTACTTTTCTGAATTTGCTTTGAGCACCTATGTGAATATCATGACTATTGAGTACAAGTTGCTTATCGATAACCGCTTCGAGTATCGATTCGGATTTATCGTAATACCAGTCACTAACCGATGCCGTGCTCCCATCTGCATTGTAAAGAACGATACCGTTCGGGTCTGATTCGGATTGTTTGTGATTGGCATGATCGTATGCAATCTTGACCTTGAGCGTTTTGTCTTGAAAATATTTTGTTCCGATGATATATCGATGTACCATGTCTGCAGAATTGTCATCCGGAGTGTGTAGTCTCCCTAAACCTAAAAATCGATCTTGCTTCAAACTAAATTGAGCAGCATTGATCGTGAAATCATCTCCTTGAAGCGAAGCAAAAAAGTTGGTTGTTTCAAAATCTCGGTCTACACTATTCAAACTGCGATTACTGTTATAGGGTTCTCTATTTTCCGTATGGGTATCTGCATAAAAAAAACTAGAATATTCTTCCCCTTTGTGAGCGTAGTATGCACTAAGCTCATTGGAGTTCCGGGAACCTCCCATAACTTGGACACTGCCTCCTTCATCATGCACTGGGTCTTTAGTGTAGAGCCGTATTACGAGTCCCGGGGGTTCGTCTCCGGTCATAACGGAACTTCCGACCTGATAAATTTCGATATGGTCTATGTAGGTGATATCTAAAAAGCCCCACATTTTCATAGCACTTCCAAATCCGATAGAACCCAGTTCATGATCATTGATGTAGAGTTTTAAGAATTGGCTGTTGAAGGTAGAAGCTTTTGACATTGCCAAGGAAACTTGTCCGCTAACGGTTTCTTGCATAGTGAACCAAGGGATAGTTTTTAGGATATCACGCAGATTATATGCCTGCATTTTTTCGAGGCGTTCACGGGTAAAGATGATAGATGAACCGGCACTTTCTTGCTTAGTTTGGATGGAAAGATCTGATTCACTGCGGTATTGAGATAAAAGATCATCCATGCTCTTTGCCTGATCTTGGGCAAACATACATGAATCCGTTATCATACATAAAAGGCCGGATCGTATTATGAGACTGAATTTCATCACAAATTCCTCACACGCAATGTTTCATCATTTAAACTTATAGTAGCACATTATTACCTAAAAATATTATGGTAATACAAAACAATTTTAATGACATCGAAATATTTGCAGTTTGGATGAGGGTGTTTTGAGAGATAAAATAGATGTTTGAGGTGCCTTACTATGAGCAGTTAGCCTCTATTAGAAAGAGGCTATTCACTATCTTTGGGTGATTTGAACGATTTGACATCGATGCGGCGAGGCGCGCGTTTCGGTGCGGCAGGGGCATCTGAGGGTTTTCGATCTTGGTAAGGCTTCTTATCCCCAAACGGTTTCTTATCACTGTAAGGCTTTTTATCCCCAAACGGTTTCTTATCGCCATATGGTTTTTTCTCTCCGAAGGCAGGCTTGTCACCGTAAGGTTTTTTGTCACCGAATGGCTTCTTATCTCCGTAAGGTTTTTTCTCACCGAAAGCAGGTTTGTCACCGTAAGGTTTCTTATCCCCATAAGATTTTTTGTCTCCGAACGGTTTCTTATCTCCGTAAGGCTTTTTCTCACCGAAAGCAGGTTTGTCACCGTAAGGTTTCTTATCCCCGTAAGGTTTTTTGTCTCCGAACGGTTTCTTATCTCCGTAAGGTTTTTTCTCATCAGAGCTTTTTTCTTTGTCACCGAAAAACTTCGGTTTGCTGCTGTAAGGGGTTTTGGTTGCTTTTTCTGCATCGGAGCGGGGTGTACCGTCGATGTAATGGTTGCGTTCACGGGTTTTTCCCTCAAAGATCGGTTTTCCATTTTCATCTTTACCGACAAAACGAGGCTTAGCATTATGTTGTTTTTTGGCACTAAAGCCGTCATCTTGGCCGCGTGCAGGACGTTTGTCTCCGCGAGCATCATCACGGGTTCGCTCAGGTCTGGTGTCCCGAACAGGCTTTTTGTCACGGTTTCTCGGATCTGATGCATCACGGGCTTCACGTTCTTCGCGGCGCGCTTTTGCTTCGGCTTTTTGCTGATTGTCTACGGCGATACCGAAGTCAGGTTCGAACCCTTTTACTACCTCTTGGGTAATGGTTCGTCCGTTAAGCAATTCGATAGGATAGAGCCGTTTTTGATCCTCTTCATCGAGGGTAATGAGGGCATATTCGCTGGCTCTGGCAAAGCGTGACATATAGAGAATAGCTTTATCCGGAAGATCATAGCTGATGAGGACCTCACATCGTAGATCAGTGGCCTTTGCCAATTCTACATCACTTAAAACGGTGATATTTTTTCCGGCAAAAATAGTGGGAAGCTCTCCGGATTCAGTAGAGGTAATAATGAGAATACTTTTTCCGGCATTGCGTTCGATTAAAAAATGGATCAGTTCATTTTTACGTGGACGATTACATGGGTGGATACGATGGTTTTGGCGTTTGATAGGTGTCGATGACATTAAATAGTCCTTGGGTACATAGGCCTCATTAAAGAGGGGGGATAAGCGATCATTATGAGAAGTCTCTTACGCGTGATCGAGAGCGCGAATGGTAGCGGTATTATAGCGTAAAGCTCCCTCTTTTACCTGTAAGCTTTTATTCCGAGCATTTCATCTAGGCGTTGAAAGGTATATCCTTGTTTTTTGAGCTGTTCGATGATGTTCGAGAGCGATGCGACACTGGTACGATTTCGGTGCATCAGGATAATATCGCCGTTTCGGACATTGCTGAGGACATTATGGACGACGGCATCGGGATCTTTGAGTGTCCAGTCGAGGGAATCGAGTGACCAAAGGAGCGTCGTCATCTCTTGTTGGTTCACGCAATCGATCACCAGAGGATTGATAGAACCATACGGGGGACGGCAGAGGAGGGGATAATGGCCCGTAATGGTTTCAATACGTTTTGCCGCACGATCCAGCTGAGAGATGATGGCGCTCTCATTAAGATCACTCAGGCGTGGATGGTTGAACGAGTGATTGAGAACGAGGTGTCCTTCTCGGTCGGTTCGCTGCACTACGGAGATATTGCCATCTCTCATCGTTCCGCCGATCATAAAAAATGCGGCTTTGACGTTATGGGTATCTAAAATATCGAGGAGCTTGTAGGTGTTGTTCTCATCCGGCGAATCATCAAACGTAAGGGCAACGGTTTTGTTCCTAGGGTTACCGTTAACCAACACATTGCTATAGGTTCCATTACGGATAGGGGTGATGGTATTGCTCCTCCATTTGTGAAGAAACGTAGTGAGATTGGCATCGAGCAGGGGAGATTCTCCTCTGATTTCATAAAGGGGAACACACCCGCTAAAAAGGGTAATGTAGACAAAGGTGAGGAGTGATATTAGCAGTGTTTTCATGAAATTGGCGCTCCTAAATGTCCTGCTACATAGCCGCTTGAAAAAGACCACTGTAAATTGTATCCTCCGCATGGGCCGTCGAGATTCATCACTTCGCCGCAGAAGTAAAGACTGCACAAGATTTTACTCTCCATACTCTCGGGACGGATCTCTTTGAGTGATACACCGCCTCGTGTGATCATTGCCATTTTGAAGCCGTCATGGCCGATGATTGTGAGGGGTGTCCATGCGAGGAGTTTTAGTAGACGATCACGTACCATCCCCTCAAGGCGGTTAAACCCTTTCTGGGGATCGGCACCCGCGAGAGTGCAGAGGGTACGTGCGAGCGATTCGGGCAGCATAGTCATTATATGGGTCAAAACAGATTGCTCAGGATTGCGGTCAATCTCTTTTTTGATATGTGTGAGTATTTGCTCTTCGTTTAGCCCTTTTGTCATATTGATGAGGAGAGGGACAGCACCGAATTTTTCGATCAGTGGGGTGATGTCACGGGAAATATCGAGGACGACGGGACCACGAATCCCGTTTTGGGTGAAAATCAGATCGCCTGATGCACGGATATTTTTGGCCTTAGGGAGATCGACACGAATTTCTACTTTTGCGATTGTATCGGCGCGGCACTCGGCCACCCATGTCTCACGCGTACGCAGCGGCATCATGGCAGGGAAGAGTTCGCTCACTTTGTGTCCGATGTTCGAAGCGATGGCGAATCCGTCCCCCTCAGCTCCCAGTTGAGGGTATCCCAACCCTCCGGTAGCGATGATAACGTTGGAGGCGTGAAAGGTTTGACTCTCTGTACTGACTCCGCAAACTTGTTCGCCGTTATGTTCAAGCTTTTCAACTCTAGAATCGGTGATGAGGGTGATATCGAGTCGTGCCATCTCCTCTTCAAGAGCCGTAATGATGCTTGCAGAGCTGTGGGAGATAGGAAAGACACGGTAACCATCAGGGGCATGGCTCTCTACCCCGAGTTCGGAAAAAAAAGCAATGAGTGCTTTATGATCGAAGGCACTCAACGCAGGGGTCATAAACCGCCCCTCACGTCCGAAGCGGGCCATAAATTCTTCATTGGAGAGGGTATTGGTGAGATTGCATCGACCGCCACCTGTCGCTTTGAGTTTCGCACCTATTTTAGGGAGTTTTTCGAGGAGAAGAACGGTGTTGCCTCGTCGTGCCGCTGTGATGGCAGCGATAAGACCCGCCGCACCGGCACCGACAACAATCACATCATAATGAGGTTCAGAGGAGTTTTGCATTGCGCCATTATAGCGGTGCACTTCGTAAAAATCAAAATACCCTCTTTTATTCGGTACTTACCGGATATTTCTTTGCTTTCCATTCGTTAAATCCGTTAAGGAGCCAATAAACATTGGTATACCCCAGTTTTCGCACTGCCAAAGCGGCTTCATACGAGTTGGCGCATGTTTCGCCGTAACAATAGAAGAGGAGCTTTTCCTCTTTATCTTTGGGGAGTTGAATGACGATATATTGGGCTTTAGAAACATCAAAATAGACTGGATATGCCCCTTTGATATGCTCTTTTTGAAAATGGCGTTTTTCACGAGCATCAAAAAAATTGGCTTTTTGATCGTAGAGCTTTTTCGCTGTTTTGACGTCGACGACTTTGATCCCTTTTTCGGTTGCTTCACTTACCTGCGGGGGGATAATACACACATCGTATTTGGTTTCAAAAATAATGCTTTTTTCACCGTCGTATTCGACACCGTTCATGGATGTTGCTAACAAAGCGGTTAAAAGAGCAGAAGAGATCAAGCGTAACATAATGAACTCCTTGAATCGATTTGGTTCAATCATAGGACAGGGAGTATTAGTAAGATATAATATTTTTAAATAGATAAATTATGATAAGAAATTATTTAGAAAGTTTTAATAGAGGAATTCAAAAAAATGGTTTAAAGAGAGGAGAGAACTCTCGCCCCTTTTAAATATTACCCTCTCGCCGTTACTTCGAGCAGATGGTAGCCGAATTGGGTTTTGATCGGACCGTATAATACCCCGACATCGCCGCTAAATACCGCCTTGTCAAATTCAGGAACCATTTGTCCCGGAGTGAATCGTCCCAAATCTCCCCCTTTGCGGCCGGATGGACATTGTGAGTGATCTGCCGCAGCTTCAGCGAAAGAAGTTCCATTCTCAATTTGCTCTTTTAACTCATTACACTCTGCTTCGGTACTGACTAAGATATGACGTGCGGTTGCCCATGCCATGTTGATCCTTTTTATTTTTTTTGAAATTCTACTCTATTTGTCCGTTTTTAAAGAGAGTCTTGAAATTTTTTATTTTTGCAAAGGCATAGCTTTCCCCGAGTTTCGAAATATCGGCTTCATAGATGAGGAGCTGTTTTGGGGTGAGATGCAACTCATTTCCATCGACTTTGCCCCTTATTTTGACTAGATTATGCCCGATCATTTTTTCATAATCGCAATCTTGCGTCATTGCTAAAATTCCATCCAATCCACCCTTCGGAAGAGGAAGATTGCAGTAGTAGTCGCCGATATCATTGATTCCCCAGTAGATAAATCCCAACAGAGCATAAAAGTCGAGTGAGTCGGAAACAGATGAAAAAGTGATCCGTCGAACATGTTTTTTTACCGCTTCTTCCAGTATCAGATGGAGCATTTGGGTAGCATACCCTTTGCGTTGCTCAGTGAGGGGAGTAAAGAGATTATAGAGGGTGATATATTCGCCGTAACGGTCGATTTTAGAGAAAAGATAGCACAAATGTTCATTATTCTCATCACACAGTACGGCACACCCTTGTACTTTCCAGCTGAAGTGGCGATCCCACCACGCCAAAGATTGATCGGCAAATCGGAGGGTTTTAGGATCTTGAATGAGTGCGGTTGAGGCGATATAGGCATCTCGACTCAGAGATTCGAGATGATACGACGGCATTAGTATTTTTTATTCGTATTGACGAGGAGATCTTTTTCGCTTAGATCCTCCATCAATGTTTTGAGATGTTTGAGGTTCAAGAGCTTCAAGGTATCGCTTTTTTCTTTTTTAAATTCGCTAGAGAATCCGTTTTTGGAAAAGATGACAAAGATGTCGGGGCTCAGTGCCGCTTTTGCACATTTTTCCTGTAATTTGGAGAGTTCTGATTTATTCGCTTTGGATTTGGAGTATTTGCACGATCCAACAATCACCTTATCCCCCTTGGTTTTGCCCAAAATTTCGATTTCGGTATTTTTGTCCCAGTACGAGCCGATTTTTGCCACCCAATCCTCTTTGAAACTTTCTTTGACGAGGGCGATAACAAGAGTTTCATAAATTTGATCGAAGAAGCTCTGCTTGGTGTTTTCCCACTTCTCTTTCATTTCGGTGAAATCCCCCTCTTTGATCCCTTTGTAATAGGGTGATACGGCCGAGAACCAAAAGCGTAAAAACGGTGCGGTGAAAATGAGACGCTCAGAAACTTCTTCGGTCTCATCAATGGGGTCGGCTTGAGATGCTTGTCGAGTAATGAGACCAAATTTGATCAAAAATGCAGCTGACTCTTCCCCCTCTTTGCGGGTTAGATCGGCACGGCGGTAAGCGGAATATTCACGTCGATCTCCGAGTGCCACAGCTGAAAGGAGGGCATGATGGGATTTGTTGCTCTGGGTGATCTTGGTCAAATCGCCGTGAATGTAGCGGTAATTTGCCAAAACTTTCTCTTCGATCAGCTCCTCAAGAGGTTTGGACATGTCGACACTCCATCCCATTCCGCCGAATACGGCGAAGTACTCTATCGCTTTTTCGATATCAGTAGCGTTGTTCTGAAAACAAAATGAGCGAAATTGTTGAAGGAGAGTCGGGTGTTTGGACATAAGAGGGCAACCTTGCATGAATTACCGTATTATAGCCTAAAGGCTATAGTGTACCTATTTACGGTCGAAATGGTAGATAGAGTGGGTGGTACTCAGTTGTTTGTTTTTCCATGCGAAATAGGAGCTTTTGAGATGTTTTCCGTCGTTTGAGAGTTCATGGACGATTCTGTGAATGTGATCTTCATCCGATTGGCAGAGTTCGGTGGACATATCGCATTCAAAAATGATTTTATTCGGGGTGCTCTCTTGTAAATTTCCCAGAAATTCGGGCTGATTTTGTTTGGAGCAATAATGGGTCGCTTTGAGGTTGGTACATGCGATATCTTTGCAATGGTACATCGTGACCATTTGTTTCGCGGTATTGGGAAGTAAATCTTCTTGGATCGTCACTTCGCCGCCGATAAGTTTGAATGCCATCCCTGTTGCTTCGGTTCCGGTGATAGGAAGTACCGCTTTGTGTTTGTACGATTCGGTACCGATCTGTTCCGATGCAGGAGAGAGTTTCCACTCTCCGATCACTCTCTCCTCCATCCATCCGAACAGTTCCCATCCATTCGCTTCGGCAGTTTGGGAAGTGGTAAGGGAAAAGAGAGTGACTAAAAAGGCAAAAGTTGTTTTTTTAAGCATTATCAATCCTTTAGAGCTTCTCGGCACCTTTTTGGGTCAGTACCAGTGTTACGCCGTCCTCTTTGATCTCGATAAGGGCGTCATTTTTCAGTTCATCCATTGCGATTTGAAAAGGTCTATCTTGTTTGGAATCGAGTTTTTTCAAGATAGCGCTGATAACGTCCTGTTTTGTCATAATGTGACCGGCAACGGCGTGAGAGCTTTTGAACCAGTTTAAAAACATCGCTTTGATCTCATTTTTTTGAGTCACTTCGATATTCTCTTTTTTCGGCGCAGGTTTGCGTGCAAAATTTTGAGGAGAGTTTCTGTTATCTCGTTTCGGTAAAGGTTTTTTGTGTGTGGCGGGTGGTTTTATAGGGTATCCTTCGTATCCGTTTTATCGTATTGTAGTGATTTTTACTAAAAATAGGGATAGTGGTATCACACTAGGGTTTTTTGGTAAAATTGCAAACTTTAATAACTGAGTAAAATTGTGTAGAGATAAGGAATACGATGAAAGAATTGAGCGCTACGGATTTAAAATTCGCGTTCGAACAGGATATCCGGATGGCTTTGTATACCCTTGATAGATATAATATTGAAGCGAACCTTGCCTTGGTCGCTTGTGATGATTATGATATTGATAAAACGCATCTCATGGAGAGTGTACGACAAAGTGACGTTATCAAAAAAGTGAATGAACATTATATCGCTGTATTATTTACGTTTGTCGATCATATCGGTGCAGCACGTGCTTTGGAAAAATTGGTCAATCTGTATACGGAGTTTCATATCAAAGGGAGTTTGATTATATTAAAAAAAGGGGAAACGGTTGATGCGGTCTGTGATCGATTATTAGAAGCTAATCATATCATCCACCAAGACCCTCACACTAAAATTTTTAATGAATTCAGCTATGGCGTTGCTCAATAAGATACCACGTGATCGTCATTCTGTTCGGCACGCTGCAGGATTGATGAGGCCATATTACCGAATATGAGATGATGGATAGGGATCAGCGCATACCAGTATAACCGCCCTGAGACCCCATCGGGATAAAAATAGGCACTTTGGATCAAGGTGTGCTCTTGTATTTTAAACTCCAGCCACGCTTTGCCGGGCAATTTCATCTGAGCAAACAGAAGAAGCCGTTCATTTTCCACCAGATCGACCACTTTCCAAAAATCGACACTGTCTCCGACACGAAGATGGTGTGAATCCCGTCGTCCCCGATTGATCCCCGCCCCTCCGAATAGCTTGTCGATCACTCCCCGTATTTTCCAGAGCCAGTCGTACCCGAACCAACCCGATTCTCCTCCGATCATACAGAAACTGCGGTAGACGTTTTGAGGGGGAATATCACCGAAATCGACGACTCTGCGATCGATAAAAATAGCATTGGCGATGTTATCCGAAGAGTCAGATTGTGCAGAGCCAGCACCGCTGTCGCTCCATCGGCTGATGACTTGATTGGATTCGATCTCTTCGACCGCATGGTGTACCGCCTCTTCGAGTGTATGGGGAGTGATCGTAAAGAGTTCATGGCGCAGCGTATTGGTCGTCACCACTTCACTTTTGAGCCCCTCGATCAAAGAGCTTGCAACCCCGTAGGGGACGGGGGTAAAGAGTGTCAGCCAGTAGGAGGAGAGCTTCGGTGTGAGGAGATTAACCGGAATCAGGTACCGTTTCAGCCCCATCCCTGCCGCTATGCGAAGCATTAAATCGCCATAGCTCATCGCCTCTTCACCCAAATCGATCATCCGATTTTCACCCGACTCTAGCTCAAGTGCTGCAACCAGATATCGGATCACATCCTCCACCCCGATAGGGGTGATGAGGGTCGAGACCCATTTAGGGGTGATCATCACCGGCAATTTTTGGACGAGATTGCGTATGATTTCAAAACTCGCGCTTCCTGAGCCGATAATCACTCCGGCACGAAACCAGATGCATTGGAGACTTTCGGGTGCGGAACTCAGTATCTCCCCCGTCTCGATTCGGCTGAGCAGATGCTCGCTTCCCGTTTGTTTATCCCCTAATCCCCCCAGATAAATGATCTTTTTGACCTTTTGACGGATACATGCATCGAGGAAATTTTGGGCGCTTTGACGATCTAAATCACGAAAATTGGAATGGGTCAGTCCGTGGATGAGATAATAGGCAATATCGACCTCTTTCAGCGCTTCATCGAGTGTTTCAGGAGACATGACATCGGCTTTAACAATCTCACACTGTTCTTTGGCCGCGGATGAGAGGCTATTAGGATTGCGTACCATCAAGCGGAGGGTAATACCCCCTTTTTCGATGAGGGCATGTTTTAGGCGTCGTCCGATATATCCGTTTGCTCCTGTGAGTAAAACCCGCATCTGTGACCCCTTTGTGACTAAAGCATATGATTCATTCTACATTGTTTTATGTAAGAAATAGTAATGGATGATGAAGAGCAGAAGGTATTGTATGTATTTCCACTCGGGAGAGTGGAAGCTATGGAATTTTATTCCGTTTTCGTTTTGACGGATGTTGCCCCTTCGTTTACTTCCCCTTTAGTCCAAGTGGTTGCATTAGAGGTATCTTCTTTCATCCCTTTCCAAGTTGCAGAGCATCCTGTGCAGAGTAGTAATAGGGTAGCGATAAGTAGTGAACGTTTCATGGTGATCCTTTTTTCGAATGAGTTTAAATCATTGTATCATTTAAAATAACATATAATGTTAATTATTGTAATTAAAAGTGATAAGGAAGAATACGATCGTTTAATTGACGGTAAATTTCTGTCTCGTGACTCTTCCCCAATAGGGATCATCATAGCTCTCTTCGGTATAGGCTGCCTCGTTAAATGAGTTTATTGATTTGCGCCAGAACGCGGTGGCGTATTCAGCACCTTGTATCTGTTTGATCTCCCACTCTCCGGGGTAGCTTTCCCATATGGTATGGGCAAACTCCATTCCGATACCGCTTTTTCGAAAATAGGGTACAACGTAAAACTCGCATACCTCGTAGGCTTGAGCCTCTTTGCAACGGATCGCGGCGATTCCGGCGGGAGTATCATCAATGTGGAGTAAGAAGCCTAGGGTATCGCCGCCTAGATGGGTATCGAGTTCGAACAGCCCCGAACTATTTGGTTTCTTACCCGTGATGGAAGAGAACTCGGCTTCGTAGCATTGGACGAGGTTATGATAGATAGGGGAATTGGTTTCGGTAACAGGGGTAATTTTCATGGGGTTGAATGGTACTTTTTTTGTGTGAATTGTAGCAGAACTATAGTTTTGGAACGAGTCAAAAAGTAGTTTGCCCCCTTTTTCACCTCTTGCACAATAAGATAAAAAGGGATCTGATGCTATAATAAATAAAAAAAGCGGCATTGATTCAAGGTGCAAGTGACTCAAAAAATAGAGGGTAGATGTTTAAACTTATGCGGAGTGTTGTCGTTTCTTTTGATCCACTTCGTGAAAACGGATCGCTAAGCTTAAAAAAAGAGTTCGAAGCATGGGATCAGCCTGCTCGTATGGTTCAGATACGGATTATATCGCTTCTGACCGGTCTGCTTTATATTATCGCTTCCTACATAGAACGTGATATATTATCACTCAATACTCTCTCCTTTGCGACATCCCTCCATTTGTATTTTTTGCCTCCTCTCCTGTTTTCCATCAGTGCGATGACTTTTTTTCAAAGACTTTATAAGCCGATGATTTTAATATTGGCTATATCCCCTGTCCTTGCGAATATGGGCAATCTGTATCTAACCGAATTGCTGCGTACCTCTCCGATTTATTTGTCTGAACTCTATTCCACGGAAGTTTATTTAATCGTTATCTGGATTTTTGCCATATCGGGACTACGGTTTTCTTATGCCCTTGTCAGCGCTTCGATGTGCTTTGTCATGACGTTGGGGTATCAAGTCTATTCTTTGATGCCGAAAGAGATCTTTTATCTGCATCAATTGTGGATGTTCTCCGCTTTTTCATTTGGTGCTGTGACGGCACTCATTATCGAAAAGAATAACAAGCGTATTTTTCTTGATGCCCGAAAATTGGAACAATTGGCTACTATTGATAAATTGAGCGGATTGTACAACAGGATGAAAATAGAGAGCTATTGCGAGATGGAGATTGAGAGAGCCAAACTCTATAACGAAACCTTTTCGCTCATCTTAATCGATATCGATTATTTTAAAGAGATAAACGACACGTATGGGCACAATACCGGCGACCGCGTTATCGAGAAGCTCTCTAAAATATTACAAAAATCTGTTCGACGGATTGATTATGTAGGACGATGGGGAGGAGAGGAATTTTTGATTCTCCTTCCCAAGACGACAGTGCAGCAAGCCTTCCATATTGCCGAAAGCATCCGGGTCACCATTATGGAAAACGATTTTTCCTCTGCACGCAACATCACCATTAGTGCGGGGATTACAGAATACATGAACGGGGATACGACGGAGAAAATCATTCAGCGAGCGGATGAGGAGCTCTATAAAGCCAAAGAGAGCGGTAGAAATCAAATTCAGATGTATGAAGCTCCCTTTTTCCTAGAGATGCATAATCTATAAAATATCAGATTAGAAGAGTGGAGCGATAAAAAAATCTACCTGTTCAATCGGTATCTCTTTTTTTGCCACCATGTCAAATACCCCTTCGATTTCTTGTTCTTTTACTCCGTTATTCTGACCAATATAGCCTACTGGAGTTGTTGTCTCGGCAAAATAATATTTTTTACCCTCAAATGTCAAATAAGAGGAAGGTTGTTTGATCTCTTTTTCATTTGGTATATGAACGCCAATGAACCCATGATCTTTGGTTGTAATCAAAAGGCAACCATATTTTTTTTGTAAGAGTAAAGTCGCCAGCAAAAATGATTTTTCATCGCAATCACCGCCATTTTGATTGATCACATCTGCTGGATTACGATTGGTTGAACTCTCTTTGTAGGGGATTTTAAGAACGTATTGATAAGCCCGATCAATCTCACAATACGGATCACCATTGCACCCTTTTATCAACATATCCACAAATGGCTTCATTTCATCATGCTGATACACGTCGTATTTATAAAATCGGTTATGTATTTTAACCATTCCATTTCTTTCACAATACTCTGCATCTGTTTCAGGGGGAACATTGGCTTTGGCATAAATCGTATAACCGATCAATCCTGCAATACTATACAAGGCGATACGGTAAAAAAGACGTTTGTTTATGAAACTCATAGTTGATCCATTTTTGCTTGCTTCTATGTCATCATTTCAAGACAATTTGGTTACTTCTGTCAATGCGTTTTCCAATAGTAGATAATTATATCTTAAATTCATGATCGCTTCACAGGTGGGCGTGTAGGGAATACATAATGCATATATTTATATATAAAACTGAGGAGTGATTTATGGCTGTTATAATTACCGACTCTTGTATAAACTGTGATGCCTGTATCGATGAGTGTCCCGCGACGGCTATCGTCAGTGCTGATGATTCACCTCTGAATGGTGGAGAATACACCTATGTTAAGCCTGAAAAATGTATCGAGTGTGTCGATTCGGCAGTACCGAAATGTGCCGATGTGTGTCCTACTGAGGGGTGTATCGTGTGGGATATGCCCTACATTGCCGAATACAACGAGTATTTTGTAAACAGTGGCGAGTATGTGATCCGTGTCCATAAGTCCAAAGGGTTGATGTCCCCCGAAGTGAGTCCGATGCCGTGGCGTGAGAGTATCAGTATGGAGCAACGAACAGGGCGGGTGAGTGTCGGGGAGACATTGAAGCTTTATAATTAGAAAAAGTAGCCTGTTCCCTTTTTCTTCTAGTTGGTTATTATTTCATAAATAATCAAAGGAGCCTAACATGAGATACCTTCTTCAAGTAGATTTTCCGCATAACGGACCGTTCGGTGATGAATTGAGCGCGGCGATGAGTGATTTGGCAAAAGACATTGCGAATGAAAAAGGGCTTATTTCCAAACTATGGACGGAAAACGAAGCGACCAAAGAAGCAGGGGGGATTTATTTGTTTGATAATGCCGAAGATGCGGCGCGATATTTGACAAAACATACCGAGCGTTTGGAAGCATTCGGCTACAGCAACATACGAGGCAAAATTTTTGCGGTGAATGAAGCGCTGAGTGCGTTGTCTGTTCCGACTGAGTAATTATAGTACTTTTATGTCCTTTTCTTTTTCATAAGAAAAGTACCAAAAGAAAATCGCCTTGCGCCAAATCGCTGGTGGTACGCGTTTGCGGTTAGACGCACGCGACCTTGCTCTGTGTGGTGTCGCAAGGCAAAACTATTAGATGGATGATTTTCGCAGAATGCGAAAATAAATAGACAATCCCCGCGATCCAACACCTAGAGCCGTTTCGGAGGCAGTAGTGCCGAGAGGAACGAGCGTTCTTGGATCACGGTATGCTCTTTTGCTACTTTTCGGCTAAACAGAAAAGTAGAGAGTTGTTTTGAAGTGTGGGGTGAGGGATGGGCGGAAAAAAGTAGCCTGTCCCCTTTTACTTTTACTCTATTGTTTTTTTATTTTAGCCAATCAGGAAGGATGTTGTATTTTTTCTTATAAGCCTTTTTATATTCTTCTTTTGTAAATGAAAAATCAATTCTTTGGACATTTTTTTCATCATCAGATAAATATACAAGTAAACCTATTTTTTTCCATTCTCTGTAAGGTTGAAAATCATCATCAGAAAAACCTTTTTTTTCTGGATTACCGTATTTTGCTATCAGGCGTTGGAGAGGAAAAGGTACATCTGGAATCCAACGCACCCAGTTCACTGATATAGCTTCATCTTCCGATTCATTTAGTAATTTTTCAAAAAGTTGCTTTTGAGCATCTTCTACAGCGTTTTCATATCCTTTCTGATATTCTGGTCTATTGTCAAAAAAATTGATGATAATTGTACCGCTAATTCCTTTCCCGGTTATTGCATACATCGCATCAGTCGATTGTGCCCATGCTGGCGAACGTTTTACGAAATTCGCATTTGGAAATTTTGATTTGATTTCACCAAGTGTGTCAGTTGGAAGAATATTTTGGTATATTTCTGCTTGGGACAGAAGAGGAAGTAACAATAATAATTTTATAAGTAATGATTTCATTCTTCATAACCAACTTTTTTTGTTAATTATTGCTTGATTTAGCTTAAAATTTTTAGAAAAAAATAAAAATTTATTTTGTATGAGTAGTAATTTCCCGCTTTCGCGGGAATGAGGGAAATTTTGAAGATAGATTCCGTATCTACCCTAAAGGGCACGTGAAGTACGGAATGACGGAGAAGTTACAGCGCTTTCGCCATAATTCGGTTAAGTCTTGCGATAAACCCTGCGGTATCCGCAAGCGTTTCACCCTCATAAAGTTTCGCCTGATCAAGCAATACATGCGCGGCATCGTCGATAAGGTTCATATCCGCTGAGTCGCTGAGTTTTTTAATCAACTCATGGTTCGGATTGATTTGTAAGATCGGTTTCGGAGCCGGGAAATCCCCGCCCATTTGCCCGAATTGCTTCATCATCTGCGCCATCATATACCCTTGGTCTTCTTTATCGACTTTCAGACATACGGCAGACTCGGTGAGATCAAACGTCGTTTCAACTTTCGATACGTTTTCACCCAGAGCGTTTTGGAGCTGACCTACGAAAGACTCCAGCCCTTTGGCTTTCTCTTCGTGCTCTTTTTTCTCCTCTTCGGATTCTTCGAGCTTCGCATCCGTTACATTGACGAATTTATACTCGTTGTACTCGGTTACCATCGGGAATACGATCGTGTCGATCTCTTCGTTGAGGACGAGAACATCGATCCCTTTTGCTTTGAAACGCTCTAGTGCAGGGGAGTTTTTGAGCATTTGGAGAGACATTTTCGCAGAGATGTAATAGATCTCTTTTTTCTCTTCATCGATATTTTTCACGAACTCGCTGAACATTACCGGCTCGGCAGAGTTCAATGTGTTGAGTTTGAGAAGCTCTAGGATACGCTCACGGTTCCCCATGTCGCTGTAAAGTCCCTCTTTGAGGACGTTGCCGAACTCTTTGTAGAATGCGTCGTATTTCTCAACGTCGTTCTCTGCGATTTTCGCCAATTCACCCAACACTTTTTTAACCGAAGCGTTTTTGATTTTCGCCATCACACGGTTACTTTGGAGGATTTCACGGCTGACGTTCAACGGAAGGTCGGCAGAGTCGATCACCCCGCGTAGGAAGCGCAAGTAGGTCGGCATAAGCTCTTTTTCATCGTCGGTGATAAAGACACGGTTGATGTAGAGTTTAATACCGCTTTGGTAATCGACACGGTAGAGATCCATTGGTGCTTTGGACGGTACGTAGAAGAGGGTAGTGTACTCTAACGCCCCCTCGGCTTTGTTGTGCATCCATGCTAACGGTTCGCTGGAATCGTGGGCGATGCTGGAGTAGAAATCTTTGTACTCCTCATCGGTAATCTCTGATTTGCTGATCGTCCACAATGCGTTGGCTTTATTGATCTGTTTGTTGACAAGCTCGTTGTGACCTTTCTCTTCTCCCTCGGCTGGGGCTACCCACTCCTCTTTGTCCATAAAGATCGGGAAAGGGATGTGGTTCGAGTATTTTTTGACGATGGTGTCGATGCGGTGAGCTTCTAGGAACTCCCCTTCGTCCTCTTTGAGGTGCATAATGATCGTTGTACCGTGAGAATCGCGTTCTGCAGGCTCAAGATCGTATTCTGATCCCGCCATAGAAGACCATTTGTACGCTTGTTCTTCTCCGGCTTTGCGGCTGATTACTTCGACTTTGTCGGCAACCATAAACGAGGCGTAGAAACCGACCCCGAATTGACCGATGAGTTTGGAATCTTTTTTCTGATCGCCGCTGAGTTTTTCCAAGAATGCTTTGGTTCCCGATTTTGCGATGGTTCCGAGGTTCTCTACGAGATCGGCTTCGTTCATCCCGATACCCGTGTCAGAGATGGATAATGTTTTCGCCTCTTTGTCGATCACGATGTCGATACGAGGGGCGAAGTTGACCCCTTTGTAGGCTTCGTCGGTGAGGACGAGCATGTTGAGTTTATCGAGTGCATCCGAAGAGTTAGAGACAAGCTCGCGGACGAAAATCTCTTTGTTGGAGTACAAAGAGTGGATCATGAGATGTAAGATTTGTGAGACTTCAGTCTGGAACTGATGTTTTGCCATATGACTATCCTTAAAGGTTAAATTTTTGAGCTGTGATTGTAACGAAATAGTTTTAATAATGCAAGAGCTATCAATTAAGTTGAGTGTGGTTGACTAATACTTGATGTGAGTGAGGTAAAGTCCATTGTGAGGAGCAATATCGGTGGAGTATCGCTTGAGACAGTTTAACTGCTCGATAAGCTGCTCTTTCGTCGCTTTCCCTGCCGAGATGCGGAGTAAAAAACCGACCATCAGACGGATTTGGGAGCGTAAAAATCCGTTCCCCTCGAACACGAGGACAAAATACCCTTTGTGCGAATAGGCGTAGGCGCGGTAGATGATGCGGGTGAAGTGATCCATATCGTTGCCGCTTTTTTTAAAAAGCTCAAAACTGTGCGTCCCGACGAAGCAACCGATCGCATCGGTAATGATCTCACGGTTGAGTGTGGGGATAAAAGAGACGAAGTTGTCTTCAAACGGGTTGGTGACTCCCTCTTTGATAACGTAGCGGTAGACGCGACGCTTGGCACTGTAGCGGGCATGGAATTCATTGTCTACAAATTCAATCCGCAGTATGCGTAAAGAGTTAGGGAGTTGGAGGTTGAGCATCTCTTTAAGGCGTTGCAGATCACTCCAAAAGAGGGGGAGGTCGATATGCATCACTTGGTGAGTGGCATGGACACCCCGATCGGTTCTCCCTGAGCCTTTTGGGGCGGAGTTGATTTTGAGCCGCCGCAGGGCGATGATGAGGGTGCCGATAACGGTTTCATGGGTGGTGGGTTGTTGTTGAGACCCCATAAACGCCGAGCCGTTGTAGCTCATTGTTATTTTGGCTCGGTTCAAAAACGGCTCCCAACCAGACGTTTGTAAAAGCTATAGCTGAGAATAAACCATATCAGTGCGACGATCCAGATCGTATGAAAGGCGAACCATTTTTGAACCATGATGGCAGCCGCATAGAATCCGACGATGGAGAGGAAAAGCCACAGATAGATCCACCGTTTTTGGTGGCGGGCGTGAACGACCCCCAGCGCGATCATCAAAAATACCGAGAGGAGGGGAAAGAGACTCAAGAGGGTATTGGTAATGAGGAGTCTGTCTTTTTTACCCCGTTCGATTTCGTTCGTCCAAAAATCGAGGGTGTTGCGGAAGATGGTAGGATCGGTCGTCATTCTATCGTTGATATAGCCGGTTTTAAAAAGCATCGTTTTGAGGAGTTTATCGCTGTAGCTGTAGCTCTCGCCATCACTCAATTTCAGCTGCAATACCCCGTTTTTGTTGATGAGTTCCGCGTTATCGGATTTAATAAGAATCTCGTCTTTCATATCTTTGTTAAAGAGGACGACATCTTCAAAAATGCGTGAATCTTGATCGCTTTTGTTGATAAAAAGCATCCACTCCCCGAAGTGGTGGCCGAACTCAGATGCGCTAAGGTTGAACTTCGCTTCTGCCCTTTTTTTCTCTAAAAAATTACCCGAAATAACTTTGATATAGGGGATGACGACGATAAAGTTGACAAACATCAACAGCGTGAGGAGCAGTGCGGGTACCGCCAAAACTCGCCCCACAAAAGAGGGGGAGATGCCGAGTGAGAAGACAACGACCATCTCGTTATCATTCGAGAGGCGATAGAGTGCCAATGCTCCGCCGACGACAAAAGCGATAGGGAGGGTGTAAAAGAGGAGCTCTGGGATGACAAAGAGGTAGAGTTTCCCCATCTCAAGGAGGCTTAGTTGAATAACCGCCGTATAGGTCGCGAGCTTGATCAAAAAGATGACCGAAGCGATCGCGAAGAGGGGGAGAAATATCGAGAAAAAGAGTATCGACAGATGCGATAAGATGTAATGGCGTAATTTACCCATATATCCCCACCATCCAATCGTTGACATAAGTATCGAACATGACAACGAGCCAACACGCTAACGCTAAAAAGGGGATAAACGGAAGTTGTTTGGACTCTTCACTCTCATCTTGGGTCAAAAGGAGTGCGGGAAGTGCCAAAACGGCACCGAGGAAGATGGCAGCAAGTCCGAGTTTGACCCCGAGCAATGCCCCCATCGTCGCGGCGATCATAATATCGGCTTCCCCCATCGCCTCTTTTTTGATGGCGTAGGAGAGGTAAAAGCGAAGGAGGGTAAATCCACCGGCAAACAGCAGAGCGTTGGTGACGTTGTATCCGAACTGCTCAAACGAGGTGACGCTAAAGACGGCGACGGTGAGTGCCCCGAGGTTCAGGCTATCGGGTACCATCTTGTAGCGAAAGTCGATCGCGGAGAGGGCTAGAAGCAAAGAAAAGGTTACGGCGATTCCTAGCGCTTGGAAGGTGAGTCCGAATTTCATCGCACTAAAGAGGAAAATAAGTGCGCTGAGGAGTTCGATAAGGGGATACTGCATCGATATCTTGGTTCCGCAAAAAGCACATTTCCCCCGTAAAAAAAGCCATGAAAGGATCGGGACATTGTGCCAAGCACGAAGTGGGGTATTGCAGCTCATGCAATGGGATGCGGGGAAAGAGACACTCTCATCACGCGGGATACGGACGATGAGTACATTTAAAAAGGAACCGATTGCCGCTCCAAAAATAAAGATAAATACAAATTCCATCAGTTCAATCCTCCGAAGCGTCTTTCGACCGTTTTAAATTTTTTGATAATGCTCTCAAGCTCATCGGTAGTGAACTCCGGCCAAAGGGTCTTGGTAAAGAAGAGTTCTGCATACGCCGCCTGCCACAATAGAAAATTCGAAAGCCGATGGTCTCCCCCCGTTCGGATGAGGAGATCGACATCGTGGGGACAATCGAGGGCACCTCCGAGTGATTCTACCGTGAGGGGGCCATTTTCTCGGAGTGTATTGGCGGCACGGACAATCTCATCGCGTCCTCCGTAGTTCAGTGCAAGACATTGAACCAAGCCGTTGCACCCCTCGGTTGCCCTTTGTACCTCGTCGATGACGTTGCGGAGCGATTTGGAAAAAATACTCAGATCGCCGATCGGCTCAAAACGGATATTTCCATCCAAATAGGCGGCGCGTTCGCTTTTGAGATACCGCTCTAAAAGTTTCATCAAAAATTCGACTTCGAGTTTGGGGCGTTTCCAGTTTTCGGTACTGAACGCATAGAGAGTCAGGCGGTCGATTTCAGGGTGCGCGGCGCAATAGGTAGTGATAGCTCGTACACTCTCAGCCCCTCGTTCATGCCCGTAAGTTCGGCTTTTTCCCTGAGCCTCTGCCCAACGGCCGTTTCCGTCCATGATGATTGCGATGTGGCGAGGCTGATTACTCATGCGCTGCAAACTTGTGCGTAATGGAGTATTTTTTCGGCAAGCTCAAACTTGCTGTGGCGTCCTAAATCGATTACGTCCTCTTTGGTAATAAAGGTAATACTGTTTTGTTCTCCCCCAAAGCTTTTGGCATCTTCGAGAAGGTTGTAACACACCGCATCGACCTCTTTTTTCGTTAAAAGCTCTTTCGCGTTATTGAGCCCCTCTTGAGTATCCATTTCTGCTTTAAAAGCGATCGTGGTAACCCCGTCTCGATCTTTGGCAAGTGTACTTAAAATATCCGATGTTTGGGTGAGCTCAATCTGCCAATTCTCCCCTAGCATCGATTTTTTGAGTTTCCCTTGCTGCGGAAACTTAGGGGTAAAGTCCGCTACGGCTGCAACCATAAACAAAAAAGGGCGTTTTTGTATCAGTTTAATCGCCTCAGACGTCGTGAGTGAAGCTTTGCTCATTTTCCCTTTTTTGGCAATACGGAGTGCATCTTGGGTGTACTCTAACATCTCCTTGGCATCGTCTACCTCTATCGTATAGATACTTTTTGGAAGACCATCATTTCCCTTTGTGGTGATGTAGCACACATCCGCCCCTTTGAGATAGAGAGAGAGGGCAATCGCTTTTGCCATTTTTCCGGATGAGAAGTTGGAGATATACCGCACTTCATCGATCTTTTCTCTTGTCCCCCCGCCGGTAATGACCACACGTCGATCTTCCCAATAACTCTCTTTTAGCAATACTTTTGCTGTTTCAAAAAAGATATCTATCGGCTCTGCCATAGCACCGTCCCCGACGACCTGACATGCCAGCTCTTTGGTTTGAGTCTCAATGATCTCATAGTTGGCAATGGCGAGCATTTTTTGGGATGCCTGAATCATCGGATTTTGGATCATGTTGGTGTTGGCTGAGGGGGCGATAAGTTTGATACCGGGATAGGCGAGGGCGCACTGAGTGAGGATCGTATCGGCGATGCCGTTGGCGAGTTTGGCGATAGTGTTGGCGGTGACGGGAGCGATAACGAGTATATCCGCCCACTGAGAAATCTTGATATGGTTGAAATCATCCGCCCACGATTCGTTGGTGTCATCGAGAACACGATTTCGGCTGAGAGCTTCGAAACTCAGCGGTGCGACGAACTTTTTGGCAGAGGGGGTCATAACGACCCGCACTTCGGCACCCGCTTTGATGTAGAGGCGGAGGAGTTCGAGTGATTTATACGCCGCAATCGACCCCGTGACACCGAGGAGGATTTTTTTCCCTCTTAAAAGGTTTTCTGGGATCTGCATTATTTCCCTTTTCCGAAAAATTTGGTGAAAAATCCCGCTACTTTTCGGATCGGGGTACGGCTGAGGATGAGGATGTCGCTCTCGTATTTTCCCGCCGTGACGGTGGTACCTGCGGCGATCATGACGTTATCAGCTATCTCTACGGGTGCGACGAGCTGGCTGTCGCTTCCGACGAAGACGTTTTTACCGATAATCGTCTGGTATTTTTTCACCCCGTCGTAGTTGCAGGTGATGGTTCCCGCACCGATGTTGCTCCCCTCGCCGATGGTCGCATCGCCGAGATAGCTTAGATGTCCCGCTTTGACCCCTTTGAGGGTTGATTTTTTCACCTCGACGAAGTTTCCGACGTGGGTATCTTCCAACACACTTAGAGGACGCAGATGCGCCAGCGGGCCGACGTCGGAATTCGTTACGGTTGAATCTTCAATAACGCTGTGGGCTTTGATATGGGAATTTGAGATAAGGGTGTTACCGCAAAGTCGTACACCGTTTTCGATCACACACTCCCCTTCAAATTTCACCCCTTCTTCGAGGTAAATGGTTTCGGGAAGTTGCATAATCACCCCCGCATCCATCCATGAGCGGCGGAGACGATCCATCATAATTATCTCGGCATTGGCGAGATCGTTTTTGGAGTTTACCCCTTTAAACTCCACCTCTTCGACAAACAGAGGTGAAATAGAGAGGCCGTCATTGCGTCCCATCTCGATCACGTCGGTGAGGTAATACTCCCCTTGGGCATTGGCATTGGACAATTTCGGGATATAGGTTTGCAAGACGTGATGTTTAAACGCATAGACGCCTGCATTGACCGTATGGATCGCTTTTTCGTCCTCACTGGCATCTTTCTCTTCGACGATCCGCTGGACACGGTCGTTTTCGATGACGACCCGTCCGTATCCGCTCGGGTTTTCTAGAGAGATAACCGACATAACGATGTCGGCAGGGTTGGCGAGAAATTTTTCGATAGAGGAGCGCTCTATCAGAGGCATATCGCCATTAAGAACGAGGACATCATCATAGCGCGGCTTGACACCCATCATCGCTCCGCCCGTACCGGGAAAATTCTCGGCATCTTGGGTGATAAAGGTTAAGTTCGTAAAATATTTCTCCATCGCACGGACTACGGCATCTTTCTGGTGGGCGACAACTACAATCACGTCGTCGGTAATCTCACGTGCGGCTTTAATGCTGTAGTAGAGCATCTCTCGTCCGCATATCTCATGGAGCACTTTCGCTTTCGGCGATTTCATCCGAGACCCTTTTCCGGCGGCTAAAATGACGATAGAGAGAGGGTTCAACATACATGCTCCTGAGAATAATTCATGCAATTTTATCAGAATTTAATCAAGATAGAGACTTAGGTTGTGGTATTATCGCCTCTTTAAAAACTATTCTTTATCCACGGAGTCCGGTTTGGGTCGTTTAGCCTTTTTTCTCTTTATGATCCCTCTGATGCTTTGGGGTGCCGATCCGCAGATTCCTGCGATGAATTTTAATCTTACCGCTCCCGAATCTCCGGCAGAAGTAGTCAGTTCGCTCAATGTATTATTGGTACTTACCATCCTCTTTTTGGCTCCGAGTTTGGTCCTTGTAATGACGACGTTTACCCGCTTTGTCATCGTATTTGGATTTTTGCGTCAAGCTCTGGGTACGCAGCAGGTTCCTCCGACACAGCTTCTCGTTATGCTTGCCCTTATTTTGACTATATTTGTCATGGAACCGGTAGCGACGAAAGCGTATGATGAGGGGATTAAACCCTACAGTGAAGAGCTGATTACCTACGATGAAGCGTTCGAGAAAACAACCGAACCGTTTAAAAACTTTATGGTCCGTAACACCCGTGAGAAAGATTTAGCCCTTTTTCTCCGTATCCGCCATATGGAAAATCCACAATCGATCAAAGAGGTTCCTCTCACGATCGTCATCCCCGCGTTTATGATCAGTGAGCTGAAAACGGCATTTGAGATCGGGTTCTTGCTCTTCTTGCCGTTTCTCGTCATCGATATGGTCGTTGCGTCGATTTTGATGTCGATGGGTATGATGATGCTCCCTCCGGTTATGATTTCGATGCCGTTTAAAATTCTTGTCTTTGTCATGGTCGATGGGTGGAATTTACTCATCGGAAACCTGATCGCCAGTGTTAAATAAGGGTTACAATGCAGTGTGAATATTTCGGAATTTGCGGAAGCTGCCGCGATTATGACGAGGGGTATGAGGGGCAGTTGAGCCATAAACTCTCAACCGTGAAAGAGATGTTTTCCCCTCTCTACACAGGTGAGATTACGGTGTGCTCTTCACCGAGCGAGCAGTACCGTTTCCGTGCCGAATTTAAAATTTATCACGATGAGGGGGGAATCTCCTATGCGATGAGCCGCCTTGATCGTCAAGGGGCTTTGAAAATAGAGCGATGTTCTATCGTCTCCCCAGCTATTGCTGCGGTTATGGAGAGACTCCTGATCGAAATCAGCGATTTAGAGATCGCCCATAAGCTCTTCGGAGTCGATTTTTTAGCCTCAGGTGAGGGAGAAATAACCCTTAGCATGCTCTATCACAAACCGCTCGATGAGCAGTGGCAGAGCAGGGCACGTGAACTTGAGAAACGGCTCGGTGTCTACGTTATCGGACGGAGCCGCAAACAAAAACTGATCCTCTCCCAAGACTACGTCACCGAAAAACTTCACATTAACGGGCGTGAATATC
>Ga0209262_10000307_pt1 | contig 24707 bp, 21 predicted proteins | sample Lowcelwee11metaG_FD_187171 | JGI IMG/M metagenome (GOLD analysis project Ga0209262, IMG submission 187171) | Freshwater pond sediment microbial communities from the University of Edinburgh, under environmental carbon perturbations - Low... | ecosystem: Environmental > Aquatic > Freshwater >...
AAGCTGTTCTCAGAAGCCGTGGAGGCCATTGATCCGCAGCCGGTAGAGGGCATCCGCTCCACCGGCGCGAGCGCGCTGCACGAGATCGTCTACGGCGTGATCCCGCAGGTGATGCCGCTGTGGATTTCCTACATGCTGTACCGCTTCGAATCCAACGTGCGTTCGGCGTCGGTGGTGGGCATGGTGGGCGCGGGCGGCATCGGCGTGGTGCTGTGGGAAATCATCCGCGGTTTCCAGTACGCCGAGACCTGCGCCGTGATGCTGATGATCATCGTCACGGTGAGCGTGATCGACGTCATTTCTTCACGCATCCGCAAGGTGCTCATTTGAGTTGGTGCTGGCCGGCTTAGAGTCGGCACCATGCTGATTTCGTACCGCACTTCGGTGGTGGCCCGCCTGGGCACCGCGCAGACCCTGGCCTGGGCCTCGTCCTACTACCTGCCGGCCATGCTGGCCACGGCGATGGCCGCGGATCTGGGCGTGTCCGTGACCACGGTCTTTGCTGCTTTTTCGTTTGCCCTGATCGTCTCGGCGGTGTTTGGCCGCTGGGCGGGGCAGTTGATCGACCACCACGGTGGCCGCCCGGTGCTGATCGGCACCAACGGGCTTTTTGCGGCGGGGCTGCTGTTGCTGGCGCTGGCGCAGGGGCCGGTGCTGCTGTTTCTGGCCTGGGGCCTGATCGGCGTGGCGATGGCGGCGGGCCTGTACGACGCCGCCTTCGCGACCCTGGTGCGCCTCTACGGCCACGACGCGCGCAGCACCATCACCGGCATCACCCTGATCGCCGGTTTTGCCAGCACCGTGGGCTGGCCGCTGACGGCCTGGCTGGAGCATGAGTTCGGCTGGCGCGGCGCCTGCCTGTGCTGGGCGGGCCTGCACCTGCTGCTCGGGCTGCCGCTCAACGCATCCTTGCCGCGCACCGCGACAGTGCCCGGCGTGAGCCCGGTGCCGGCGGTGTCGCCAACCGCCGCGCCAACGGCGGCGCCGGGTGCCACCTTCTGGCCCACGGTCCTGCTCTCACTGGTCTTCGCCGTCACCTGGTTCACCAGCACCGCCATGGCGGCCCACCTGCCGCGCCTGCTGCAGGCCCACGGGTTGACGCTGGCCGCCGCGCTGGCCCTGGCGGCCCTGGTGGGGCCGGCCCAGGTGGCGGCCCGGCTGCTGGAGTTCGGCTTTTTGCGCAAGGTGCATCCGCTGCGCTCGGCCCAGCTGGCGACGGCCGCGCACCCGTTGGGCGCCGTGCTGCTGATGGTGCTGGGTGGTCCGGCGGCGCTGCTGTTCACGGTGTTGCACGGCGCGGGCAACGGCATCCTCACCATCGCCAAGGGCACGTTGCCCCTCGTGATCTTCGGGCCGCAGGGCTATGGGGCACGGCAGGGGTTGCTGATGGTGCCAGCGCGCGTGGCGCAGGCCTTTGCGCCGCTGGTCTTTGGCCTGGCGATTGACCGGTTCGGGGGCGGTGCGCTCTGGGTGTCTACTGGCGTGGGCCTGGTCGGTTTGGCTGCGCTGGTGTGGCTGCAGCGCAGTGGCTCGGTGGTGCTGTAACGGCGACTCGTTCGGTGTGGTGGCACGTTGCACCTCGCGTGCCAAGGCGTGTGCGCTCAGGCCGCAGCGCTTCGGTGAGGCGGTCGGCGCTGTGCGCCGACTTCCCTGCGATGCTCGCGGCCGTGGCCCGTCGCACAACTCGCTGCGTTCGCTTGCGCTCTCTTCGCTCAGACAAGTGCGACAAGTCAGATGACGAAGCGCGCTGCGCGCGCGGCCACGCCCACTGCGCTTCTCGGCGCCTCACATGGCGCGCTGCGGCCTGAGCGCACACGCCTTGGCAACCAGAGTTGTTGGCGCACCACCGGTGAACTGCCCAAACGTCAATTGCTGCGGCAGGCGCTGCCCGGTGGGGGCGATGTTCCGGGGTGGCTGTGTCCGCCCGTCTGGGGCCGGGCGCGCAAGTGCGCGCATCGTTAACTGACTCGCGGCCACTGTCTGAGCAGAGAGAGCGCAGCGAACGGCGCGAGTTTGGCCGCGCCGGCCCCAGACGGGCGGGCGCAGCGAAGTCGGAGCGAAGCGCAGACCACCCCGGATGAGCCCCCGCCGGGCAGCGCCTGCCGCAGCCGCGAGGTGCTGCCCCACTGACTTGCAATTGCAGTGACAACACCAGGCAGCCAACCGGGCCGCCATCCAACACTCAGAGTGCTTCCAGAGCAACCGCTTTGGACGCCGCATGAAGACGTGGCGCCCCCTTGGCCGCAAACGCCAGGTGACCACCGATGACGTGCGCCGCCACGCTGGGTGGCCGCCCTGCCGGTGTGCGCACGAGCACGATGTCGGCGCGCAGGCCCACAGCGAGCCGCCCCCGATCATGCAGGCCCGCGGCATCGGCAGCGTTGCTGGAGACCATGGCCCAGGCGGTGGGCAGATCGCAGACGCCGTCTTCGCTTAGGCGGAAGACCGCCGGCAACATGGCCGGGTAGTAGTAGTCGGAAGTGAGCACGGTGCACAGGCCTGCGCGCGCCATGACCGAGGCCGACACCGCGTTGTTCAGGTGGCTGCCGCCGCGCACCACGTTGGGTGCGCCAAACACCACCGGGTTGCCGTACTGTCGGGCCAGTGTTGCGGTCTCGAGGGTCTTTGGGAATTCCGAGATGCTGCAGCCGAGGGTCTGGTAGTCCGCGCGCACCTCGGGCGACGGGTCGTCGTGCGAGGCCATGGGCACGCCGGCGGCCAGTGCGGCCGCGGCCAGGCGGCGGATGGAGGCGGGCACCTCATCGCGCCGCGCCGCGACCCGCTCGGCCAGCGCCTGCAGATCTGCGGCGTTCAGGCCGGTGCGCTGCAGCACCGTCATGCCGTCTTTCGGGTGCCCGATCTTGCGCAGGATGTCGGCGGTGTGGTCGTTGAAGGCGAGCAGGGCGATGCGCCCTTCAGCCAGCCAGGCCAGCACCTCGTTCTCGCCGTCCAGGTTGAAGGTTTCGTGACGCAGGTGCAGGCGTGTGTCGCACGAGAGGTGGCCGGTCGCCGCGTCCATCGCCGCCATCAGGCGCACCAGCGTTTCGCGGCTGCGCAGGCCCGGTTCCCAGGAGAAGGTCACGCCGTGAAAGGCGGTGGAAATGCCGTTGGCCACCAGTTGCCGGTCGGTCTCGGCGAGGGCCAACTGCAGGTCGAAATGCACGCCCGGGCGGGGCATGATCTGGCGCTCGAAGGCATCGCCGTGCAGGTCGATGATGCCGGGCATCACCCGCAGGCCACGGGCATCCATCACCGGTGCGCCGTTGGCTTCGCTGCCGATTTCCACGATGACGCCGTGGTCCACCGTGATGACGACGTCATCCTGAAAACCCGATGGCAGCAGGGCGCTGCCTCCCGCGATCGCAAACCGTTCCAATGTGTGCATGCCTGGTGTTCCCGCTGATCAAAAGCCGTTCAGCGTGCCCCATTTGTGTGACAGCTGCACGACGAAAAAGCAGTGTCATGCAAGTCATGAATATTTCATGTCGTCTACACAACTTTGTCATCACACGAAGTCACGCTCGTGAAGTTGTCTAAACCACTTGGAGTTGCCTCATGAACTGGACCAAACACCTCGCCACCGCCGCCGCGGTGATCGGCCTCACCGCCACAGCTTTCTCGGTCCAGGCGCAAACGCTGCGCCTGGCCGTCACTGACATCGTGGGCCTGGAAAACCTGCAGCGTGAATACGCCGGCTTCCAGAAGATCCTGTCCGAAAAATCCGGCATGAAGGTTGAACTGTTTCCCGTGCCCAACCGCACCGCCGCGGTGGAAGCGCTCAACGCGAAGAAGATCGACCTGGTTCTGACCGGTCCGGCCGAATACGTGGTGTTCAAGAAGCGCACCGACGCCAAGCTGGTGGTGGGCTTCAGCCGTCCCGAGTACTACGGTTCGGTGGTCACGCTGGTGGGCTCGGGCATTGATGGGGTGGAAGACCTCAAAGGCAAGAAGGTCGCGCTGGGGGACGTCGGTTCCACCTCGCGCCACCTGTCACCGATCCAGGTGCTGGCCGACCTGGGCCTCAAGCCCGGGCAGGACGTGCAGATCCTGCACATCAACCGCAACGTGGCGGTCGAGGCCATGAAGCGCGGCGACGTGTCCGCCATCGGCATCAACCGCACCGATCTGCCCGGCCTGTCCAAGCGCCACCCCGATGTGGTCTTCAAGGTCATCGCCCGTGGTCGCGACCTGCCCAACGACGTGCTGCTCGCCGGCACCCACGTGCCCGACGCCGTGGTCGGCCAGATGAAGAAGGTGTTCAGCGAAAACTCCGAAGCGCTGGTCGCTGCCGTGCTGCTCGGCCCGGACGAAAACCAGAAGTTCCAGGGCATGAAGTTCATCCCCAGCATCGCCGATGCCGACTACAACTACGTGCGCAAGATGTACGCCACCATAGGCCAGGCGCAGTACGCCGCCTTCGTCGGTGATTGAAAACGGCGCCATGTCCCGCTGGCCCGAACCCGCCGCCCGGATGCTGCACGCGCCCACGCCGGTGACGTCGTTCGTCGGTGCGCCGCACGCCATGGTCCCGGGCGCGGTGGGCACCGGTAGTCCGGTCGCCGATCTGGTGGTGAGCGCGCTGGGCAAGTCCTTCGAGCCGGGCACGCCTGTGCTCCGCAACGTGCACTTCCAGGTGGCGGCGGGCCAGCGTGTGGCGCTCATCGGCGCCAACGGCGCGGGCAAGTCCACACTGCTGCGCTGTTGCATGCACCTGATCCGGCCCGACACCGGTGAGGTGCAGCTGTTCGGCACGCCGCTGGGAGGGCTCGACGCCCAGGCGCTGCGCCGGCTGCGCGCCCAGGTCGGGTTCGTGTTCCAGAAACACAACCTGGTGCCGCGCCTCTCGGCCTTGTCCAACGTGCTGCACGGCGCCTTGCCGCGCGCACCGCTGGCCCGCGCCTGGCTGCAGAGCCTGGCCCCGGCGGCGTTGCGCGAGGAAGCGATGCACTGTCTGGAGCGTGTGGGGCTGACCCACATCGCCCTGCGCCGCGCCGACAAACTGTCGGGCGGTCAGTCGCAGCGCGTGGCGGTGGCGCGCGCCCTGATGCAGCGACCCCGCCTCATCGTGGCCGACGAGCCCGCGGCCAGCCTGGACCCAGTGGCCGGCGACGAAGTGATGTCGCTGTTTTCCGGACTGGTGAAGGACGAAGGCCTGACCATGGTCTTCACCTCCCACGACCTGGTGCACGCCGTGAAGTACGCCGACCGGGTCATTGCCCTGCAGCGCGGTGAGATCGTGCTCGATGCCCTGAGCCATCAGATCGACGTCGCCGAACTGAGAGCCCTGTATGCCTGAGCACACCGCCACCCCGGCCCTGCGGGTCCTGCCCGACCGCTTCGAGCGCACCAGCCCGACCAGCTTCATGCTCTGGTTGATCGTGCTCGGCTTCTTCGCCTGGTCGGTCAACAAGACCGGTGTGTCGATCGGCGACCTCTGGGGCGGCATTCCGCAGATGGTGCGGCTGGTGGGCGAGATGCTGCCACCGTCGACTGCGCGGCTCGAAGCCGTGGGCTGGGCGCTGCTGGAGACTTTCCAGATGGCCTTCGTGGGCACGGTGGTCGGGGTGTTGCTGAGCGTGCCGATCGCCGTGCTGGCCACACCGCACCTCTCGCCCCATCCGCTGGTCTACCACGCGGCGCGCAACCTGATCGCGTTCTTCCGCACCGTGCCCGACCTGGTGTGGGCGTTGCTCTTCGTGGTGTCGGTGGGGCTGGGGCCGTTCGCCGGCACCCTGGCCATCGTCATCGACAAGATCGGGTTTTGTGGGCGCTTCTTTGCCGAGGCCATGGAAGAGGTGGACCGCGGGCCGCAGGAGGCGCTCTCGGCCATGGGGGCAAGCCGCTTGTCGCTGATCATGTGCGCGGTGTTCCCCGCCGCCATGCCCTCGTTCATCAACACCTCGCTGTTCAGCCTGGAGAAGGCCACGCGTTCGTCGGTGGTGCTCGGGCTGGTGGGGGCGGGCGGCATCGGCATCGAGCTGAAGGTGGCGATGGACCTGTTCAACTACGACGAAGCCGCCACCATCATCCTGGCCATCTTCGCGCTGGTGGTGCTGGTGGAGCGCCTGAGCGCTGTGTTGCGAAAAAAGATTCTGTGAATCAGGCGCCCGGCGCGCCCGACAGCCACCGCCGCACCTGGTCCGCCACCCAGCGCGGATCGTCCAGCGGCAGGTCATGGCCCGCGGCCGGGTGCATCAACAGTGGACAGTGCCAGGCGCTGGCGATGGCCTGCGAGCAGCGGCTGTCCACCAGCTGGTCGTGTTCGCTGGCCAGCAGCAGCAGCGGCATGCCGGGCGCCTCCCGGGGCGCCCGGTAACGGGCCGCGGCGAGCAGCTGGCGCACGGCGTTGCTGGCGCTCACCGGTCGCTGGCGGCGCACGGCCGTCCAGTCCGGGATCACCTCGCGCAATTGCTCCGGCTGGTTGCTGGTGAGCCGCAGCACCGTTTGTTCGATGGCTTTGGCCGAGCGCCCGCCCAAGGCCAGTCGCAGCAGGGCCGAGTAGTTGCCAGGCTTGAGCCGCTGGAGCAGGGGGCTGAACGGCCGCAGGCTGGTGTTGATCAGCACGCAGCCGTCCAGCTCGTCGGGCGCCACGCGCGCCCACTCGGCCGCCACCATGGCACCGAGCGACATGGCGAGCAGGGATACCGGGGTCTCGATGCCGCGGCGGGCGCGTTCGTCGCGGCAGGCGGCCACCATGCCTGCCACCGTGATCGGGCTGGTCTGGCGGTGGTGTTCGCCATTGCCCGGCAGATCCAGCGTGTGGATGCGGGCGTGGGGCAGGGCTTGCTGGAAGTCGGCGGTGAAGCGGCCCCAGTGCGCGGCTTCGCGCGTCAGGCCCCTGAGGAAAATCCAGGTGGTCATGGGGAGACCTCTTTCTTTCGCTCGCTGCACCTTGTGGCTGCGGCAGGCGCTGTCCGGCGGGGGCTTATCCGGGGTGGTCGGCGCGTTGCGCCGACTCTGCTGTGCCCACCCGTCTGGGGCCGGCGCGGCCAAACTCGCTGCGTTCGCTGGCGCTCTCTCCGCTCAGACAGTGGCCGCGAGTCAGAAACGAAGCGCGCACTGGCGCGCCCGGCCCCAGACGGGTGGACACAGCCACCCCGGAACATCGCCCCCACCGGACAGCGCCTGCCGCAGCGAGGAGCGATGGGGTGTTCCACCAGTTGCGTGCCAACACCGCTTCTGCCAAGGCGTGTGTGCTCAGGCCGCAGCGCGCCATGTGAGGCGCCGAGAAGCACAGTGGCTGTGGCCACGCGCGCAGCGCGTTTCGTTGACTGACTTGTCGCACTTGTCTGAGCGAAGAGAGCGAAGCGAACGCAGCGAGTTGTGTGACGGGCCACGGCCGCGAGCATCGCAGGGAAGTCGGCGCACAGCGCCGACCGCCTCACCGAAGCGCTGCGGCCTGGGTGCACACGCCTTGGCACGCGAGGTGCGACGAACAAGGCCAACAGTCCACAACAGAAGCACATCGAAAAGACCCAATAAAAGGAGCTCAGTACCAGTCAGCCAGCGCATCCGCATGGCGCTGGACGCGTTGATCTTCGCCCGGTGTCCACCGCGTGTGGCTGCTCGCGGCGCGCGAGAGAAAGTCCAGCAACGCCAGGTGGCGGCGCAGCACACGTTGCTGACGGTGGCCGATCAGCGGGTTGAAGATGCCCTTGCGCGAAAACAGCTGACGCGGATTCTTCTTGATCCACAGCCACGAACCCATCTCCAGCGTCAGCGGCAAAAAGGTGCGCTCCGGGTGTCCGTTGCTGGCCTGCAGGTAGAGGTGGTCCCAGAGGTCGCCGTGGGTGAGGTATTGCGCACTCTGCGGTTCGATGATGTAGGGGTGGTGGCTGTGGGCCTGCTCGAAGATGGCTTTGAGTGCGTGCACCTCGGCCAGATGGTGGATGGGCTCGCGCGTGTGGGCAAAGGGAAACCACAGGCGGTCGCTCACGCCGAAGCCCGAGTGGCAGTCCAGTGCGATGCTGAATGGGCGGCTCAGCAGTTCGTTGTGCACCACGTCGCAGACCGCCTGGCTCTCCGCTTCCAGCGGATCACCGAGGCGCCCGCGGTACCAGGGCAGGCCCGCGCTCAGGCGCTGCCCGCCGAGCATGTAAGGCACTTTTTCGCGCGCTTCGACCGGGGCGTTGCGCATCAGGTCCACACCGCGCGGATTGGCCCGTGTCGCGGCCCACATGCCACCGGGGTTGACGATGGGCATGAACACCAGGCGCACGCCGTCCAGCAGGCGGTGCAGCGAGGTGTCCCACGAGAGCCGCGTGACGATGTTCTGCAGGAAGGCGATGACCACCTGGGCACCGATGCGCTCCAGCCCGTGCACACCGCCGAAGTAGCCCACGGCGGGCACATCGGGGCTGGGGTTGCCCAGGGTGATGGCATGCACAGGAAAGCTGCGGCCCGATGGCAGCGTGATCCGGCAGGGCTCCTGCACCTGCAGGTGGGGCGCGCCCAACTCCATGATTTTTTCCAGAGCCAGCAGCTCGGGCAGGGCGGTTTCAGGCACGGTGTGGAGCGGTGGTGTGGGGCGCTGGAGGCGGTTGAACCATCGCCGAGCATAACGCCCGGGGGAGCGGTTCGGCACGCCATCGGCCAGCGTTTTTGGCAGACTGGGTCTGACGCAAAACCGTCACATGAAAACGCTAAGGTGGCTCGCCGGCATCACGGGTCGGCCAGAAAGGGCTTTGCATGATGAAGAACTCCCGGGATCGCCGCAAGCGCGACCCGCTGCGGGCACTCAAGCTGTTTGGCGCGATCGGCTGCGGTGTGGTGGGTGGCGTCCTGGAGCTGCTGGCCCTGCAGCGCTTTCGTTTCAACGTCCGTCGCGAACGCAACCAGTCGGCCTGGAACCGCTGAGGTTTCCGCTCTTGATTCGGTAGCACTGATCGACAGTGGCTGCCACACCGTTGCCACATGGGCGACCTAGCATGGTCCGGGCGATGCGGTCCGCATCGTGTTCACCCACCGATCATCTTCTTCCTCAAGAGGTACTCCCATGCGTCACCTGATTCTCGGCCTGGCCCTGCTGGGTCTGACCGCTACCGCCGCGCAAGCTTCACCGGGCGACCAGCGGCCCGGCCACCGCACTGAAAAACCCGCATCCGTGGAACTGGGCGTGCGCCCGTTCTTCCTTGTGGACGACATGGCCGACAGCCGCCTGAAGCAAAAGCTCCAGCAGTGTGCGCAGCGCGGCCAGTTCACCCCACGCGATTTTTCCATCGGTCACCGCGGTGCCCCGCTGCAGTTTCCCGAGCACACGGTGGAGTCGTACACCGCTGCGGCGCGCATGGGGGCCGGCATCGTCGAGTGTGACGTGACCTTCACGAAGGACAAGGAACTGGTCTGCCGCCACGCGCAGAACGACCTGCACACCACCACCAACATCCTGGTCACACCGCTGGCCGCCAAGTGCACCACGCCCTTCGTGCCGGCCACGCTCGATGCCGACGGCAAGGTGGTCACGCCCGCCAAGGCCGAATGCCGCACCAGCGACATCACGCTCGCCGAGTTCCGGACCCTGCGCGGCAAGATGGACGCGTTCAACCCGGCTGCCCGCACGCCGCAGGAATACCTGGGCGGCACAGCCAATTTCCGCACCGACTTGTATTCGGGCCCCACGAGCGGCACGCTGATGACCCACGCCGAGAGCATCGAGCTGTTCAAGCGGCTGGGCGTGAAGATGACGCCCGAGCTCAAGAGCGCGAGCGTGACGATGCCTTTTGACGGCTTCACGCAAGCCGCCTACGCGCAGAAGATGATCGACGAGTACAAGCAGGCCGGTGTGTCGCCGCGTCAGGTGTTTGCACAGTCGTTCAACATCAACGACGTGCTGTACTGGGTGAGCAACGAGGCCGCGTTCGGCAAACAGGCGGTGTACCTGGACGACGCCAACACCGTGGCCGACCTGCCCGGCCGCAACGAACTGGCGGACTACAAGAGCCAGGGCATCCAGATCGTGGCGCCGCCGATTTTTGCCTTGTTGAGCAACAACGCCGCGGGCGACATCGTGCCCTCGCAGTACGCGCGTGACGCGCGGGCCGCCGGGCTGGGCATCATCGCCTGGTCGCTGGAGCGTTCGGGCCTGCTGGCCGATGGCAACAACGGCTTCTATTACCAGTCGTTCGACAGCGCCATCAAGACCGAGGGCGACGTGTTGCGCGTGCTCGACGTGCTGGCGCGCGACGTGAAGGTGATGGGCGTGTTCTCTGACTGGCCCGCCACCACCACTTTCTACGCGAACTGCGCCGGCCTGCGCTGATCGGTGGGGCGGGTGACCGCCCCATCCCCGCTTGACTCCCCGCTCTCCCGCAAGACCCCGGCAAGGATGTCGGGGATCTCGAACAGTGCCCGGTTCTGAACCCGGTCCACACGGGCGCGAAACCCGTCGATCCCGTTCAGCAACTGCGCCACCGCGCTGTCCACCGCGCGGAAGCTGCCGAGCACGATGCCGAGCCGCTGCTCGCGGATCCAGTCGGCGTTGTAGCGCTCCTGCGGCATGGTCCAGGCGTTGTTGACCACGATCACCGGCAGGCCCAGTTGCACCGCCTCGCTCACGCTGCCGGGGCCGGGCTTGCCGATGAAAAAATCCGCCAGTCGCATCCAGGCGGGGATGTCGGTGCTGAACCCGACCACCACGTGTGGCGCGGTCGAAGGCTGGGCACGCAGGCGCTCGGCCAGGGCCTGGTTGTGGCCGCAGACCAGGATCAGCTGGGTGTCGCTCAGCCGCTCGGCGATGCCCAGCATGGTCTTGGAGCCGTGGCCGCCGAACAGCACCAGCCCTGTCGGGCGTTGCGGATCGAGCCCGAGGCGGCGTTGTTCGGCGGTCCGGTCGAGGGTGGCGGGCCGGTAGAACTCGGGGCGCAGGATCATGCCTGAGGTGGCGTGCACGCGGTTTTCGCTGTGGCCCACGGCGAGGGCCTGCTGCACCGCGCGCGGCGTGCCGCAGACGACGTGTTGAAACTGGTCGCGTTCGATCCAGAAATGCGGCGGCAGATCGGCCAGATCGGTCAGCACGGTGACATAGGGCACGCCGGGCAGGGCATCGGCCAGGCTGTCGTACAGGGCGCGGTTGAAGTTCGGGATCAGCGAGACCACCAGGTCGGGGCGCGTGCGTTGCCAGTGGCGTCGCAGCTTGCGCACCAGGGTCGGGTGGGCGAGCCGGATCATGCCCTGCAGGATCTTGAGCTCGTGCGCCATGCCCAGGGTCCAGCCGCGTGCGAGGCGCTGGTTGTACCAGTCTTCGGGCGCCTTGCCGGTGAGGCGCTTGAAGCGGCCCGAGGGGTCGAGCACTTCGAACAGGTTGACCAGGCGCACGTCCCAGGGTCGGCCCTGTTCGCGCAGCACGGATTGTAGGGCGAGCGCGGAAGCGCGGTGGCCGCCGCCAGCGTTGAAATAGATCAGGTCAACCGTGGTCATGGTGTGTGGGTGTGGGTGGCGGGTTGCAGCAGGGCCTCGCCCATGCGGATGCGGTGGCCGTTGCGCAGCGAGGGGTCGAGCGCCAGGCCCCGCGGTGCGAGCACCAGGATGGTGGAACCGTGTTCGAACCAGCCGAGTTCGTCGCCCTGCCGGTAGTGGGCCGAACAGGGTAGCTGGTTGGGGCCGCGGTAGCGCAGGTTCAGCGGCCCGTCGAGCGCGCGCAGGCGCATGCTGGCCACCAGGATGGCCGCCACCGGCACCAGCACCAGCAGGCCGCCGTCGGGTCGGCGCAGCCGCAGCACCGCGCGTTCGTTGCGGCAGAACAGCCGCTCCACGCGCTGGAGCGCGATGGGGTTGACGTTCCAGGTGTCGCCGCTGATGTAGGTGACGTGTTCCAGCGTGGCGTCGCAGGGCGCGTGAAATCGGTGGTACATCGCCGAGGTCAGGCGCAGGGTGACGTAGCTGCCGCCCTGCAGCTGCCGCGCCAGATCGCGCCCTGGCACGTCGTCGCCCAGCAGGTCGAGCAGCCGGTAGGGGAAGCCCTTGGCCTGGAACAGCTGGGCGTCTGTGCCGTACTGCAAGGCCTCGATGCGGCCGCTGGCGCCGACGATGCCGTCGCTCGGGCTGGTCAACACGCCGGGGCGGCCGTCGATCGGACGCAGGCCCGGTTTGAGTTCGCGGGTGAAGCAGTCGTGCAGGCTGTCGAAATGCGTTTTTTTGGCCTCGCTCAGGTCCAGGTCGGTGAAAGTTTTCCAGACCGCCATCGAGAGATCGCGCACCCAGGGGTGGCGGATGCGGCTCCACCAGCCCATGAAACGCGTGAGTGCGATGCGCGGCACGCGGTTGGTCAGCAGGAAATTCAGGTCTTCGTTCAGCGCCAGGCGCTGAGCGGCGGCTTGCAGGTTCATACGGGTGTCATGGGGGTGAAATAGAAACGCGGGATTGCAGTCACTTGAAAGTCATCGTTCATGCCCGTCCTCGAATACACCCTCCCGGCCGCCGCACTCGCGCTGGGCCTGCCCGCGCTCAAGCGCCGCCTCGACCTCTCGCGCGCCAAGCACCGCTCGCTCGCCGGTCATTCGCGTTTGGCCAAGCGGCTGGCGCGCCTGCTGCCGGGCTACGCCTACGACGAGGCGGTCTTTTTCAACTGCGATGGGGTGTCCGAGGCGGTCGCCCAGCAGCGGCGCGCGGCTTTTGAAACCCTGTGCGCCGGTTTCGCCGAGCGCTACGCCAAAACCCTGGCGCTCACCGCACAGGCCCGCGAAGGCCTGGCCGACCTGCAGTTCACCGGCCAATACCGCGTGCCCTTTCAGTTCAGCCCCATCGTGAGCGAGCGGCTGAAGGTGGGCGCCTTCGTGCAGTCGGCCGAGGGCGTGGGCCTGACCGACCTGGACGGCAACCGCTTCATCGACCTGACGGGCTCCTACGGTGTGAACGTGTTCGGCGTGGACTTCTACAAGGCCACCATGGCCGAAGGCGCGGCGCTGGGGCAGTCGCTCGGGCCGGTGCTCGGCGCATACCACCCCTGCGTGGCCGACAACATCGCGCGGCTGCGCGCCCTCTCCGGGCTGGACGAGGTGTCCTTCCACATGTCGGGCACCGAGGCGGTGATGCAGGCCGTGCGCCTGGCGCGCTACCACACGCGGCGCAAACACCTGGTGCGCTTCTGCGGCGCGTACCACGGCTGGTGGGAAGATGTGCAGCCCGGGCCGGGCAACCCGCTGCCCCCGCGCGAAACCTACACACTGGCCGACATGAGCGAGCGCAGCCTGCAGGTCTTGCGCACGCGCAAGGACATCGCCTGTGTGCTGGTCAACCCGCTGCAGGCCCTGCACCCCAACCGCAACGCCCCGGCCGACTCGGCGCTGGTCGACAGCAGCCGCCAGGCGGGTTACGACAAGGCCGCCTACACCGTGTGGCTGCGGCAGTTGCGCGAGGTCTGCACCGAACGCGGCATCGTGCTGATCTTTGACGAGGTGTTCCTCGGTTTTCGTCTGGACAAGGGCGGCGCGCAGCAATACTTCGGCGTCAAGGCCGACATGGTCACCTACGGCAAGACGCTGGCCGGCGGTTACCCGGTGGGTGTGGTCTGCGGGCGGCACGATCTGATGCAGCGCTACCGCCCCGAGCGGCCGGCCGACCTGTGTTTCGCTCGCGGCACCTTCAACGCGCACCCCTACGTGATGGGCGGCATGAACGCGTTTCTGCGCCGCCTGGACACGCCCGGGGTGCAGGCCATTTACGAAGGGCAGGAAGCGCGCTGGGACGCGCGCGCGCAGCGCTTCAACGCCACCATGGCCGCCGAGGGCCTGCCGATGCGAGCGACCAACATGCACAGCATCTGGACCATCGGCTACGCCGAGCCCTCGCGCTACAACTGGTTGCTGCAGTACTACCTGCGCTGGCACGGTCTGGCCCTGAGCTGGGTGGGCACGGGGCGGCTGATCTTCAGCCTGAACTTCAGCGACGCCGATTTCGAGCAGGTGCTGCAGCGTTTCGTGCTCGCGGGCCGCGACATGCAGGCGCAGGGCTGGTGGGTGCCCGTCGCCGGGCAGAGCAACCGCGGCATCCGCCGCGGCATCCTGCGCGAGGTGCTCGGCACGCTGCTGGGGCGCCGGATCTGAGAGTGTCAAGACAAACGGTCGCGGCCGGTGGTGAATCAGCCGCGGCCGTGGTAGGCCGGGTCGAGCAGCTCGCCACGCAGCAGGTGCAGCGGCGCCTTGTGGTACAGCGCGATGTCGTGGAAAGGGTCGGTCAGGATCTTGGTCATCCACACCAGGCCGGTCTGCACGTCGCGGATGAAGAACAGGTGCACGGTGCGGAACAGCAGGCCACCAACCCCGATCACCAGCCAGGCCGCACCAACGTCGCGCGCATAGCCTGTCCAGTCGCTGTGTGGCTCGATCAGGCCCAGCAGGCTGGGCGAGACCAGCAGCGCCACCGGCGCTGCGACCCACAAGGCCATCAGCACGATCTTGCGCTGCAGGTTGTAGCCCACCTTGATGGCTTCCTTGTGTTCGTGCGAGGCCTGGTTGATGTGGTCGTAGCCCTTGGGTTCGAAGAAAAAATGGCCCGCCTGGCGCGTGGCCATGGAGACCAGCCAGGCGATCAGCGCCGAGACCACCGGGTCGACCAGCAACCACGCGTAGGCCACCAGGAAACTGATCGCGCTGACGAAGTGCAGCGTCTGGTTGATGCGGTGGTGGTGGTAGTAGCGGTGGTCGTCCTGGCGCTGGATGTCGAGGGCTTGGCGGAAAGTCGTCACAGGGGTCTCCTGGGGGTGGGGAATGGACAGGGGGTGGCGTCATGATCCGCAGACTCGATGAAAGGCCGGTGACAAATGCGCCTTGTCATCGCGCGGGCATGGGGCTGTCATCGACAGGGGCCGGTTTGTCACATGCCTGTTGTGCAAGCTCCGCAAGATGGCGGCATGAACAACGTCGCCTCACAGAACATCCTCGTGCAGGAATTCCCGGCCGCCCGGCCTTCGCTGCGCCTGGCCGTGGTCACCGAGACCTGGCCGCCCGAAGTCAACGGCGTGGCGCTCACGCTGGCGCGGCTGGTGCAGGGCCTGTGCGAACGCAACCACCAGGTGCAGCTCGTGCGCCCGCGCCAGACCCGTGCCGACCAGGGCGCACACGACGTCGGGTTCGAAGAGGTGCTCATGCGCGGCATGCCGATCCCGCGCTACCCACAGCTCAAGCTGGGCCTGCCGGGCAAGAAGGCGCTGATCTCGGCCTGGGCGCTGCAGCGGCCCGACCTCGTGCACATTGCGACCGAGGGCCCGCTGGGCTGGTCTGCGCTGCAGGCCGCGCGCCACCTGCGCCTGCCCGTGACCTCCGACTTCCGCACCAACTTCCACAGCTACAGCCAGCACTACGGCCTGGGCTGGTTGAAGAAGCCCATCGTGGCCTACCTGCGCAAGTTCCACAACCTCACGCAGTGCACCATGGTCCCGACGCGCGCGCTGTGCGCCGAGCTGATCTCCAGCGGTTTCGAGAACACGCGCGTGGTCGCGCGCGGTGTGGACACGCAGCTGTTCCGGCCCGAGCGCCGCAGCGGCGAGCTGCGCGCGCAATGGGGTGCCGACGAAGCCAGCCTGGTGCTGCTGGTGGTGGGCCGGCTGGCCGCCGAGAAGAACCTGGAGATCGCGATCCGCGCTTTCGAGGCGATGGCTGCGGTGCACCGCGATGTGCGGCTGGTGTTCGTGGGCGATGGGCCACAGCGCGAAGCCCTGCAGCAGCGTTGCCCCTCGGCTGTGTTCGTGGGGCAGTTGCGGCAGGACGCGCTGGCCGCGTGTTACGCCTCGGCCGATCTCTGCCTGTTTCCCAGCCTGACCGAGACCTTTGGCAACGTGACGCTGGAAGCGCTGTCCAGCGGACTGCCTGTGCTGGCTTTTGACACGGCCGCCGCAGCCGAATGGCTGGAACCCTGCGTCACTGGCTGGATGGCGCCGGCCGGTGATGCGTCGGCTTACGTTGCGCTCGCCCGCGAACTGGCCGCGCATCCCCAGCACATCACCCAGGCCAGCACCCGGGCGCGGCAGCAGGTCGCGCAGCTGGACTGGCAGCAGATCGCCGCCCAGGTCGAGGCCGTGTTCACGGGGGTGATGGCCCGCCACACCGGGCGCACCATGCCGGCCACGCCGCCGTTGCCGGCACTCTGAAGCGGACAACTGGCAGGCCGTTCACGAGCCCACAAAAAAGCCCGGCCGAAGCCGGGCTCTTATCGCAGGTTGAATCCGATCAGGTGCCGAGCACGCCGCCGTCGTTCTTCGTGATCACGATGGTGGCCGAGCGCGGGCGCTTGCCGGCGCCGTAACCGGCGTTGGCGGGCCACTGACTCTGGTACTTGGCGGGATCGTTCACATCGGCCATCGCCGTGCTTTCGCCCGGGTGCTGGATGTTGATGAACATCGCGCGGCCGTCCGGCGTCTCGCACCAGCCGGTGATCTCGCAGCCCTTGGGGCCGACCAGGAAGCGCGCCAGCGTGCTGGGTGTCGGGGTCTTGCCCACGTAGGTGGTGACCTGCTTGTCGCCGTGTTTCACGGTGCGTGCACCGCCATCGCCCACCTTGCCGGGAATGGCCGCGAGCATCATGCAGTTGGTCTTGTCGGTGAAGGCGCCGTCGTCGGTCTGGATCCAGCACACGCCGGTGGCCGGGCTGAACACCAGGCCGTCGGGTGCCGACATGTCGTTGTCGTCGGTGAGGTTCGACAGGTTCACGGCGGACTTGTCGGCGCCGGCTTCAGCGCCGAACACGTAGATGTCCCACTTGAACGACGTGCCTGCGGGCGAGGCGTCGGCCAGGCGCACGATGTGGCCGTTGACGTTGCCCTTCTGCTCCTTGCTGCCCTTCATGTCGGTGTAGACGCGCGGGTTGACCGCATCGGCCGTGGCGGCATTGCGGTTGCTGTTGTTGGTCAGGGTGAAGTAGACCTCGCCGGTGCGGGGGTGCACACCGTTCCATTCCGGGCGGTCCATCTTGGTGGCGCCCACGGCGTCGGCCGCCAGGCGGGTGAAGATGGCCACGTCGGCGTTTGACTTGAACTCGAAGTACGAGCTGCCGGCGATCACCGGGTTGTTCATCGACAGTTCCAGCCACTCGCCGCTGCCGTTGTCCTTGAAGCGTGCGGCGAACAGCGTGCCCTTGTCGAGGTACTTGTCACCGGCGGCCAGGCGGTTGGCGGGGTTGGCATCGGCCGCGTCCCACTTGGCATCCGACACGAACTTGTAGATGTACTCGCCGCGCGCGTCGTCACCCATGTAGGCGACGATGGGCTGGCCCGCCACCGGCTTGGCGAAGGCCACGCTCTCGTGGGCGAAGCGGCCCAGACCGGTACGCTTGCGAACCGGCTGGCTCTTGTCGTAGGGGTCCATCTCCACCACGTAGCCGAACGTGTTCATCTCGTTGCGGTAGTCCTCTTTCGCGCTGGCGGCCAGGGCGCCGTTGTTCCAGCGCACGTACTGGTCTTGCGCTCCGGCGCTTTCCCAGCCGTGGCGGCTGGCTTCGCCGGCCTTGCGGCCGTAGCGCTTGAGCGCCTGGACCTGCTTGTCTTTCTTGCGGCGGTCGTCGTCCTGCGCGTCGCGGAAGAAGTAGCCGTACCAGTTCTCTTCACCGCTGACGAAGCTGCCCCAAGGGGTTTTGCCGGTGCCACAGTTGTTGAGCGTGCCGCGGCAGAGGGTCGCGTCGGTGCTGAACTTTGTCACCAGGTGTTCGCTGCCGCGCGCCGGGCCGTGCAGGGTGGCTTGCGTCATGGTGGTGACGCGGCGGTTGAAGGCGGAGCCTTGCTGGGTGGTCCACTGTTTGCCGTTGGACATCACCTCGACCACGGACAGGCCGTGGATCGCGAGTTCCTTGTCCACTTCGGCCGCCGGGCGGGGCAGGGTGGCGGTGCCGCCGTTGGCGTGGATGAAGAAGGACGAGAGCTTTTCGTCGGTGGTGGCTTCGTGGTTCATGGCCAGCAGGCCACGGCTGTTGAAGCTGTTCGAGGGCTTGCCCGAAGCGTCCAGGCTGAACCATTCCATGCCGTCGTGGTGGTCGCCCGCGCGCTGTTCGAAAGCGGAGTCGGTGCCGTCGTTCTTGAAAGCCGGCACGCCAGCGGCCAGCGGGTCGCCCAGCGCGTAGATGATCTGGGCGGTGTAGCCCTCGGGCACGACGACCTTGTCGGCCAGGCTCTTGGCCACGGGCTTGAAGCCCAGACTGGTGAGCGCGGGGCCGGTGGTGCCAGCGGCTCCGCCCGCGGTGGCGCAGCCGCTCAGGGCCGAAGCACCCAGCACACCGGCGCCCGCGGCACCGGCCGCACCGCGCAGCAGGCCGCGGCGGCTGAGGCGGGTGTCAAGCACCTGCTCGAACTGGGGGTTGGCCGTGTGGTTGGAGTCTTCTTCGTTGAAGAAGTCGGCGGGGCGGGAGATGTCAGATTTCACTGGGATGCCTCGTGGGTTGAACAAACGCCCAGAGCATCGTTGTCTTGTGTGAAATCCGCGTGACGGTTGTGTGGCAATTCACACCAGCCGCACGGGCAGAGCGACTGTCAGCGACCGTCAGCGCAGGTCAGCGCACTGGTGGCTGCATCGCCGGGTGCATGTGGGCCGGCTGCTGTTCCATGTAGCCCTGGCCGTCTTTCACACCCTTCTTGCCCGCGCGCTGCCAGGCGGTCTGCTGGCCCAGCAAGAGGCAGAGAAATTCGAGTTCCTCGTCGCTGTGGTTGATGGCCTTGGCTGGCGTGAGCAGGCGGCCGCCTTTGGGCGCCACCTCGCCCCAGAACGACTGGTGGTAGCTCGACACCGAGAGCGTCTTGTCGCCCCGGGCGCTGATGTCCACCGTGCCGTAGCAGTTACAGAAATAGCTGCGCTGGTCGGGCATCACCTCGGTGTAGACGCCGGTGCCGCGGATGCCGGCAGTGAGCGTGGGTGTGACGATGCTGCGGCTGGCCGCGCGCCCGAATACGCTGACCACCGCCCCGGTGAGCAGGCGCAGCAGGCTCACGGTGTTGAGCGTGGCGCCGCGCCCGACCTCCAGGCGCGAGTTTTGCCGCACATGAAAGGCCGCGTTGCCGACCACGAACAGCAGGCGCGAGCCCGGACCGGTCTGGATCTGGTCACCGGTCTGCACCGTGTGCTGCGGTGACATGCGCTGCCCGTTGAGCAGCACGTCGCCCAGCAGCTCGACCACGTTGCTGCGTTGCTGGGCCTGCGCCGCACCCACCCCGCCCAGGGCCAGCCAGGCGCCCGCGGCCGCCACGGCCTCGCGGCGCTGGAACCACAGGACTTCGTCTTCACTGCGGCCAAGCAGGGTGTGTTGCGTCATGTCGGGTCTCCGGTGGTTGGGGGCAGTGCGTCCGGCTCTTCGCCGCTGTCAAAACTGTCGCGGAAGCTGAAATAGACCGAGGCGTAGAACATCGAGGCCACGAACAGCACGGCCGGGTACATGATGATGTTGAGCGCCAGGGCTCCGCCGAGCGCCGAGCCCAGCAGGCTGATCACCAGCCCCGAAAGCAGGAACACGCCCATCCAGCCGAAGGCAAAGACCAGCAGGGCGCCCTTGTTCTGCCAGCAGGCCAGGGCGCTGAAAAACAGGCTCTTGACCGGGCTCACGCCGTGCCAGTGCACCAGCGCGGGCGCGTGCCAGAACATCATGAGCACGGGGATGTACACCAGCAGGGCAAACCACAGGCCCGGGCTGGCCAGCAGCTCCTGCATCATTTCAGGGGTGACGCCGGTTTCGCCCTCGCCCACCGGCGCCGCTGGGCTGAGCAGCGCGGCCGTGGCCAGCACCAGCAGCAGGCAGCCGGCGTAGATCGCACCCAGTACCAGCATGTCGCGCTTCTGTTCGCGGCTCCCGCGAAACGCGCTGACCAGCGTGGACGGCATGGGAAAACGCCCGGCCGATGCTTCGCGGCTGGCCGCCATCAGGCCCAGGTTGGCCGCTGGCGTGAGCACGGCCGACAAGGCGGTGCCCAGAATCGGGATGATCGACAGCACCGACACCGCCGCCATGAACATGAAGAACAGGCCCGAGAGGGCCAGGGGCTGGCGAAAGAAGGTTTGGATGCCCAGTTTCACCCATTGCAGGCCGGTGCCTGCGGGAACGTTGCGTAGTTTCATGCGGGTGGTGGGTCGGGCTCAGGCGGCCAGGCTGTGTTCTTCCAGCAGCGAGGCCAGCAGGCCGGGCGCCAGGCCCACCCGTTCACGCAGCACGCGCTCGAAATGGGTGGGGTCGTGGGGCTTGAGCATGCTGGCGTCGCGCGGCAGGTGCCAGTCCCACAGGCGCGAGAGCCAGAAACGCAGCGCGCCGGCGCGCAGCATGGCCGGCAGCAAGCTGCGCTCGGCCGCGTTGAGGGGGCGCACCGCTTGGTAGGCCGACACCATGGCCTGTGCCAGGGCGGCGTCGTGCTGGCCGTCGCTGTCATCCACGCTGTGGCGGATGCACCAGTCGTTGAGGCAGACCGCCAGGTCGAACAGGAAGCTGTCGTTGCCGGCGAAATAGAAGTCGAAAAAGCCGGTGAGTTCACCGCCTTCAAACATCACGTTGTCGCGGAACAGGTCGGCGTGCACCGGGCCGCGGGGCAGGGCTGCGCTGGCCGGCAGGGCCGCCACGTGGTTCTGGTAGGCCAGTTCGGTGCGGATCAGGGCACTCTGGCTCGCGCTCAGGTGCGGCAGCACCACCGGCACGGTTTCATTCCACCACGGCAGGCCGCGCAGGTTGGGCTGGCTCATGCCGAAATCGCGCCCGGCCAGGTGCATGCGCGCGAGCATGTCGCCCACCGCCCGGCAATGCGATTCCGTGGGCGAAAGCTCGCTGTGTCCGCTCAGCTTGTTGACCACCGCGGCCGGCTTGCCCTGCAGCTTGTGCAGGATCTCGCCCTGCGCGTCGGCGGCGGGTTCGGGCACCGGGATGCCCTTGCCCGCCAGGTGCTTCATGAAATGCAGGTAATACGGCAGCTGCTCGAAACCCAGACGCTCGAACACCGTCAGCACGTGGGTCTCGTGCTGACCCTCGCGCTCGGTGGTGACGAAATAGTTGGTGTTTTCGATGCCGCCGTGGATGCCACGCAGCTCGGTGAGTTCGCCCAGGTTCAGCGCGCGCAGCAGGGCTGCCGCCTCGTCAAACGGGACTTCGGTGTAAACGGCCATGAAAAATACGGGCGATCAGAAGTTGAAGATGCGCCAGCGGCTCTTGCCTGTGGAGCCTTTGTTCTGTTCATCGGTGAGGTCTGCGCCGCCCGGCACCGGCGTGATCTCGTAGCCGGGCGCTCCGTTCTTGGGCTGCACGGCGATGCTGCGGGTCTGGCCGCCCACACGCAGCTCGTCGATGCGGGAAAGCCCGTCTTCGTGCGTGATGCGCTCGATGCGCTCACTGCTCGCGGGGGGGGTGGACTCGGCGGGCACGACCGCCGTTGCCGCCGCGGCTGGCGCAGGGGCCTGGGCCAGCGCGGGCAGGGCAAGGGTCAGGGCCAGAGCCGGCACAGACAGGCGGGAAAGGCGGAACAGGAGGGTGGAGGTATGGCGCATGCCCCATTGTAGGCAGGCGCTGCCCGTCTGGTGAGCGCGGGGGGCGGCTCGAAGCGTGGAGATTCCCCCACAATCGCCCCATGTCCGACGAAAAAATGCCCACCCCCACCCTGCTGCTGGTCGATGGTTCCAGCTACCTCTACCGCGCCTTCTTTGCCGGCGGCGAGTCCATGAGCACCACCCTGCCCGACGGCACGGTGCAGAAGACCGGCGCCATCCGCATCATGATCAACATGATGCAGAAGCTGCTCAAGGACCAACCGGCCACCTACGCGGCCTGTGTGTTCGACGCCAAGGGCCCGACCTTTCGCGATGCCATCTACCCCGAATACAAGGCCCAGCGCAGCCCGATGCCGGACGACCTGCGTTCGCAGATCGCCCCGATTCACGAGGTGGTGCGCCTCACCGGCTGGCCGGTGCTCGACGTGCCGGGCGTGGAGGCTGACGACGTGATCGGCACCCTGGCCGTGACGGCCGCTCAGCAGGGCATTCGCGTGATCATCTCCAGCGGTGACAAGGACCTGGCCCAGTTGGTCAACGAGCACATCACCATCATCGACACCATGAGCGGCAAAGTGCGCGATCTGGCCGGGGTGGAAGCCGAGTTCGGTGTGCCCGCCCGCCTGATGCTGGACTACCAGATGCTCGTGGGCGATCAGGTCGACAACGTGCCGGGCGTGCAGGGCGTGGGCCCCAAGACCGCCGTGAAACTCTTGCAGGAATACGGCTCGGTGGACGCCCTGGTGGCGCAGGCCGACCAGATCAAGGGCGCTGTGGGTGAGAAGCTGCGCAAGGCTTTGGACTGGCTGCCCACCGGCCGCCAGCTGCTGACCATCAAGACCGACTGCGACCTCAACGGATGGGTGCCCGACATGCCCGCGCTCGACGCCATCCGCATGGGCCAGCCGCAGACCGAACCGCTCAAGGTCTTCTACGAAACCTACGGCTTCAAGGGCCTGGCAAAAGCGCTGGGTGGCGACGAGTCCCCGACTTCACCCCCTCGCCCCTCTGGGGAGAGGGCCGGGGTGAGGGGCGAGCCCACCACAGACCTCTTCAGCGAAGCCGAGCCAACCGAGGCCAGCGAAGCGTTCGCCGCCCCGTCCAGCAGCAACCTCGCCTACGACACCATCCTCACCTGGGAGCTTTTCAACACCTGGCTGGCCCGTGTCGAAGCCGCCGACCTCGTCGCCGTGGACACCGAAACCACCTCGCTCGACGAAATGGTCGCCCAGATCGTGGGTATCAGTTTCAGCGTGAAGCCCGGCGAAGCCGCCTACATCCCGCTCAAACACGCCGGCCCCGATGCGCCCGAACAACTGCCGTTTGACGAGGTGCTCGCCAAGCTCAAGCCCTGGCTGGAGAACCCGAATAAACACAAGCTCGGCCAGCACATCAAATACGACCGCCACGTCTTTGCCAACCACGGCATCGAGGTGCAGGGCTATGTGCACGACACCATGCTGCAGAGCTACGTGCTCGAAGTGCACAAGCCCCACGGCCTGGCCAGCCTGGCCGAGCGCCACCTGGGCCGCAGCGGCATCAACTACGAAGACCTGTGTGGCAAGGGCGCGCACCAGATTCCGTTTGCGCAGGTGGACGTGGCCAAGGCCGCCGAATATTCGTGCGAAGACAGCGACCAGACGCTCGACGTGCACCGCGCGCTCTGGCCGCAGCTGGAACACGACGCCAAGCTCAAATACATCTACGAACTCGAAATCGCCAGCAGCGAAACGCTCTACCGCATCGAGCGCAACGGCGTGCTGATCGACGCGCCCACGCTCGCCAAACAAAGCCACGAACTGGGCCAGCGCATCTTCGCGCTGGAGCAGGAGGCCTATGAAATCGCCGGCCAGCCCTTCAACTTGGCCAGCCCCAAGCAGCTCGGCGAAATCTTCTTTGACAAGCTCGGCCTGCCCGTCATCAAGAAGACCGCCACCGGCGCGCGCAGCACCGATGAAGAGGTGCTGGAAAAACTCGCCGAAGACTACCCGCTGCCGGCCAAGATCCTCGAACACCGGGGCCTCAGCAAGCTCAAGGGCACCTACACCGACAAGCTCACCCTGCTGACGCTGCCGCGCACCGGCCGGGTCCACACGCACTACGCGCAGGCCGTGGCCGTGACCGGGCGCCTGTCCAGCAACGACCCGAATCTGCAGAACATCCCCATCCGCACCGCCGAGGGCCGCAAGGTGCGCGAGGCTTTCGTGGCGCCTGCGGGCAGCGTGATCGCCAGTGCCGACTACTCGCAGATCGAGCTGCGCATCATGGCCCACCTCAGCGGCGACGCGGCCCTGCTGCGCGCCTTCCACGAAGGTCACGACGTGCACCGAGCCACCGCCTCCGAAGTGTTCGGCATCACGCCGGCCGAGGTCAGCAACGAACAGCGCCGCTACGCCAAGACCATCAACTTCGGCCTGATCTACGGCATGGGCACCTTCGGCCTGGCCAAGTCGCTCGGCATCGAGAACGCGGCCGCCAAGACCTACATCGACCGCTACTTTGCGCGCTTCTCGGGCGTCAAGCAGTACATGGACGACACCCGCGCGCTGGCCAAGGAACAGGGCTATGTGGAAACCGTGTTCGGCCGCAAGCTGGTGCTGCCGGACATCAAGAATGCCAAGGGCGCCAAGCTGGCCGCGCTGGAGCGCCAGGCCATCAACGCGCCCATGCAGGGCACGGCCGCCGACCTGATCAAGCTGGCCATGGTGGCGGTGCAGCAGGCGCTGGACCACCAGGCCAAGGGCACCAAGATGATCATGCAGGTGCACGACGAACTGGTGTTCGAGGTGCCCGAAGCCGAGGTGGACTGGCTCAAGACAGAAATTCCGCGCCTGATGGCCGGCGTGGCCGCGCTCAAGGTGCCGCTGCTGGCGGAGGTGGGCGTCGGGGCGAACTGGGATCAGGCGCACTGACCCAGCCTGTTCACCTCACCGGGTGCACCACCTTCGTATATGGATGGGCCTCCCCCTCGGCCCACCAGTTGATCCAGAAGCGGTTGGCCTGGCCCGGGGCGTCGGGCTGCAGGGTCATGAAATTGCGGCAGCCGATCATGCGGTGGCGGGTGGTGGGGAACTCGTACATGGCGCCCGTGATGCCGCGGTCGATGGTTTCCACCATCTGGCAGGCCTGCTCCAGGAAATACAACACCACGCCCGGCGGGGGCGGGTGCACGATGCCGCTGGAGGTGAGCTGGTTGATGACGCGGGCGTTGGCCGGCGTGTCGGCGCGGTCGGACTCGATCACGCCCACAGCGGCGACGTGCACATCACCCAAAAACAG
>Ga0209262_10000308_pt1 | contig 24661 bp, 12 predicted proteins | sample Lowcelwee11metaG_FD_187171 | JGI IMG/M metagenome (GOLD analysis project Ga0209262, IMG submission 187171) | Freshwater pond sediment microbial communities from the University of Edinburgh, under environmental carbon perturbations - Low... | ecosystem: Environmental > Aquatic > Freshwater >...
GCTTTCACAGTATTAAAGAACGGAAATGTCTCGATCGGGAATATCGTGCCTAACAGCAAACTTGATATTGCCGGAGATGTAAGAATAAACGATAATGCTATTTATTTTAGAGGACCGAACGATGTAAATCATGGACTTAGATATCAAGAGTACTGGGGGTCTAATTATATTAATGGACCAGCGCTATTCGGGTATGAGGGAGGTGCCTTAGGGACTTATAACGGTTCACTGTCTTTAAAGTGGGATGATTACGGAACGGTAACTGTACCGCAGGGAAATTTTGTAGTCACATCAGGTGGGCTAAGAATTTCAGCAGGAACAGTCTATGTGCCAAGCCTTTTTAGTACAACAAGCATATATACCAAGAAATCTCTTTATGTCGATTCCCAAGGTAAACTATGCGTAAACTCGGTTAAAGAGGATTTCAGTGATACAAATGAAAAAATATTAGAATTAATTTCTGAAAACAAATATTTACGAGCAGAGCTTGATTCTCAAAAGGAGAGGATTACAAAACTTGAAGAGGCGATTGAAAAATTATCAAAATAAATTGATAATTGTGAAACCGGTCACAGAAAAAGGTTTTGAAAAGAATTAGTTTCTGTGTATATTATGAAAAGGGAAAAATGAATAATTTTCGGGATATATGGAGGACGATATGAAAAGAGCAATGATCGCAATATTGATGATTATAAGTATTCTGCAGGCGGGGATTACTTTCGGAACAGGAAGTAAAGTGAATTTCGGCAACGCGAATGTAGGTATTTACGGTAACCTTAAAAATCAGGGTACGATTACAACACTGACAACTTCAAGAATCAGTTTTCTCGGATCTGCTCAGGATTCAATATTTAATGTTTCTACATTTCCAAATCTTACATTAAATAAGTTATCCGGCGATCTTAGAATAATGCAGGATTTAACTGTTGCCGGAAACATTAATTTCGTTTCGGGAGATGTTCAAACAGGAAATTATTCAGTAATCCTCGGTTCCGCAGCGACTGTAACGAATGAATCAGCAACAAGTTACATAGCAGGTCATGCAAGAACAACCAGAAATATCGGAACCAGTACTTCAGTCGGCACGGGACATTTCGGAGGTCTGGGATTTCAGATAAATAACACCGGCAGCAATCTTGGTAATGTGACCGTATATAGATATTCTGGGAATGGCTCTCAGGAAACAATTTACGGCTCACAGGGAATAATGAGGAGCTGGGACATTGACACTCAATATGCATGGAGCGGTACAAGGAGCGTTACGGCCAAGTGGTTATCCAACGAAGATAACGGGAATGATCTGGAAAATCTTAAAGTATGGAAATACAGCGAAACCAAGACTTTAGAAAAAATTGAAAACAATGAAAGCGATAGAAATTTTACTAAGAACAGTAAAGAATTGAATATTGATCAAGATTTAGACAGGGATTCGGAAGCTGACAGAGCAATCAATGAAAGTAAACTGCAGGGATGGACAGAAGTTGCGGGAGCTACATTCAATACTGCCACTTCTCCAAGAACAACTACATATACGATGGATGCTGCAACTAAATACACTGTAAATGATATTACAACAGTTTTCGGCGGCGGAATGGGCACAGAAGCAAGTCCGTGGCTTGTACAGACTCCAGTTCATCTTGATAATGTTAGGAATTTTTTAGGTACGGAAAATACCGATAAATACTGGTTACAAACTGCTGATCTTGATTTAAGCGGTTATTCAGCCGGAGAAGGTTGGAATCCGATAGGAAACAATTCAACCAGTAATTTCAGAGGACATTACGACGGTCAGGGATATACAATCAACGCTCTTTATATCAACCGGCCCGCAACAGATTATATTGGATTATTCGGATATGTTTCAGGCGCAGTTATTTCGAATGTCGAACTTTCTGGCATGAATGTAACAGGTCATTCCTACATAGCCGGTTTAGTAGGTTACGCTTACACGACTGGGGTTACAATTACAAACTGCTCCGTAAGCGGTTCTGTTTCGGGATATAATTATGTCGGAGGACTCGGGGGATATCTAAGAAACGGCTCAGTTGTTCAGAACTCAATGAGCAGGGGCAGTGTAACGGCGAACGATTACTGCGGAGGTCTTACCGGAATCATGTATTCTTCCGGAATTATCCGGAATTCTTATTCATTAACAAATGTATTCAGGGTATCAGGCGGTACAGGCACATATTTTGCCGCGTTCTCCGCTTATAATTATTTGAGTACAATTACAAATAATTATTCTACCGGCAGTGTCACCTATATAAACAGTACCAGCCCTACGGATAAAGGCTTTGCATATTATGTTAATTCATGCACAATGACAGGAAATTTCTGGAACACAGAAACATCCGGTCAGACAAGTACAGGCGGTACAGCAACAGGCATAACCATCAGTCAAATGAGAACATTAAGCACATTTACAAATGCAGGATGGGATTTTTACGGAGAGTCTGCAAACGGAACGAATGATTACTGGAATATCCATATCAGCCTGAATGACGGTTATCCGTATCTAAACTGGGAGAACAGAATACCGGTTTCCGCACCGGCCAATATTGTGCTGACATTACCTACAGTGAGTTCGCTTAAACTGGATTGGGACGCTGTAAGCGGTGCTACAGGATATGCAGTATATTCATCAACAAATCCGTACGGAACTTTTGCTTTGGATGAGACCGGAACTTTCAACGGAACAGAATGGACGGTTACTCCTCTCCCGGGAACAAAAATGTTCTATTATGTTACAGCTACAAATACAACAAAGGATAATCCGAGAAAAATAATTACAGTTCAGAATACTTCAAATGAAAAGTAACTTTAAGAGGGCGAAAAGATCGCCCTCTTTTTCTAATACAAGAGGAGGCAGATTATGTTTTGGAAAATGAGGATAACAACAGGAATTGTAATGCTGATTATGGCTTTAACAGTCATGGCGGAAACTCTTTTCCAGATCAAAGATGAATTAGGAAGCCCGGTACTGGTTGTTTCATCTGACGGATTAGCGATTCTTAATTCGGGCGATACATTAATGGTGATCAGCACTGAAGGTATTAAGGCTTTTATCGAGGAAGATCCCGCAAAGGGTTTATCCCGTTCATTCAGCGTGACTACAACCTCTTCAGTTAAGGGTGCAAATGACAAAGTAATGAATGTTACGGCTGACGGTTTAAGGATTTACGATCAAACTGACGAGTCAAAATTACTCGGCGATACATTGATGACGATCAGTTCAAAATCAATAAAAGCTCATATCGGCGGTATCGGCAAAGCTCTATCAAGATCGTTCAGCGTAAGCACGACATCGTCAACAAAAGATGGGCAAACTAAAGTTATGGAAGTGGGAACAGAATCAACAAGAATGAAAGAGGCTTCCGGAGACGAGTATTCGGATTTCAGTCCCGATAATATTTTTATTGGTTTGAATGCAGGCAACTCAATAACTGAGGGGCTTTATAATGTGTTTATAGGAAATAGTGCAGGATTTAATACTCTGGGAGGGTTACATCTTCAGAATCCTGATACGGGTTACAGGAATATTTTCATAGGACACGAAAGCGGCTTCTCGAATGAATGGGGTAAAAATAATATTTTTCTAGGCTATAAAAGCGGTTATTCCAACCTGGCAGGATCATGGAATGTTTTTATAGGCGACCAGAGCGGAATGATGACGACAGGCGTTCAGAACACATTCGTTGGTAATGAGGCTGGTAAACAGACGACTTCAGCTTTCGGAAATTCATTTTTCGGTTGTAGAGCCGGAATGAATAACAGTACCGGCGAGTGTAATACATTCATCGGAAAAAGTTCAGGATATAGTAATAACGGCAACTTTAATACTTTCTTAGGAAGCGACGCTGGAGGAAATAGACCTAGTGGTAATTGCAACACAATTATTGGAGCAAATGCCGGTTCGTCCGTGCTTGTCGATGCTAGCAACAACACATATCTGGGATATGGAACAGGATTTTCGAATATGGGCAGCGGAAATGTATTTATCGGTTACTCTGCTGGAAGTTATTACACAAATGACACACGATCGAACAGGCTTTACATAGCCAATTCTGATACTGAAACACCTTTGGTGTATGGATATTTTCCCAACAACTATCTTGCTTTGAATGCCGATTCGGTAAAAGTAAGGGCTCTTGTTTCAGGGAGCGGGAATCCTGTTTACCGGAATCCCGTGTCAGGTATTTTAGTTGCTTCATCATCGGATAAACGACTCAAAGAAAATATTATGCCTTTAGAGAACGGTCTTGATAAGATACTTAGGCTTCAGGGTGTTTCATACACATGGAAAGCAGATGAAAACCATGAAAAAAAGATCGGCCTGATTGCTCAGGATGTAGAAAAAATTCTTCCGGAGCTCGTTTTTACAAATGAAGCTGACGGTTATAAGGGCATAAATTACGCGGAGATAACAGCTGTACTTATTGAGGCGGTTAAAGAACTTAAAAAAACAAATATTTCAGAAGCAGAGGAAAATAATAAGAAAATCGACAAGCAGAACGAAAAAATAAGCATCCTTACAAATGAAAACAAAGAACTTAAAAACGAAATATTGGAACTAAAAAACCTAAAAGCTGAAATTGAAGTGTTAAAAAAACATATAAAGGGATATGCGAACAAATAAAAAAGAAATTTAAATTTTAATGAAACAGGAGGATTATTTTATGTTCAGGAAAATGAAGATAACAACAGGCGTTCTGATGCTGATTATGGCTTTAACAGCCACAGCGGAGACTCTATTTCAGATCAAAGACGAATTAGGCAGCCCGGTATTGGTTGTTTCGTCTGACGGATTAGCGATTCTTAATTCAGGCGATACATTAATGGTTATCAGTACCGAAGGAATTAAAGCTTTTATAGAGGAAGATCCCGCAAAGGGATTATCCCGTTCTTTCAGCGTAGCTACAACCTCTTCAGTTAAAGGTGCAAATGACAAAGTAATGAATGTTACGGCTGACGGTTTGAGGATATACGATCAAACTGATGAATCGAAATTACTCGGTGACACGCTGATGACGATCAGCTCAAAATCAATAAAAGCCCATATCGGCGGTATCGGTAAAGCGCTATCAAGATCGTTCAGCGTAAGCACGACATCGTCAACAAAAGCAGGTGAGCAAACGAAAGTTATGGAAGTCGGAACAGAATCAACAAGAATGAAAGAATCTTCAGGAGACGAATATTCTGATTTTACACCTGAAAACATTTTTCTCGGTCTTAACGCCGGAGCAGGAAGAACTACAGGCACAGGTAACGCGATAGTAGGTAATGATGCAGGATTATGTCTGAAAGGTGGTCACAACAATGTAATAATGGGTGCGGACGCAGCTAAATACTTCAAAGGTACATTCGGAAATGTTTTTATTGGTGAAGAGACAGCTATGAACATTACTGATGGTTACAGGAATGTGATGATCGGGTATTATTCAGGTGCTGATGCCGACAGTGCTCAGGAATTAACCGGAAATGTATTTGTAGGGGCTACTGCCGGTAGAGGAGTATGCGGAGACTTTAATGTTATGGTAGGTGAAGCGGCGGGTGAAAACTATCAGGCAGGAGGAAGTACCGGATATGGGAATATATTCATTGGTAAAGAGTGCGGACAACATTCTACCGGACACGAAAATATTTATATAGGTTACGGAACCGGTAGGGGAGAAACTTCCAATGTTCACACAGGAAGCGGTAATATATATTTGGGAAAAGATGCCGGATGGGCCGATGTTACCGAATCTGATGTACTTCGGGTCCGCAGTTTACTGTGGGGAAATATGGGTACATCGAAAATGCTGATAGTTGACGGCGAACCGGCAGACAATACTCAGAACAGGAAGTTTTTTGTTAGAGGATCTGCAGGAGGCACTACCGACTGGTATAATGACAGTGATGAAAGATTAAAGAAAAATATCAGAACTATTGACGGAGCTCTTGATAAAGTTATGAAACTCAGAGGCGTTAATTTCGAATGGAAGGATCCGGAAACACACGAAAAAGGCATAAAAATGGGATTTATTGCTCAGGAATCTAAAGATATAATTCCCGAAGCAGTAGATTACAACGCTGAAAACGACAGATATGCAATGCAGTATGCGTCAATAACTGCTGTTTTAGTCGAGGCTATAAAAGAACTTAAAAAAGAAGTAAACTTAAGTGTCGCAGCTTTGGAAACCAAAGAAACAGAAAATAAAAAAGTGATTGACGGTCAAAATGAAAAGATCGGTATGCTCATCAATGAAAATAAAGAACTGAAAAACAAAGTTCAGGAACTAGAAAGCTTAAGAGCCGAAATAGACCTGATAAAAAGACAAATCGCAGGTTACACAAGCAAATAAAGGGAGGGTATTTTGAAAAAAATAATTCTGGGCTGTTTGCTTATTATTGCTTTTGTTCTGCATTCAAAAATGTGGATAAATCCAAGTTCCGAGATAGTATTCGGTCCAAACGATTTTTCAATTTCCGGCGGAATAAAGGTGGATTTGTCAAAACAGAATAATCCGGCGAAAAATAAAGCCGCAGGGATTTATTTCGATCCTACATCAAGACTGTGGTTTGAAGGCTCAAGAGAAGACACTCTTACAAATATTTACATATTAAATAATGTCTCAGTAGATAAAAAGGGCGGCAATGTCTGGCTTGAACAGAACCTGAATATTCTCGGTAATCTGGATTTTACGGCAGGCGATATAATGACCGGTTCCGACACATTAAATCTGGCTTTGTCAACATCTACGATAACGGGTGAAACCGAAGCGGGTTTGGTTGCGGGAAACCTGAAATCGAAAAGATATATAGGTATTAACAATTCAGCTTCAACTAATCATTTCGGAGGTATCGGGTTCAAAATAAATAACACCGGAAACGATATCGGGTATGTTACCGTTCACAGAAAGACAGGGGAAGGAAGTCAAGTAGTCATATTGGAATCCGAAGGTATTAAGAGGCAGTGGAAGATGGAAACATCCGTGTCTTTCACAGGAACAAGAAATATAAGCGCGGACTGGCTGGGTATTGAAGATAACGGAAACAGAAGGGATCATCTGAGAGTATGGAAATATACCGGAACTTGGGATTCGTTAGCGACTGCCGATTTTATTACGAATACAGATCCGAGAACTGCTACATTCAATATAGATTTGGCTACATCTTACACTGTAAACAATACTGACACTTATTTCGCAGGCGGAAAGGGAACATGGGAAGATCCTTATCTGATCAGGACTCCGCAGCACCTTGACAGCCTCAGATATTATCTCGGTGATGAATGGAACGGCTGCAGCTTTAAACAGATCGCTAACATTGATCTTGGCGCATCACCGTGGAATACGGGTAGCGGATGGAGACCGATAGGCGTTGATACTCTGGCTTTCATGGGTGATTACAACGGTAACGGGTTCAGCATAAATAATCTGACAATAAACAGAACTTCGGAGGAGTATGTAGGTCTCTTCGGCAATGTCAGCGATTCATATATGCAGAAAATTGTGCTTAATAATGCTAATGTACAGGGCAGTAATTACACAGGAATTCTGGCGGGATCACTATATCAGTATAACTATCTCGACAGCTGCAGAGTTGCCGGCTCCGTAACCGGGCTTGTTTCAACAGGAGGCATGGTCGGAAGAAGCATGGGAAGTTCGGCAATGTCGAAATGCAGTTCGAACGGTACTGTTCAGGGAGAGCTTTATACAGGCGGGCTTGTTGGCTACAGCGATAATTCATATTTCAACTACTGTTATTCAAAAAGCAACATTACCGGCGAATCCGATGCCGGAGGCCTGATTGGTTACGGTTATACTTCGTATGTTTATGACAGCTATGCATGGGGAAGCGTAACCGGAACAAACAATGCGGGTGGTCTGATCGGGAACGCATACGAGTCGAATATGTTTAATGATTATTCAACAGGTTTGGTCACATGCGCTGGTATCGCAGGCGGGCTGATTGGTTTAAGTACAAATATAACTGTAAATAACTGTTATTGGGACACACAGACAAGCGGGCAGATGTTCTCAGCAGGCGGAGCAGGCAGAACTACCGACGAAATGACTTTTGAGCAGGCTGCAAATACATATTTGGGATGGGACTTTACAGCTCCGATCCCGACATGGGAAATAAATTACGGTATCAATGGAGGGTATCCGTACCTGAAATGGCAGAATATTCCGAACACTAATTTCGCAGGTGGGAGAGGAACTGAAGCGGATCCTTATCTTATTGCGAACGCGACACAATTAAATAATGTCAGATATTACAGGACTAAAGCATTCAGGCAGACAGCGGATATTGATCTGGGTGTAGCTCCATGGAATGAAGGAATAGGATGGGATCCGATTCGTACCGATTGGATGAATCCGTTCAGCGGCAGTTACGATGGCGATTATCATTTGATAAGCAACCTGACAATCGAGAGAGATTCGATGATATATAATTACGTGGGATTATTCGGTATTGCAAGAAGCGCACAAATCAAAGAAATAAAAATTTCAAATGCAGATGTAGCGGGATACTTTTCAGCAGGAATTTTAATAGGATCATGCGATTCCACAACAGTCCAAAATTGTTCAGTTTCAGGCGAAATATCAGGCTATGGGAGTACTGGAGGACTGGGCGGAAATGTTTCAACATCCTCTGTAATACAGTCCTTTTCAGAAGCAGATGTTGCTGTAAACTGGGGTAATGCCGGAGGACTGATAGGATATAATTCAGCTACTTCAATATACAACTGCTTTGCATCGGGCAGCGTTACAGGCGACAGTAATATCGGCGGGCTTGTGGGTTATGATAACTCGTCGCAGATTCTTTACTGCTATTCAATCGGTCTCGTAAGCGGAACAGGCAGCAATATCGGTGGGCTTATAGGATATAGTGACGGATATGTTTATTCATGTTACTGGAATACTCAAACAAGCGGTCAGTCAATGTCAGCCGGCGGCGAGGGAAGAACAACGGACGAAATGACATTTGAAAATGCTACGAACACTTATGTAGGCTGGGATTTCTTGTTTACACCAGTTTGGGATATTAATTACGGTGTGTATGGAGGTTACGCGTATCTACACTGGCAGAACCTCCCGAACAATAATTTCGCCGGCGGAAGCGGTACGGTATCAGACCCTTATCTTATCTCGAACGCAACTCAGCTTAACATGGTCAGATATTACAGAACAAAAGCATTCAGGCAGACGGCGGATATTGATCTGGGAGTATCGCCATGGAATGAAGGCGACGGCTGGGTTCCGATCGGTGACGACTGGATGAACCCATTCCGAGGCACTTACGAAGGCGACTATCACCTGATCAGTAATTTGGCTGTCAGCAGAGACTCACTAATGTTTTCAGGTTTATTCGGCATCACGAATAGTGCTCAACTCAAAGAAATAAAGATTGCTGATGCTATTGTAGCTGGATATTATTCAGCCGGAATTCTTGCCGGATCATGCGACTCTACTTCGATACAGAATTGTTCGGTTAACGGCGAAATATCAGGATTGGGAAGTGTTGGAGGATTGGCAGGATACATAAATGTATCGTCAGCAGCGCAGTGTTTCTCAAATGCAGCCGTTACCTGTACAGATGGATACAATAGCGGCGGACTCGTCGGTTATAGCAATTCATATTCAAATGTGGAAAACTGCTATTCAACCGGAGCAGTCATCGGTGAAGGCAATATCGGCGGTTTGATCGGAAATAATTACTTGTCAAATGTATTTAACTCGTACTCAACCGGAGCAGTAACCGGATTAAGTACGGGAATCGGAGGCCTGATAGGAATCAATTATTCTGGTACCACAACTATGAGCTACTGGAATACTCAGACAAGCGGACAGACTATTTCTGCAGGCGGTACAGGAAAAACGACAGACGATATGACTTATCCTTTTGAGGCAAATACATATATGAATTGGGATTTCAGCTATACTCCGATCTGGAGTTACCATATCAGTCTGAACAACGGATATCCGTATCTGGCTTGGGAAGCCAGAGTTCCGGTAAATATGCCTGGCAATTTGGCCATTTCAGTAGTTTCAAATGAAGTTACTTTGACTTGGGATGCTGTAGCCGGTGCTACAAGCTATAAAGTTTATTCTTCTATTGATCCTTATGGAATTTTTGTGGAGACTACAGGCACATTCTTAAGTCCGACACAATGGAAAATTGCTTTGTCGGGAACGAAATATTTTTACTATGTTACATCGGTTAATGAAACAAAGATAATAACAGCAAGGGCACTGTCAGGAAACCGTTAGAATCATACAAAATATGGAGACTGAAGATGAAAAGAATAAATCAATTTCTTATGTTGCTGATTTTCATTATAACTCCGCTGACTTCCGAAACGCTTTTCGAAGTAAAAGACGCTTCTAACAATAAAGTACTCGACATATCAACAGACGGGTTAAGAGTTATGAACCTTGGTGACACGCTAATGGTGATCAGTGCAAGTGAAATAAAGGCAAATCTTGACAACAGTAAAGGCTTATCACGGTCATTCAGCGTATCAACTACTTCATCAGTCAAAGGATCTGAAACAGATTTGATGAGACTGACAGGCGACAGTACAAGATTCTGGATCAGCGATACCGGGTCCGGTTTTGGAGTCGCTTCCAACTCTAATCTCAAGAGTGTAAGTACAAACGTTTTCGAAGTATCAACAACCGATGCCAGACTGAGAGAAGGAAATTTCGGAGAGAAATATACAGATTTCAGCCCGGAAAATATATTTTTAGGACTAAATGCAGGTGTTAATACTACACCCACTGATTCTATAACAGGAGCGAACAATGTTTTTCTTGGAAACAGAAGCGGATATTCCAATTTAGGGGGTGGAAGTAATGTTTACATTGGAACAAAAAGCGGGTATTTGACTCAGAATACATTTCAGAATACTTTTGTAGGTTATCGAAGCGGATATTCTTTACTCAGTGCCTGTAACAGCGTTTTCGGTTCTTTGGCAGGAGAAAATGCCGGCGGGTGGAGTAATTCTTTTTTTGGATTTTCAGCCGGAAAGAGCGCTACCGGAGGGGAGAATTCATTTTTCGGAGAAAATGCAGGATACTTATATCCACAAGTTAACAGCGGAACAAAAAATACATACATGGGATTAAAAGCGGGATCTTATACTACATCAGGGAGTAATAATGTTTGTATGGGTTACGAAGCAGGATTGAGAAACCAAGCTGGATCAAACAATACTTTAATCGGGTATTGGGCTGGTAAAGGAACTGCTGATCATGCAGCTTCTAATAATGTATTTATTGGTGCAGAGGCTGGGAGAAACAGCAATTCCAGTATAGGAAATGTTTTTATTGGATATCAGGCTGGATATAATGAAACTCTATCAAATAAACTTTATATCGATAATTCGTCAACAACACTACCGCTTTTATACGGAGATTTCGGTACGAATATGCTGACTATAAACGGGAAAATGGGAATACAGGCTGTTCCCAGTTCATTGTATGGCCTTTATGTTTATGACGGAAATACGGCAATATTATCAGCTGCTACTACAACCTCAAGTGCGACTGTCACAGCCGTTTATGCATATTCAGCCGGCAGTACAACTCAGAATTTAGGCATTAATACTTGTGCATTGAACGGAGGCAGTTCTGAAAATATCGGAATATACAGCTATGCTGCCGGCGGGTCGTCCAACTGGGCGGGATATTTTGAAGGCAGTATTAATGTAACTGGGTCAGTAGTTAAATCAGCTGATAAATTGAGAATTGATCATCCTCTTGATCCGGAGAATAAGTATCTGAATCATTCTTCTGTATCAAGCGATGAAATGAAGAATATATATGACGGTATAGCTATTCTTGACGGCAGTGGTAAAGCTGTTGTAGTATTACCGGACTGGTTCGAAGCCTTAAATTCTGAATTCAGGTATCAAATGACAGCCATCGGTGCTCCAGGACCCAACCTCTTTATATCAAAAGAGGTCAGCAATAATAGTTTTGAAATTGCCGGAGGAGCTCCAGGGATGAAAGTTTCATGGATGATTACAGGTACCAGAAATGATAATTATGCAAAAACTAATCAAATGCAGATCGAAGAAGATAAAAGCACAAAAGAGAAGGGATATTATATAAATCCGGAATCTTTCGGGCTGCCTGCTGAAAAGGGTATTAAATCTCTGTACCAAAAGGATATGAAAACGGTTACAAACGATATCGGGAGGCAATAAAATGAAAAAAAATATCATACTTATAATCCTTCTTTTCTTGATTGTAATAAACGCCGAGACATTATTTGAGGTCAAGGATGCTTCAAATAATAAAGTATTAGATATTTCAACAGACGGATTAAGGGTCATGAATCTTGGTGACACGCTTATGGTTATAAGCGCAGGCGAAATAAAAGCAAATCTTGATAACAGCAAAGGTCTGTCCCGGTCATTCAGCGTAACAACCACTTCATCAGTAAAAGGATCTGAAACCGATCTGATGAGGCTGACAGGCGACAGTACAAGATTCTGGATCAGCGATACCGGATCAGGTTTTGGAGTCGCTTCCAACTCAAATCTTAAAACAGTGAACACTAATGTGTTAGAAGTAACGACTTCCGATGCAAGACTAAGGGAAGGAACAGGCGGTGATGAATATATGGATTTCAGTCCCTTGAATATATTTCTCGGTCTGAATGCAGGCAGCTCGGTTGGAGTTGGAAAATATAATGTTCTTATCGGGAACAATGCAGGTAATGCTATGGTGGGTGTTGATGATCCTTCCTATAGAGGTTGGTCAAATACTTTTATGGGTGACGGAGCGGGAAGATACGCGACCAACAGTTCTCATAACACATATATAGGAAAAGACTCAGGCGCATACAGCAGCGATGGCGGTGAAAATACTTTTATAGGCACTTATTCAGGCCAGCAGAATAACGGCAGCTGCAATACATTTGTTGGCAACTTTTCAGCGGGGAACAGCTTAGGAACAGGTTCATACAATACATGTATGGGATATCTGTCCGGAGGTTATACTACCACCGGATCATACAACCTTATGCTGGGTGACAGGTCAGGATATAATATAAGAGCCGGCAGTAATAATGTCAGTTTAGGTTACCGTGCAGGATATCAGAATCAATCCGGGAACGGGAATGTAATGATCGGTTATGAGGCGGGATTCAGCGAAACAGGATCAAGTAAACTTTATATAGACAATTCTAATACAACAACGCCGCTGATATACGGGAATTTTTCAACGAACGCTCTGACTGTCAACGGAACATTGACAGCGACTGGTAATACTACAGTTGGAGGGTTATTAAACATCAGCAGTTCAACACTGGATGAGGCTATTGATGTTGACGGCGCAGAAGCTCTATGGTATGGCGATAATCCTTCAAGCCAGAAATATTTCAGCTGGGGTTACGGAGCTTTATACAATTATTTTGCTGACAGAATCACTATAGGCAGTACTAATTACAACAGTACTTATATGCTCTATGTTAACGGTTCAGCTTATTGTACGGGATCTTGGAGCGGATCAGACAAGAGGTTTAAAAAAGATATAACCGGAATTGACGGTGCGCTGGATAAGGTAATCGGAATAAAAGGGGTATCGTACAAATGGCGACAGGATGAATTCCCCGATAAGAATTTTTCTGACGGGCGTCATTACGGAGTTATCGCCCAGGATCTGGAGAAAGTGATGCCTGAAGCTGTTACGACAGATTCAGAAGGATATAAAGCCGTTGCATACAACGAACTGATACCGGTACTGGTGGAAGCCGTGAAGGAACTTAAAGCTGAAAATGAGTCTCTTAAAAAAAGGCTTGAGGCGGTTGAGGCTGTGACTAAGAAATAAAAAAAGGGTTGATTATGAAAAAATATTTGTTTCTAATTCTCATTTCGGTCATAATTCTCGGCGCAGAAACGCTGTTTGAAGTCAGAGACGAGGCAGAGAGTCCCGTTATTAAAGTGTCCACAGACGGTTTACGAATATTAAATTTGAGTGATACTTTGATGGTGATTACTCAAAATGAAATTAAAGCGATCACAGAATCAGGAAAAGGTCTTTCACGGGCATTTGTGATCTCATCATCTTATAAAGGAGCAGACCGTTTCAGGATCGATTCTCTAACAATGACGTTGAACGGACCGCTCAAAGGAACTTACTTAAATCTGAATTCAAACAACATTTTTATGGGAATTAATTCCGGAACTTCAACTTCATCAGGACTGGGAAATGCGTTTATAGGCAATTACGCAGGTATGAACAATCAGACCGGTAATAACAATGTTTTTATCGGGGAATCGGCAGGAAGAAATTACAACGGGTCATTCGGCAATGTGCTGATTGGTGAAGGAGCCGCAGAAAATTTAGCTACGGGAATGAGAAATTTGATAATGGGGTACAACGCCGGAGCAGGAAATGCTGGAACATATTCATGTGATGCGAATGTATTTCTCGGAGCAGTGGCAGGAAGATATATTTCGGGCAGTAATAATGTCATTATTGGAGAAAGTGCCGGCGAGAATTATCAGCCGGGAGGAAGCTCAGGATACAATAATGTGTTTGTGGGAAGCGATTCCGGCAGGTTTTCAACCGGGCACGATAATATTTATTTAGGATATGGAGCAGGTGGAGGAGACTACTCAAACCCGCATATAGGATACAGCAATATTTATATAGGTAACAATGCCGGAAGTTCGAATATCACAGAATCGAATAAACTGCGGATCGGTAATCTTTTGTGGGGTGATCTGTCTTTTCCTAGACAGCTCGTTGTGAACGGAGAATCCTCCGATAATATAAACACGAGAACTTTCTTTGTCAACGGAAGCGCCGGGGGAGATTACGCATGGTGGAACGACAGCGACGAAAGATTAAAGAAAAATATTTCGACGATAGAAAATTCGCTTGAGAAAGTAATGAATCTAAGAGGTGTAACCTACGAATGGAAAGATGAGAACTCTCTTGAAAAAGGAAGAAAAATGGGCTTTATCGCGCAGGAGGCAATACAAATAATTCCCGAGGCTGTTGATTACAATGTGAATAAAGACAGATTTTCAATGCAGTATTCAACGATAACGGCTGTGCTTGTTGAGGCTGTAAAAGAACAAAACAGCGAGATAAAAGATTTGAAAGCAGAAAATCTTAAAATGAAACAGGAACTTGAGAAAATTAAACAATTGCTGAAAATTACTGATTAAAAGGATAACACATGAAAATTATACTAATTTCAATACTCGTTTCGGTCATAATTCTTGACGCAGAAACACTGTTTGAAGTGAAGGATTCATTAGACCAAAAAGTTTTTGATATTTCAGATGACGGATTGAGAGTATATAATCTGGGTGATACTCTTATGGTAATCAGCGCGACTGGGATCAAAGCTATAATCGGTGAAAACAAAAATAAAGGCTTATCCAGATCATTCAGTGTTACTACGACTTCTTCAGTAAAAGGTTCAGACAATGATTTAATGAGGCTGACAGCTGACAGTACAAGATTCTGGATCAGTGATACAGGATCGGGTTTCGGTGTGTCAACTTTGAATTCAGCAAGGAAAGGGATTCAGACAAATGTTTTCGAAGTTGATACACGCTCTACTTCGATGCGGGAAGATTCCCTTGGAAGCCAGTATACAAGCTTCAGCCCGGAAAACATATTTTTAGGGTTAAATGCAGGAGTGAGCAGCGTAAATAGTTTTGGAAATATTTTTATCGGCAATAATTCAGGTGCTTCAAATGAGTCAGGCGGTTCAAATGTATTTTTGGGTGACCAAGCCGGATTTAAAAATATTTCTGGTTACAATAATGTGTTTATAGGCCTTGAGGCAGGATACAGCAGCATAGATAATAACGCGAATACTTATGTAGGATATCGGGCTGGCACAAGCACAACGGGTTTTGGGAATACTTATGTAGGCCACACAAGCGGATACTTCAGCACAACAGGCAGTCAGAATTCATATTACGGGATATACTCTGGAACCTATAGTAATGGAGGTAATAACAATTGTTATTTTGGATATAATGCAGCTTCTAATAATAAAGACGGGAGTTCGAATTGCGCGTTTGGCCATTATGCGGGCTTTGGGATAGAACCGACTTCAACAAATTACAGTGATAATTGTTTATATGGAGATAATACAGGTCAGCAGCTTAAAACCGGCAGCAGGAATGTGATGATAGGAAAAGACTCCGGGTTCAAAACTTCGTTTGGAAACAACAATGTATTAATGGGCTATATGTCCGGCTATAATATGACTACAGGGTCAAATAATTTGTTTCTTGGTGCGTTCTCCGGTTATTCCAATGCTACAGGTACAAACAATATTTTTTTAGGAGACAGTTCAGGTTATAGCGAAACAGCTTCAAACAAACTTTATATAGCCAATTCAAATACGACTACACCTCTTATCAAAGGAACTTTCCCTAATACTGATATTACGCTTACAGCTAACCAGGTTTCTGTAGTTCATCCATCCGGATATACATCCAACGGACTGATAATTCAGTCTACTTACAGCGGGAACACCGATAAATGGAGGCTTTATCAGAACGATGCCGATCACCTACAGTTATACTATAACTCGACTTTAAGAGGAGCGTTCAGCTATATTACCGGTGTATATACTCCTTACTCGAAGGATGGCAAAAATGCTGAAGATCTCGGTCAAGTTGTCGATAAAGTAATGAAACTGCAGCCAAAAAGATACGAACTTTCAGGCGCAGAAGGCAAAGGTAATAAATTCATAGGTCTTAACGCCAAAGAAGTTATAGATGTATTTCCGGAGTTCGTTTATTATATCGAGGATGAAGATGCTTATACTGTAGATTATGCGGGATTGAGCGTAATTGCACTTCAGGCGATAAAAGAATTAAAGAATGAGAACACTGAGCTGAAAAATAAAATTATTGAGCTTGAAAGTTTAAAAGCTGAGATCGAAAAGATTAAAGAACAGATTTCATTAAAGTAATCAGATATAAAGATGAGGAGACAAGATCATGCAGGGATCTGTATTCGACAACACCGAAATTAAAAATCTTGGTGACTGCAACTTTAAATCGCCTATACCATTGTCTTTTAAAGACAGCAATGTCTTCGCGAATTTCGTAAAAGACAGCGATAGAATAATCTATGATGCGAAGATAGATTTTTTACAAAAATATCAGAACGACCTAAGTAATATTCCGTCGTTCGAGCTGGCGGGGCCTCGAAAACTGCTTCACTTTGAGCCGGGGACAATTTCATGCGGAATCGTTACCTGCGGAGGATTATGTCCCGGAATAAATAACATAATCAGAGGAGTCGTGAATTCGATGCATTACTGGTATAAATGCGAAAAAATTTACGGATTTATGTACGGATACAGGGGAATGATAGAGAAAAACGACCCTAAGCCAATAATTCTTGATCCGAAAACAGTCGAGGACATTCATCTAAAAGGAGGAACCGTTCTCGGATCATCAAGGGGCAATCAGGATTCGGAAAAAATTGTGGACTATCTGGAAAAACTGAAAATCTCGGTTCTTTTCGTTATCGGAGGCGACGGCACAATGAGAGGCGCGCATGAGATCTTCGAGATCACAGAATCCCGAAAACTCGATATTTCAGTTGTCGGAATCCCGAAAACTATTGATAACGACCTTGTTTTCGTGGAGCACACATTCGGATTCCAGACTGCATTCTCGGCCGCTGTGGAAGCGATAAGTTCGGCGCATGTTGAAGCAAAAGGCGCTCTGAACGGTATAGGCATTGTGAAACTGATGGGCAGGGATTCAGGCTATATTGCCGCATCAGCTTCTGTGGCATCACAGGATGTTAATTTTGTTCTTGTGCCTGAAAGTCCTTTTGAATTAGACGGCAGGGACGGATTTCTAAACCTGTTAAAGAAAAGGCTCAAATCTAAAAGGCACGCGGTTATCGTAGTCGCCGAAGGAGCAGGGCAGGAATTTTTTGACGGATCGGAACATAAAAAAGATCAGTCGGGCAATGTTCTTCACAGCGATATTGGACTATATCTGAAAGACAGAATATCCCAATTCTTGAAAAAAGATAAGTTCGAGCATACGATCAAATATATTGATCCGAGCTATATGATAAGATCGCTTCCGCCTGTACCGATAGATTCTGCTTTCTGTTCTTCTCTGGCGCAGAATGCCGCGCACGCAGCGATGGCGGGTAAAACAGATGTTATGGTAGGCTACTGGAACGGAAGGTTCACTCATGTTCCGATCAGCTCGGTGACAGGCAAAAGAAAAAAGATCGATCCCGAAGGTGAATTCTGGCTAGGAGTACTTTTATCTACAGGCCAGCCCAGATACATGGGAGACGATTTTACTCTCAAAGCCAGAATGAGAAAATAATAAAAAAGGGCGGTTCAGATTTGACCGCCCTTTTCATTTGAACTATAAGTTTATTCTACAACCCGTTTGACATCTTTATTCGGCTGCGAGATGAATACAGCAGCGTCTTTCAGATATTTATCTGATACAGCCTTGATCATTTCAGGCGTAACTTTTTTAAGATCCTTTAATGATTCTTTAAGGAAATTATAACCGAGTCCTCTGGATTCGTAAGAAGTCATCATGCCCGCAAGATTTTCATCTGTAAAGTAGCTTTCAAGCATCATAGCATAAGATTCAACAGAAACATTAATTTCTTCCTGAGTAATATCGCCGTCAATAAGTCTTTTAACTTCGTTTTTCAATACTTCAACCAGTCTGTCTTTTTTTGCAAGAGAAGTTTGAGCTATTATTCTGTAGAACGCGTAATCTTTTGTTCCCGAATAATAAGAGTATGCGGAATATACAAGGTCATTATCCACCCTTGTAGCTTTCATCAGCCTGCCTGAAAACCCGTTCGACATAACCTGATTAAGAGCTGTCATAGTGTAATAATCGGGATCATCCTGTAACGGTGCCAGAAAATTTATCTCGACATTCACCTGCTCGAATTCGCATTCGTTCACAAAGGTTTCATTCAGTTTCGGAACCACTATGGGGGTTTTTATTCCGCTGATCTTTCCCGAAGGGACTTTGCTTCTAAATTCTTTGGCATATACTAAAGCTTCTTCTTTTGACAGATCACCAAATAAAGTCACTATCATACTTTCAGCTTTAAAATATTTTTTATAAATATTTTTCAGGTTATCCTGAGTTAATTTCTGAATAATACCGTTCCTGTCTTTTGAGCTTATGCCGGCTTTCTGCCCTTTATACAGAATTGATGCTCTGAATTCAGAATAACCTTCGTCGGGGTCACTCAAACTTCTTTTGTAATTCGCGTCAGAACGCTCTTTGGCAAGCTGAAGCTCTTTTGCGTCAAATACAGGTTCATTAATAAAGCTGTATATTCTCTTCATCAGTTCTTTATAATCTTCTTTTATACATTTGAAGCTTAAAGTGAGTCCGGTCGGTCCGACTTCGGCATTCATTCTTACGGCATGATCTTCCAGCCACGATGTCAAATCCATCGAAGAAAACTTCTTTGAACCGCCCGAAACAAGCATCTCAGCCACAAACTGGAAAGTACCCGCATTCTCAAGAGTTTCATAATCCGAAGAAACAGGAACGAATATCTCTCCCTGAATTACAGGAGCAGTAGTATTCTGTTTATAAAGAAGAGTTAAATTTTTGTCTATACTGATCTTTTCAACTTCAGTTTTTACAATATTTTTTTCAGAACTCTGGATTTTCGCCTTTTCACCCTGAGGAACTCCGTAGAATATAACTCTGTTGTCAGGTATAAAGTACTCGCTTATCGCTTCATTTACCAATTCAGGCGTAAGTTTCTCAAACTGCTGCATCTGGATATCAAAAATATCAGGCACTCCGTAAACTATCATGTTCCAGCCGATATTCTGAGCTTCTCTGTCCGCATCCGGAGTCCTTAATATTTTCTGGGCTTTTTCTCTTGCTATCACTTCATTAATCTGCTGCTCTGTTATACCCTTTTTTGCCACTTCAGCTATAATAGCATCAATTCTATTTACGATATTATCAAGTTTCTGTGCATCTTTGGTCTCAAATCCGATCTGAATCATAGATTCGGGAAAATGACCTCCTTCATTAAAATAACCGTAAATCCAGTTAACCGCTTTTTCTTCTTCAACGAGCTTATATTGAACAGGCGAGTTTCTTTTTTCGAAAAGTATCTGAGCAGCCATGGTTATTGCCGCGAAATCATCCTGTTCAGCTTTAGGAACCAGCTTTGTAATAAATGCTCTTGACTGCTGTACTTCGTGCTCTTCGATATATTTTATATTTCCCGGTCTGATAGACTCTTCAGGCAGATAAACGGGATTTAATACACCGCGCTTATAATCTTTAAAAGTGTTTTCGATTTTTTTCATCATCTCAGACGGTTCAATATCGCCGACAACAACAAATATCATGTTATTAGGCATATATCTTTTATTATAATAATTTATCATTTCTTCGCGCGTGTTCTGTTTGAATATTTCGATCTCACCTATAACTTCATTCTTAACATTAGATTTTAAGAAGGTTGATGCCCACATTCCATTATAAAGTCTTGCCATAGGGGATGATACCCTGTAAACGAATTCCTTGACTATGACATCTTTTTCCCTTTCGACTTCTTTAGGGTCGAATGAACAGTTCATAATATTATCTGAAAGAAGATACAGGCATGAATCAGCGAACTGTTTGTCTGCCTGCATATTATAAACCGTCGCGCTGAAAGTAGTATATGCGTTCGTTATTGCTCCGATTTCCTTTCTTTTGTCAGAGTGCCACTTTTCCGAATGATTCTTTGTGGAACCTCCGGAAACAATGTGTTCGAGGTAGTGTGAAGGCCTTTTCCGGAATACTCGGCTTCATGGATAGAGCCGGTTTTTACAAAGCAGAAAAATCCTACTGAAGTGTTGCTTGTGTTCTTTTTAACCGCAACTTCCATTCCGTTCGGAAGAGTCTTTGTCAGTATTTCCTGAGCTGCGAGAGCCAGCACAAAACCGAGTAACAGGATGATTATTTTTTTCATTTTCATTCCTTCTATTTTAATTTACTTAATTGCTTTTTTCAAATAAACTGAAAAACAGTGTGTAAAGATATGATATTATATAGATTTTATAAAGATAATAATGTTCGGAATGTTAAACAATTACGACGAACTGCGAATTATTAAGGTTGAAAAGTTGTAAAAAAAAAGGGGCTTTACCGCCCCCTTTTTAATTCATGATCCGAAATTATTACACGATTCCGTGATCCATCATAGCATCTGCAACTTTTATAAAGCCTGCGATGTTCGCGCCGGCCATATAGTTGATGTATCCGTCTTTTTCAGGACAGTATTTTAAAGCCGCAGCTTTAGAGTTGTCGTGAATATCTTTCATGATTCTTTTCAAATGTCCGTCAACTTCGTCTCTTGTCCATGACATTCTTAAAGAGTTCTGGCTCATTTCGAGTCCGGAAGTTGCAACTCCGCCTGCGTTTGCGGCTTTTGCCGGTCCGTACATTATTCTTTCTTTTATAAAAATATCCTGTGCTTCCGGTAATGAAGGCATGTTCGCGCCTTCCGCAACAACTTTACATCCTACTTTTACCAGAGCTTTTGCGTGGCTTCCGTCAATTTCATTCTGGGTAGCTGACGGCAGAGCTATATCAACTTTGATCTTTTCGTCTCTGATCACATCCCAGACGCTTTTGCCTGAATAGTATTTTACTTTCGGGCCTTTAAACTTGGCAGCGTATTCTTCTACTCTTCCTCTTTTAACATTTTTCAATTCCATTAAAAAGTCCCATTTTTTACCGCTGATACCGTCCATGTCAATTATCGTTCCCGATGAATCGGATATAGAAATGTTTTTTCCGCCGAGTTCGTTGGCTTTCTGAATAGCGTACTGGCATACATTTCCGGATCCGCTCACTGCTACAACTTTACCTTTGAACGATTCTTTTTTCTCAGCCATCATGTTCTGAGCAAAATAAACTTCACCGTAACCTGTGGCTTCCGGTCTGATCAGCGATCCGCCCCAGTTTCTTCCTTTTCCAGTTAAAACACCGGTAAATTCATTAGCCAGTCTTTTATATTGGCCGAACATATAACCGATCTCTCTTCCGCCTACACCGATATCGCCGGCTGGAACGTCTGTATCGGGACCTATATGTCTCCACAGTTCTGTCATTAAACTCTGGCAGAAATGCATAACTTCGTTGTCTGATTTACCTTTAGGGTCAAAATCAGATCCGCCTTTACCGCCGCCCATAGGCAGAGTAGTAAGCGCGTTTTTAAAGATCTGCTCAAAACCTAAAAATTTCAGGATACTTAAATTTACGCTCGGGTGGAATCTTAATCCGCCTTTGTATGGTCCGATCGCGCTGTTGAATTCTACTCTGAATCCTCTGTTTACCTGTACTTTTCCCTTGTCATCTACCCATGGGATCCTGAAAATAATAGTTCTTTCCGGCTCAATGATTCTTTCGACGATCTTAGCTTCAACATACTCGGGATGTTTTTCGAGAACCGGAACGATCGTTTCGATTACTTCCGAAGCTGCCTGTATAAATTCAGGCTGATTTGGATCTTTTGACACTAAAATATCCATGTACTTCTTCGCTAATTTTGACATGTTTTTTCTCCCATTTTTTTTTCCAATTTAAGGATTTTCGTTTTTTCAGTTCATAATATAAATTTACTCATTTTCTTTGTCAATACTTTTTTAAAGCTATTTTTATTTTGGAGTTTATCGAATTTCATTGAAAAAAGACAAAAAAACGGGCATTTTTTTAGAAAAATACGGAAAAAACTACGGTTTTAGTATAACTCCGTGTCCATTTCTGCCGTCTGTTTTGACAATTACAGGTTTTTTTAATGAAATATGCCGGATAAAATTATCTTCGAATTCAGCCTTAAGCGATGCGAGGAATTCAAGGTCGTAAAATCCGTCTTTCAAAAAAGGATTGATTGTGAAATAAAATACGCCGAAAGTCGTAATATTATGGAAAAAATGCGATCCCTGGCTTTGCTGAACAATAAAATCTTTCTGACCTGCTTCAACGATCACAGATGCCTGAGAAACATCTTCCCAGCGTACAGGAATTCCCAGCCACGGGTCGGAGGTTCCCCATCTTCCGGGACCGATGAGAATATAATTTTTATTTTCTGAAATAAAATTTTTGTTCAACTGTTTTATAACAGCCGCTATTTCCTCGGTTTTTGAAGGATCGAATTTATCGGGAACAATATAAATAATATCGTATATATTATCAAGAACACCGTTTCCCAGAGACGAGAATGATTTTATTATAGCCTCATTATTGTCGAGTCCAGAGATATTAATATCTTTAGCTTCAAATCCGGAAACTATCGGTCTGGCCTGAAGCAGGTCAAAGGAATGATTCTCGTTAGCCGGATCAAGATTTACGGCGAATTCAATCTCCACCGGATTACTCATGCTTTTTTCCAGGGTTTCTAAGAGATCGGTCAGGATCCTGCTGAGAGGAAAAGTCTCTCTTTTCAGTATGTTTGAGAATGAGATTATTTTCGGGCCTGAAAAATCATTCGTGTCCCGGATTATATTTCCCGAATGATCGTAAGTGGATACTATATAATCAAAAGAACCTTCCCTTGCGCCGTCGTAAATATCTCTTTTTAGAAGGTTACGGCTTTCGTCGGTATCAGGTCTGAAAGAATTTCTTTTCAGATCCAGTGCGTAAAAATGTTTCTGAGTATATTTTAGCGAATATTCCGCTGACGAAAGCTGTATAATATTATTAGGGAACATCGGTGCGAACCTTAGTGAAACTTCCCCGTCAACGATAGTTTTTCCAAGACCCGCGGCTATATTGGCAATACTGATATCATGTTTTTCATAACCGATAGGATAATTGTTGATAGATCTTGCTACGCCCGAGAAAGTGGGGTAAAAATAGCTCCCGTGCCTGCTTCCGGAGATCTTCTGAATAATGACTGCCATTTTTTCTTCTTCGAGAACATTTTTTGTAGCGTGCAGGTATTTTTTGCTTCCCTGAAAAAAGGTGGAAGCGTAAACGCATTTTACTGCATCAGATAATTCTCTAAGTCTGACTTCATCATCGTTACTGTTGTTGGGTATCATGTAGGTCGCGTAAATACCCGCGAAAGGCTGATAATATGAATCCTCGAGAAGGCTTGACGACCTTACGGCAAGTGGGTATTTCCCCCCTTTAATGATCTTGTTCAGTTCGGGAATAATGCTTTCTGGCAGCGATGCTCCAAGAAATCTGTCAAGAATGATCTGGTCGGCGGAATCTGAATACGCGGTATGATACAAGTCATTTTTTTTCATGAAAACCGAAAAAATATCCGATGCGAGAACTACGGTCTGAGGTATTGATATAACTACATCGTAATATGAATAATTTTTTTTCTTTTCTTTTAATATACGGTCCATAAAAGCAAGTCCCCTCGCTTTTCCGCCTATAGATCCCTGCCCGATACGCACAATGCCGGATGCCTCGTCGAAATTATCCTTGTTGAATTTAGCTATTACCCCGATACTGTTGTTGCGTCTGAAATTTCTGATCACATTTAACATAAATGACCGCATTTCATTTACCGAATCGAAATCCTTAACTGTCTTAGCTTTGAATATTGACGAGACGGCAAAAAGTGTTCTGGCATTCAGCCATTTTGAAAAATCATTTTTTCCGGCGTGATATTTCAGGATCGCAGGCACTTTTTCAATC
>Ga0209262_10000309_pt1 | contig 24585 bp, 22 predicted proteins | sample Lowcelwee11metaG_FD_187171 | JGI IMG/M metagenome (GOLD analysis project Ga0209262, IMG submission 187171) | Freshwater pond sediment microbial communities from the University of Edinburgh, under environmental carbon perturbations - Low... | ecosystem: Environmental > Aquatic > Freshwater >...
CGAAACCATTGGTGCTGCCGCCAAACAGGAAGCCGATCAGCGGCATGCCGCTCAGCAGGTTCTGCAGCGGCACCTGGGCGTAGTCCGCGAACAGCGGTGCAAACACGAACAGGCCGAACATGCCGTAGATGATGGAGGGCACGGCCGCCAGCAACTCCACCGCCGTGCCCAGCGGGCGACGCAGCCAGGTGGGGCAGGTTTCGGTGAGGAACAGTGCAATGCCAAAGGCCAGCGGCACGGCAATCAGCAGTGCAATGCCCGCGCTGGCCAGGGTGCCGACGATCGCGATCGCGGCACCGAATTCTTCGTTGATGATGTCCCACTCGACGTACCAGATGAAGTTCATGCCGAACTTCTGGAACGCGGGCCAGGCATTGATGAACAGGGAAACAATGATGCCCATCAGGGCGACCAGCACCAGCAGCGAAAACGCCTGCGTGATGCGGTGAAAGAAAACGTCCTGGAGCCGCTGCCGCCTGGCGATTGACACCATGCTGGCGCTGCCCGTTTCGAGGGACACTGGTTGCGAACTCATGGTGGTACCCACGCTCATGTTGACTCCCGTCAGGTTACTCTCGTTCACTGAAGTGCGTCATGCGCCGGCTGGCACTGGGCCAGCCGGCGCATGACACCGGTCAACTCAATTTACTTGGCGATCTGCGACCAGACCTTGGAGCGGATCTGCGCGGTCAGGCTGTCAGGCAGCGCCACGTAGTCGAGGTCGGCGGCCATCTGCTTGCCGCTCTTGAAGGCCCAGTCGAAGAACTTCAGGGCTTCGGCGGAAGCCACTTTGTCTTCAGGCTGCTTGTACATCAGGATGAACGATGCGGTGGACACGGGCCAGCTGGCGGCACCCTTGGCATTGACCATGGAGATGCCCATGCCGGGCACGCTGAACCAGTCGGCGCTGGCGGCGGCGGCGGCGAAGGCGGTGTCATCGGGGCTGACGTACTTGCCATCGGCGTTCTGCAGCTGCATGAAGTTCATGCCGTTCTTCTTCACGTAGGCGTATTCCACGTAGCCCAGCGCACCCTTGACGCGGTTCACGTTGGCGGCCACGCCTTCGTTGCCCTTGCCACCCACAGACGAAGCGGCGGGCCACTTGACGGCGGCGCCCTTGCCCACCTTGTCGGCCCAGTCCTTGCTGACAGCGGTCAGGTAGTCGGTCCAGTTGAAGGTGGTGCCCGAACCGTCGGCGCGGTGCACGATGGTGATGCCTTGGTCCGGCAGGCTCTTGCCGGGGTTCAGGGCGACCAGCTTGGCGTCGTTCCACTTGGTGATGTTGCCCAGGAACATGTCGGCCAGCACGGGGCCGGTCACGCGCAGTTCGCCCGGCTTGAAGCCTTCCAGGTTGATCACGGGCACGGTGCCACCGATGATGGCCGGGAACTGGATCATGCCGTCCTTGTCCAGCTCTTCGCCCTTGACCGGCGCGTCGGACGCACCGAAGGTCACGGTCTTGGCGCGGATCTGCTTCAGACCGCCCGACGAACCAATCGACTGGTAGTTCAGGCCGGTACCGGTTTCTTTCTTGTAGGCCTCAGCCCACTTGGCGTAGACCGGGAACGGGAAGGTAGCGCCAGCGCCCGTGATGTCGGCGGCGAAGGCGGTGCCCATGGCCATGGTGGCCAGTGCGGCAGCGGCAACGGTCTTCAGAAGGGTGCGTTTGGTGTTCATGAGTGTCCTCTGTGTTGGGGAAAGAAAATCCACAACCGGGACTCTAGTGACGCAATGTGACAGGCTTGTGACATTCACAAAACCGTTTTGCACCAGGACGCATGGCACGCACTTGAACCACCAGTTCGATCGGCATGATGGTGTTTTTTGCCGTTGGCGCAGCCCGTACCGGGCACTTTGATGCCTATGGGCTCACTCCTGCTCCATTTCAAGATAGGTTCGGTTGGCCAGTTGGGGCAGCCAGACGTCCACGTGTTGGAGGTGTTTGAAGGGGGTTGCGTCAAAGGACTTGACCGCTGTTGCCAGGTCGGTGCCCGCCTCCACCGCCTTGCCCATGTGGGTGCGCAAGGCCTTGAGCAGGGTGCCCGTGTCTTTCTGGGCCTGGGCCAGCGTGGTCACACGGCCATGGCCGGGCACCACCACTTTCGGTGCCAGCGCCTCCAGCGCTTCAAATGATTGCACCCAGGTTTTGGTCTTGCTCACTGGGTGCAGGCCGAGGATGCGGTCCACATAGACCACGTCGCCACTGAAGACCACGCCCGTCTGCGGCAACCAGACCAGGCTGTCGCCCGGCGTGTGGCCGCCGCCGCGGTGCAGGATTTCGATGACCGCCCCGCCCAGCGACAGTTTTGTGTCCGCGTCCTTGAGCCAGCGCGTGGGCAGCACGATGGCGGTGCCGTCCAGCTTCTCCTTGAGCACCGGCGCGTTGGCGTGGAGTTGCTCGGGGCCGCGGACCTTCATGTCGGCCTCGGCGTTGGCATGGGCCAGGATCTGCGCGCCTTGCGCCTGGAAAAAGCCGTTGCCCATCCAGCGATGGTCCTGGCCGCCTGTGTTGACGACCCATTTGATCGGCTGGGGCGTGACCTTCTTCGCCGCCTCGGCGATCTGCTTGGCCCCCTGAAAGCTGGCACCACTGTCGATGAGCACCGCGCCGGCGGGCGTGACCACCAGCCCGATGTTGGCGTTGAGTGCCTCGTTTTCGTAGGTTCGACCCTCGGTATCGCCCACGTAGGCGAAAACGCCGGGTGCCACGGGCTTGAAAACCACCTCCACCGCTTGAGCTGAGCAGCCCAGAGTGGCCAGCAGACCCACAGCCAGCCACCGCCGGGGAGTCAGAAATACCCTGGATTCCATCGTGTCTCCTGTTGTTGTGAAAAGACCAAAAGACGCCTCGGCACCTGAAAAGATGCAACCGGTGCCAAAAAAAAGGCCGACCGTCAGATCAGCCCGGCGATGGCCTCTACGTCCTCGGCAAACATCTGGCCCTTTTCAGCCAGCAGCAGCTTGCCGTCGCGCCCGCGCAGCAGCGTGATGGGCAGGCCGCGCGGCTTGGGGAAGGCTTTGCGCCAGTCCGGGCTGGCCCACGCGGCCGGAAAGCTGTAACCCTTCTTCTTCAGGTAGGCCGCGGCGTCTTCGGGCTTTTTGTCAATGGACAGCGCCACCATCTGCAGCCCCCGGACCTTCTGGCTCTGCCAGAGTTTTTCCATGCTCGGGCTTTGCAAAGCGCAGAACGGGCAGGTACTGGACCACCAGTACACCAGCAGCGACTGGCCGGCACTGGCTGACGTTTCGAAGACTGCGCCGTCCAGCAACTCGATGCGCGGCAGCACCAGCGAAGAACCCAACGCAGGCAATGGAGGCGCTTTGGCCTCTTCGGCCGCTGCCGAAACCGGCTGGGCCAGTGCCGGCAGGCGCATGCCCGCAAGCAGACTGGCGGCACCGCTGGCGCGCAGCCAGTCGCGGCGGCTCCAGCGGCCGTTCGCATCCACCGGGCTACTGGCAGGGGTGTTGGCTTGAGGTTTCATGGGGAGTTGCAGGGGATGGGTGGTGTACGGGTGGTGCTCAAGGCCGCGAGCGCAACCAGCCGTGCAGTTCGGGCTCGTGACGGGGCCAGACAGACACAAGTTGTTTCTTGGCATCGCTGTAAAACGACTAGGGTACCGGGAAAAGCGGTGGGTTTCAAACGAGGGCCAAAGCCCGGGCCTCCGAGGCGGCAGCGGCGCGCCGCGATGCGTCACAATCCCGGCAGTCCCACTGAACCCGAACCTCCAGACCCGCCACCTGCGCGGCTCTGACGCAACATGCAAAACGGAACCCTCCTCGCCGCCATCGATCTCGGCTCCAACAGTTTCCGGCTGGAAATCGGCCGTTTCCACTCCGGCCACATCGAACGCGTCGAGTACATCAAGGAAACCGTGCGCCAGGGCAGCGGCCTGGACGAAAACAAGGTGCTGAGTGAAGCCGCCATGCAGCGAGGCTGGGACTGCCTGGCGCGCTTCGGCGAGCGCCTGCACGGCTTCAAGAAACAACAGGTCCGGGCCGTGGCCACGCAGACCCTGCGCGAGGCCAAGAACCGCGACGAGTTCATGCGCAAGGCCCAGTCCATCTTGGGTTTTGCGATCGAGGTGGTGTCGGGCCACGAAGAAGCCCGCCTGATTTACCAGGGTGTCTCACGCCTGCTGCCGCAATCCGAAGAAAAACGCCTGGTGGTGGACATCGGCGGGCGCTCGACCGAGATGATTCTGGGACAGGGCTACGAGGCCCGCAAGATGGAGTCGTACCGGTTGGGCAGCGTGGCCTGGTCAACCAAATACTTCCCCCGCGGCCAGTTCACGGCGGTGGCGTTCAAGACCGCCGAAGTCGCGGCCAAGGCCGTGCTCGATGAGGCACTCGACACCTTTCCACCCTCCGAATGGACGGTGTCCTACGGATCGTCGGGCACGGTCGGGTCGGTCGCCGACATTCTGGCGGCCAACGGCTGGGCTTCGGGCGTGGTCACCCGTTCGGGGCTGGACTGGCTGGTGGACAAGCTGATCAAGGCCGGCAACGTCGACAACCTGCGCGTTGAGGGCATGAAGGACGACCGCCGGGCCGTGCTCGGCGGCGGCGTGAGCGTGCTCCGAGCGATCTTCGACCTGTTCGACATCCAGCAGATGTTGCCGGCGCAAGGCGCCCTGCGCCAAGGTGCGCTCTACGACCTGATCGAGCGCGAGTCCCACGAGGGCGACGTGCGCGAGCGCACGGTGCGCTGGCTGGCCGAGCGCTTCTCGATCGACGAAGCCCAGGCGCAACGCGTGAGCACCGTGAGCACCGCCCTGTTTGCCCAGATCGCGGCCGCCGACACGCCCAACGAACGGTATTCGCAAAAGCTCGCCTGGGCGGCCCGCCTGCACGAGATCGGCACGCACATCTCGCACGACCGCTCCTACCACCACGGCGCCTACATCCTGGACAACGTGGACGCACCGGGTTTTTCCTTTCCCGAGCTGCACCGCATGAGCCAGCTGGTGCTTGGTCAGCGCGGCAAGTTGCGCAAGCTGGAGCAGTCGCTGGAAGACGAGCTGTTCGCCAAGCAGCTCATGAGCCTGCGACTCGCGGTGCTGCTGTGCCATGCCCGCCAGATGCCGGAGCACCAGTCGGTCAAGCTCAGCTACAAATCGGGCACCTTCAAGCTGGCGACCAACCCGGGTTGGTCGCGTCGTTACCCGCAGTCCGCCTGGCTGCTGGGTGAAGAAGTGCTGGCCTGGCAGAAAACCGCCTGGAAGTTCAGCGCCGATCTCCGCTGACCCCAGCGCACGCCCACAGGCAATCCGTCACGGGAGTCACCCTCCTGCACGCTGCGCGCAGCCGAAATCCAGACCCGCGGGCCTACGATGCCCGATACCCTGTGACTTCGGAGACTGGACAGCGATGGCCTTGATAGTGGTGGCGGAAGACGATGGCGGAACGCTCAAGCTGATCAGCGTGGTGCTGAAAAACCAGAGCCACGAAGTGCTCGAAGCCGACAATGGGCTCACGGCCTGGCGCCTGATCCAGGAACACCAGCCAGACCTCGTCGTCAGCGACGTCAACATGCCGGGCATGAATGGTTTCGACCTGCTGCAGCACCTGCGTGAGCACCCCCGGCTCGGCCAGACACCACTGATCCTGCTGACCTCGTTGCAGGAGCGGCGCGACATGCGCCAGGGCATGCTCCTGGGTGCCGACGACTACCTCACCAAACCCCTGCGACCCAAGGAACTGACGGAGGCGGTCCAGGCCCAGTTCAACCGGCAGAGCGTGCGCGCCGCCGTGCAAGACATGCATCTGCAGATGGCCTTGTCCGAGGCCCTTGAAGAGCAGGCCTGGAATCTGCATGAACAATACGAAAAGCGGCTGGCACGCGAGCTGAGCGAACAGTGGCCCGGCGACACGCGCGGCCGACAGACCCTCACCTACCCCCAGGCCACCGTCTTGTTTGCCGATATCCGGCACTACCCGCAATGGCTGGCTGCGCTGGACCCGGCCGAACTCGGCCTGATGCTCCAGCGCTTCTACGAAAACAGCGGCGACACCGTCCACCTGTTCGGCGCCAGCGCCATGCAGTTCGTGGGAGAAGGTGTGCTTGGCATCTTTGCGGACGGGGCCGACGTAGCCATGAGTGCTCCCCACAGCCTGCGGGCGGCCAAGGCCGCGCTGGGCCTGCGCAACGCCGCGTCCGGCATGGCCGATTTCGTGCAAGCGCAGTTTCCCGGCCGCTGCCTGCCGCCGTTCGAAGTGGGCATTGCGCTGCACGGGGGGCCGGTGGCGATGATGCAACTGGACGGCCTGCTCGGCGGCAGCCGGCAGCTGATTCCCGTGGGTGAAGCTGTGGTGGACGCCATGGCCATGCAACGCAATGCACTGTCCGAACACAGCGCCATCACGGTTTCGATCCCGGTGTTGCGCAGCATCACCGGCGCCGTCCGGCCGGTGGCCCGCTACCTGCTCACGCTGCCCCACCGCAACGAACCCATGGACGTTTGTGCCGTGGAACCACTGCCTTTCTGAAACCCTGTCCTGGCCTGCCACCGTGCCCACCACCCACGCCCACCGCCGCCGGCTCTCGCTCGGCCCTGCCCTGATCGCCGCGCTGGTGCTGGCCGCGCTGGTGCCGGCTTTGCTGGTGTCGTGGCTGCTCTCGTCCAACAGCTCGCAGGCCATCGATACGTTGGCCGAAAACGCCATGAGCCAGGCGGCCCACCGCGTGGACGTGGGCGCGCTGGCCCATCTGGGGGAATCGCACACCGTGGTCAACGCGCTGGTGCCACCCTTCGTAACCACCGGCGCCGAGGCCGAACGCACCCGCAACTGGCTGAAAGACACCGCCGCATTCGAACTGATGGCCCACGCGCTCACACAGCAGTCGGCCAATGTGCCCTATTTGTATTTCGGCACCGAAGACGGCAGCTTCTTCGGTCTCGAACGCGAGGAATCGGGCTTCATCGTGCGCACCATCCGGCCCGGCGAGAGCGGCCGCCGGCACTTCCTGATCGCCGAACCCGGCGATCGCAGCAGCCTCGTCAAGACCGAGCAAACCGTGTATGACCCGCGGCGGCGCCCTTGGTACCAGCTCGCCGCCAGCACAGGAAACCGCGTGTTCACCAACGTTTACCGCTCGGCGGTGAAAAACCAGTTCGACCTGACGCTGGCGCAACCGATCTACGACACCGACCAGAAGACGCTGCTCGGTGTCATGGCGGTGGACATGAGCCTGGCGCGCCTGACCGAGCTGATCCGCAGCACCCGCGTGAGCGACAACGCGGTGACCTACCTCGTGGACGCGCAGGGCCTGATGGTCGCGACCTCGGTCGATGAAGACCTGAACCGCGCCTCGGGCGGCAAGTTCCAGCGCATCTCACCGCTGCAGAGTGCAGACCCGCTGGTGCGGGCCTCCTACAGCCAGCTCCGGGCCAGCCTGCAAGACAGCCAGCGCAGCGAGCCCGGCCTGGTGCGTCTGGAAACCCGGCAAGACTGGCTGCAACGCCTGGGCCTGACCAACAACCGGCTGATGGCCTTGCAGCGCCCCTTTGGCAAGAAATTCAACCTCGACTGGCAGCTCATCGTGGTCGCGCCCGAGCAGGACTTCACCCGCCAGGTCACGCAGGCCCGGCAGTGGGCGCTGATGGCGATAGCCGCGCTGATGGGGGTGAGCGCGCTGGTGGCGTACACCGTGGCCCGCCGACTCTCGGGCCAGTTCCGCCAGCTCAACACCTCGGCCCTGCGCCTGGGTTCGGGTGGCGTGCCGCCGGTGCAGCGGCTCACCCGGTTTCGCGAGGTGCACAACCTCTCGCAGGTCATGCACGACAGCGCGGTCCAGCTGCAGGCTTACAACGCGGAGATTGAACAGAAAAGCGAAGCCCTGCGCGACGCTGCCCAGATGCTGGAAGCCCGCGTGAGCCTGCGCACCGCCGAACTCGCCGCTTCGCGCGAAGAAGCGCTCGCGGCGGTGAAGGCCAAGGCGGGTTTCCTCGCGGTCATGAGCCACGAAATCCGCACCCCGCTGCACGGTGTGGTCAGCATGAGCGAGCTGTTGAGCGAATCGCCGCTCACCCCGACCCAGCAGGAACTGCTCGGTGTGCTGAAGGTGTCGAGCGACCAGTTGCTCGCCGTGGTGGACGACATCCTGGACTTCTCAAAAATCGAATCCGGTCGCCTGCACCTGGAACAGGCCCCACTGGACGTGCGTGCCGCCATTGGCCACGCCACCGGCATCATGCGTCTCAAGGCCCAGGAGAAAGGCCTTCACCTGGCCATTCAGATCGCACCCGAGGTGCCCGAGGCCATGGTCGGCGACGCGGTGCGCCTGCGGCAGATCCTGCTCAACCTGCTGTCCAACGCCATCAAGTTCACCGAACACGGCGAGGTCGAACTGCGTGGCTGGCTGGACCAGACGCCGACACCGCCACAGCTGTGCTTCAGCGTCACCGACACCGGCGTCGGCATCCCGCCCGAACGCCTGCCCAACCTGTTCCAGCCCTTCGCCCAGGGCGACACCTCGACCACCCGCGTCTACGGCGGCACCGGCCTCGGACTGATGATCTGCAAACACCTGGTCGAGATGATGGGTGGGCAGATCAGCGTGATCAGCGCACCCGGCGCAGGCTCCACGTTCCGCTTTTCGATCCGCTGCGTGGCCGCCGATCCCGGGCTGGTCCGTGTGCCCGCGGCCACGATCCTGCCGCACGACACCTGGCCCCACCGCGTGCTCGTGGTCGATGACAACCCGGTCAACCTCAAGGTGGCCGCAGCCATGCTGGACCGGCTGGGCTACCCCCACGACAGCGCCCGTGATGGCACCGCAGCGCTGCAGGCCATCACCCGCGCACAGGCCACGCAGCAGCCGTTTGCCCTGGTGCTGCTGGACAGCCACATGCCCGGCATGGACGGCGAAGCCACAGCACAGGCCATCCGGGCACAGCTCGGCGGCCTCGCGCCGGTGTTGATCGGCATCTCGGCCTCGACGCTGGGCGAAGACCGCCAGCGCTGCCTGGACGCCGGCATGTCGGACTACCTGCCCAAGCCACTGGAGCTCGAACGCCTGGCCTCCGCCCTGCGCCGCTGGAGCCCGGAGGCTGCCCCGTCCACCGGGAAAACGCCGCCCGCCACCGCTGTGTTGACCGCACCGGCACGCTCCTTGGCCGCGCCTGACCCGGCCTGGCTGGACGCCGGACGCTGGGAAGAACTGGCCGAATGCGACGATGCCGCGGGCACGCTGCGCCGCGACATCTTCAATGAGTTCCTGCAGGCCCTGCCGGTTCGCTGCGATGCCGTTCACCAGGCTGCAGCGGTGGCGCAATTCGAAGACCTGCAGGATGCCGCTCACCGGCTCAAAGGAGGGGCCGACAACGTGGGGGCCACCCGGTTGGGCGCCGCCTGCGGGCAGATCGAACAGGCCGCGCGCGGCCGGACCGTGGACGCCCAGGCGCTGGAGCAACTGCAATTCGCCGCCATGGGCACGGCACGCGCACTGGCCGGATTCCTGGCGCGGGGCTGAAACGGTCGAGTTCCGCACACGCAAATGAGTCGATTTTTTTTGGTATAAACGGTTTATACCGTTTCAATCAAAAAGGAAAATTCATGGCCTCCAAAAACATCGGCAAATCCAGCAAACTGGTGCGCGACAGCTTCACGATTCCCAAGGCCGAGTACGCCACCATTGACGGACTCAAGACCCGAGCCATCGGCCTGGGCACCAGCGTCAAGAAGAGCGAGCTCCTGCGCGCCGGCCTGATGGTGCTCAAGGGCATGAGCGATGCAGCGTTCAAGACCGCGATCGCCGCCGTCCCCACCCTGAAGACCGGCCGCCCCAGCGCCGAAACGACTCCGCCCAAAGCGGCTGTATCGGTCGCCAAGCCCGCTGTCGCGGCCAAGCCTGCCGTCAAAGTCACGGTGAAACCAGCGGCCAAATCGGCCACCCAACCGGCCGCAAAGCCCGCGGCCAAGGCCAAGCCGGTGGCCAAGAAGGTGGCGCCCAAGGCGGTTGAAAAGAAAGTGGTTGCGAAAAAGGCGGCAACCCCGGCACCGCGCAAGACGGCCGCCAAAACGGTGGCACCCAAGGCCAAGGCCGCAGCGCCAGCCAAGCCGGCCGTCGCCGTGGTGAAGCCTGCCGCTGCAACAACCGCCTCCTGATGCGGCAGCGCGCCCTGAACGGTGCGCTGAGGCCAGTCTCTCAGACGCTGCTCAGATCAGTTCGGGCGTCTGCACCGTGACCAGCACCGTCTGAAGTGCACCGTTGCGCTCCCGGTGGCGCAGCCACCAGAGCGCACCCTTCTTCATCGGGCAGTACTCTTCCGGCAAGCCGAGCAGGCGCGCGATCACGCTGCCCAGCATCGGTTGGTGACCCACCACCACCACTGGCGATTTGCCGTTGGGCCACTGCACCAGTTCCAGCAAAGCGAGCGGGTCCCCATCGGGGGCCAGTTCGTCGCGCAGCTTGAGCTTGCGCCCCAGCGCCAGCGCCGTCTGTTCCGCGCGCACCGCAGGGCTGGCGTAGATGCGGGCCCCATCAGGCAATTGGCGGTCGAGCCAGGCGGCCATGCGGGCGGCCTGCTTGTCGCCCCGCGGGGTCAGGCGACGGGCGAGGTCCAGCGGGTCGCCCTGCTGGCCATTGACCAGGTCCGGGTGATCATGGGCTTCGGCGTGCCGCCAGAGGATCAGATCCACCTTTTGGCCCTTCCTGGCTTCAACCCTTGCTGCCGTAACGCGCCATCAAGCTGGCCTGTGCCGACTGCGGCACCGCACCGCGACCCTTGGCACCAGCGAGCACGCTGGCCGGCACATACCGGCCGTCCGGCTGCGCCAACCAGGCGTCTTTGGTGTCGTGCAGCGAGGCCGACAGGCACTCGTCCATGATGCGGTGGCGCAGCGCGCTGTCGGTCACGGGCCAGGCCAGCTCCACCCGGCGCAGCATGTTGCGGTTCATCCAGTCGGCGCTGGACAGCCAGAGCTCTTCGACCCCGTCGGTTCGGAAATAGAACACCCGCGAGTGCTCCAGCAGACGGCCGATGATCGAGCGCACGCGCACGTTGTCGGTCACACCCGGCACCTGCGCGGGCAGGATGCAGCCACCGCGCACGATGATGTCGATCCGGGCACCTTGCTGTGAGGCCGCGGCCAGTGCACGTGCCAGCGGCTCATCGGTCAGGGCGTTCATCTTCAGAATGATGCGGGCCTCTTTGCCGGCCTTGGCGGCCGCCCCCGCGGCCTCCACCTTGTCCAGCATGGCCTTGTGCAGGTGAAACGGGGCGATCAACACCTTGTTCAACCGGGGCAACCGGTTCTGGCTGGCCAGGTGCAGGAACACCTGCTCCAGGTCTGCGGTGAGCGCGTCGTCGGCGGTGAGGTAACTCAGGTCGGTGTAGAGCTTGGCGGTGCCGGGGTTGTAGTTGCCGGTGGAGAGGTGGGCGTAGCGCTTGAGGCGTCCGTTTTCCCGGCGCGTGATGAGCATCATCTTGGCGTGGGTCTTGAGGCCCACCACGCCATACACCACCTGCGCGCCCACGGACTCAAGGCGCTCGGCGTAGTTGATGTTGGCCTCTTCGTCAAAGCGCGCCTTGAGCTCCACCACCGCGGTGACTTCCTTGCCCCGGCGCACCGCTTCGCGCAGCAGGTTCATCAATTCGGACTTGGCGCCGGTGCGGTAGATGGTCTGCTTGATGGCCAGCACATCCGGGTCTTCGACCGCTTCGCGCAGGAAAGCGAGCACCGCGTCAAAGCTCTCGTAAGGCTGGTGAATCAGCACATCGCCCTGCTGCAGCCGCTCGAAATACGACTGGCCCGGCACCAGCTGCACCGGCCAGCCGGCGTTGTAGCGTTCAAAGCTCAGCGTGGGGGCGTCGATCTGGTCAATGAGCTGGTTCAGCCGCACCAGGTTCACCGGGCCGGGCACCCGGAACAGGGCCTCCTGCGGCAGCGCAAACTGCGCCAGCAGAAAATTGGCGAGGTATTCGGAGCAACCGGCCGATATCTCCAGGCGCAGCGCTTCGCCATAGTGGCGTTGCTGCAGGCCTTTGCGCAGCGCGGTGCGCAGGTTTTTCACCTCTTCTTCGTCCACCGCGAGGTCGGAGTGGCGCGTGACACGGAACTGAGAAAACTCGGTCACCTGCCGGCCCGGGAACAGGTCGGCCAGGTGCGACCGGATCAGGCTGGAGATGGACACAAAGTGGCTCTGCTTCGAGCCCTTGACCGGCGGCATGCGGAAAAAGCGCGGCAGGATGCGCGGCACCTTGACGATGGCGATCTCGTTCTCGCGGCCAAAGGCGTCCTTGCCGGTGAGCCGCACGATGAAGTTGAGCGACTTGTTCGCCACCTGCGGAAACGGGTGCGCCGGGTCCAGGCCCACGGGCAACAAGAGCGGCTGCACTTCGCGCTGAAAGAACTCCTTGACCCAGCGGCGCTGGCGCGGGTTGCGCTCGCCGTGGGGCACCAGCTTGATGCCCTTTTTCTCCAGCAAGGGCAACAGTTCGTCGTTGTAGATGGCGTACTGCTGCGCCACGAGCGCGTGCACCTTGGCGGACACCTGCTCATAGGTGTCAACGGTGTACAGGCCGCGCTGCTCGCGGGTCTTGTGCGCGTTGAGCTGGGGCGCCATGCGCACCTCGAAAAACTCGTCGAGGTTGCTGGAAACGATGCTCAGGTAGCGCAGGCGTTCCAGCAAGGGCACATCGGCGCGGCGTGCCCAATCCATCACCCGCTCATTAAAAGCCAGGATGCTGTGGTCTCGGTCCAGAAAAGTCAGGCGGGTCTGTGAATTGCTGGCGCTCATGAAAACCGTGGGTATCAGGGGATGCGGCAAAGTCCAGCCGGTCTGGGCTGGCGTCCATGCCACATGATCTTGACGATTATTCAACAGCTGAGTGACGTTTGTGTGACAGCCTGACCACCTCGATACCCGGCAAGGACCGCACGGCCGCAGCGGCATTCAGCGGTGACGGCCGGGGTTTGCGCTGCCGCGGCGGGAACTGCACGAGAAAAGAGGCAAACAGGGCCGTGGCTCGACCCCAGCCAAACTGCTGGGCCCGGGCGCGCGCCGCATGGCGCTTGATCTTCAGCGCGTCGAACCAGGCCTCGCGCAAGTCTTCGCGCATCGCACCGGCACCGGCCTCGCCCAACACCTGCAGCGGCCCATTCACCGGATACGCCGCCACCGGCACACCGCAAGCCATGGCTTCGAGCATCACTTGCCCGAACGTTTCGTTGCGGCAAGGAAACACAAACACGTCGGCCGCGGCGTACACCTGCGCGAGTTCCTGGCGCGGCAACACACCGAGCCAGTGCACATTGGGATAGCGTTCCTGCAGCGCGGTCTGCAACGGCCCCACCCCGCAGACCACCTTGCTGCCCGGCACGTCGAGCGAGAGAAATGCCTCAATGTTCTTTTCCGCGGCAATGCGCCCCACATACAGACTCACCGGCCGAGCCAGATGGCCCAGGGCCGGGTATTCGATGGCCTCGGGGGCGAGCGCAAACAGGCGCGTGTCAACCCCGTGCGTCCACTCGCGCAGGTTGCGAAAACCCCGTTGTTCCAGCATGTCGAACACACCGCGGGTCGGCACCATGACGCCGCTGCTCGGGCTGTGAAAGCGGCGCAGCAGCGCATAGCTCCAGGACAGCGGCACGCGCAACATGGCGTTCAGGATCTCGGGAAACCGGGTGTGGAACGCGGTGGTGAAAGGCAGTCCGCGCCGCAGGCAATGGCCACGCGCCGCCCAGCCCAACGGGCCTTCGGTGGCAATGTGGATCGCGTCCGGGTTGGCCGCATCGACCATGCGCGCCAGCTGCCGGCCGGGGAACAGCGCCATCCCGATGCCCGGGTACCCTGGGCACGGCCGGGTGCGGAACTGCCCGGGCTGGATCACCACCACCTCGTCGCCGCGCGCCTGGAGTTGGCGCACCAGTTCCACCAGCGTGCTCACCACGCCGTTGACCTGGGGCAGCCAGGCGTCTGTCACCAGAACCAGTTTCATTTTTTGTCTCCCTGGGGTGCCTCTTTCAGGCGGTTTGGCGCAGCTGCGGCTCTGACGGCCGTTCAGCGATCGAAGGAATCCAGTGCACCAGTTCCAGCCGGCCGTCCATGTGTTCGACCAGCGCCGACAGGCTTTCCACCCAGTCGCCATCGTTGCAGTAGAGCGTGCCGTCGATGTGGCGCATTTCGGGACGGTGGATGTGACCGCAGACCACCCCCTGGTAGCCCTTGTGGCGTGCTTCGGCGGCCACGGCGCGCTCGAAATCGGTCACGTAGTTCAGCGCGCTCTTGACCTTGTGCTTGAGGTATTGGGAGAGCGACCAGTACGGCAGGCCCATGCGCGCGCGCAGCGAGTTCAGGTGGCGGTTCAGGCGCAGGGTGAATTCATAGAGGTTGTCGCCCACGTAGGCCAGCCACTTGGCGCACTGGATCACGCCGTCAAAGTGGTCACCGTGCACAACCCACAGGCGCTGCCCGTCGGCCGTGGTGTGTACGGCCTCGTTGCTGACCTCGATGCCGCCGAAGTTGTGGCCATGGAACTGGCGCGCGAACTCGTCGTGGTTGCCCGGTACAAAAACCACCCGGCAGCCCTTGCGCGCACGGCGCAGCAGCTTTTGCACCACGTCGTTGTGCGCCTGCGGCCAGAACCATTTGCGGCGCAGCTGCCAGCCGTCGATGATGTCGCCCACCAGATACAGGGTCTGGCTGGGATGGTGCTTCAGGAACTCCAGCAAGGCGCTGGCCTGGCAACCCGCCGTGCCCAGGTGCAGATCGGAAATGAAAACGGCCCTAAAACGGGGCCGTTCTCCGCCATCGTTGGGATGCTCGTCGTCGGTGTCGAAGCCTGCGGACAGATTCCCCACCTGCCCCCACCCACCCAGTGCTTCGAAGGCCGCGCGCATCTCAAGCGCCCAGGAAGTGCTTGCGGTAGCGCGCCGGCAAATCGGCGATGCGCATCATCATCGGCAGATCGGCGGCGTTGAAGTCCGGGTCCCAGGCGGGTGCGCCCAGCACCTTGGCACCGAGGCGCAGATAACCTTTGATCAGCGCGGGCGGCTCCACGTCGAGCGTGTCGTCCAGTTGTTCGATGGGCAGCGGCAGGCGCGGGCGCACGTGGAATTCGATGGAAGCGAGGTGCTTTTCTTTCACCTGGCGCCAGATACTGGCCGCGGCATGGCCACCGCCGACCATGCCGTGTTCGCCCTGGTGCTGCATGGGGATGCTGGCGCAACCGATCATGGTGTCGAGCTGGTTGCGCACCATGAATTCGGCCAGCGCGCCCCACAGCGCCATGATCACGCCGCCGTGGCGGTGGTCGCGGTGCACGCAGCTGCGACCCAGTTCCACCATGCGTTCGCGCACATTGCGCAACCGGGTCAAATCGAATTCGGTGTCGCTGTAGGTGCTGCCCACGCGCCGCGCCTGGGCCGGCGTGAGCACGCGGTAGGTGCCGATCACCTGGCGGGTGGCGCTGTCGCGCACCAGCAGGTGTTCGCAGAAGTCGTCAAACAGGTCCACGTCGTGACCGGGTACCGCGTTCGAGAGGATGGCCCCCATCTCGCCGGCGAACACCGCGTGCCTCAGTCGTTGCGCTTCACGAACCTCGTCCAGGTGGCGGGCCCACGAGACTTCGATACCGCCAACCGCGGGTTTTTCCGCCAGCGGGTTGGCCACCAGGGGCCGAGTTTGAGCAGGTGAGCCCGGATGAAGTAACCCCCGGGGCCGGCTCACCGGCGACAGGCTCAATGTGGGGGTGGGCAGTTCTCTCATGGCAGGCTCCTGGATGAATGCGCCCATCGCAGGCGCTGTGGTCGGTGTGCTCGTGTTCATGAACCTGCATTCTGGGAACCGTGCATGTCCCGTTCGTGGCAGGGGCATGAAGTTTTGATGACACCCACGGACCCGTGTGGGCTTGGAAAAAAACTGGCATCGATTCCACGTTTCAATTAGTATTGAAATATGGAAATCACCTCACCCCAGGAATCCCAGGCGCTCAGCGCGCTGGCCGCGCTCGCCCAGGTGCAGCGCCTGCGCGCCTTCCGTGCGCTGGTCGTGGCCGGCCCCGACGGTCTCACGCCCGGCGTCCTGGCCGAGCAGCTGGGGGTATCGCCCAGCGCGCTCTCGTTCCACCTCAAGGAACTGGCCCACGCCGATCTCGTGAGCGCCGAACCGCAGGGCCGCCACCTGATCTACCGCGCCAGCTTCGACCGCATGAACGCCCTGCTCGGCTACCTCACCGAACACTGCTGCGCCGGCCAGCCCTGCGAGATCCCGGCCGACACCGGCTGCACCGATTGCGGAACGGCGCGATGAACCTGGCCGACGCGATCAACCTCGGCTGCGCCTGCCAGACCCTGCAGCCTTCAAGATTGCGCGAGCAACTGGAAACCAGCCCGGCGCTTGGCGGCCTCACCGCGCGCCTGGCCGAGAGCCACCCGCACCTGTTCTCCGCCAGCGCGGTGTTCCTCGACCCCAAGGTGCAGCAGCAGATCGTGCAGGCCGTGGAAACGCTGGAGCGCGTGATCGCCCTGCCCGCCTGGCGCGAACAGGCCCTGGCGCGCGCGAACCCCATCGCGGCGCTGGACTGGGGCCCGGCCGGCGTCTTCATGGGATACGACTTCCACCTCGCGGCCGACGGCCCCAAGCTGATCGAGATCAACAGCAACGCCGGCGGCGCCCTGCTGAACGCCGCGCTGGCGCGGGCACACCGCGCCTGCTGCGTGGGCTTCGAGCCATTGTTTGACCCGGCGGACACGCTGCTGCGGCTGGACGAGGTGTTCATGGCCATGTTCCGCGCCGAGTGGCGGTCGCAGCGTGGCGACGCGCCGCTGCGCAACGTGCTGATCGTGGACGACGCACCCGGCCAGCAATACCTCGCGCCCGAGTTTCAGATGGCGCGCGCGCTGTTCGCCGCGCACGGCCTGATCGCCGTGGTGGCCGATGCGCGCGAGCTGCAGTGGCGCGACGGCGCGCTCTGCCACCCGGCCTTGCCGGGCGGCATGCCGGTGGACCTGGTCTACAACCGACTGACCGATTTCTACCTGCAGGACAGCGGCCACGAGGCGCTGCAACAGGCTTACCGCGCGGGCGCGGCCGTGGTCACGCCGCACCCGCATACCCACGCGCTGTACGCCGACAAACGCAACCTGATCGCGCTGTCCGATGCCGCGCTGCTCGAAGCCTGGGGCGTGAGTGAAACCGACCGCGCCGTGCTGCGCCAGGTGGTGCCCGCCACGCAGCGCGTCACGGCACACAACGCCGACGCGCTCTGGGCCCAGCGGCGCACCCTGTTCTTCAAACCCGCCGCCGGTTTCGGCGCCCGCGCCGCCTACCGTGGCGACAAGCTCACCCGGCGTGTGTGGACCGAGATCCTGGCGGGGGACTACGTGGCCCAGACCACCGTGCCACCCAGCGAACGGCTGGTGTCTGTGGACGGTCAGACCACGCTGCTCAAGCTGGACCTGCGCGCCTACACCTACCGCGGCCAGGTGCAGCTGCTGGCCGCGCGCACCTGGTCGGGCCAGACCACCAACTTCCGCACCGAAGGCGGCGGTTTCTCGCCGGTGGTGGTGCTGCCGGCCGCCGCCACGCTCCCCGAAACCCTGCCTTTTCAAGCCTGACTGGAGAGTCCAATGAAACGTTTTCACGTCCATCTGCACGTCAACGATCTGACCAAGAACATTGGCTTCTATTCCGCCCTGTTCAACCAGGCGCCCACCCGCACCGAAAGCGACTACGCCAAGTGGATGCTGGAAGACCCGCCGGTGAACTTCGCCATCTCCACGCGCGGCAGCGGCACCGGCGTGGACCACCTGGGCATCCAGGTCTCGTCGGCCGAAGAACTCGGCGCGCTCAAGACCCAGGCGCAGGCGGCCGACATGACCCTGCTCGACGAAGGCGAAACCACCTGCTGCTACGCGCGCAGCGACAAGTACTGGATCACCGACCCGCAGGGCCTGGCCTGGGAGCAGTTCCACACGTTGGGCAACATCCCGGTGTTCAACGAAGCGGCGGCACCCACGGCCACAGCGTGTTGCGCGCCAGCGCCAGCAACGACTTCGGCCAACGCCTGCTGCAGCCCGGCCGCGGCTTCGGCGTCAACCGCCGGCTGCTGCGGGCGCTGATCGCCGGCATGGCCGCAGTGTGACACCCGCCCTGGTGTCACACGTTCGTCACATGGGCGTCAGACAATTCAATATTCTTTGAAGCGTCCACGCCCGATCTCATTCCCGATCTTTCCCCTTCACTGGACCTGTCAACATGAAAGTTGGTATCAACGGCATGGGCCGCATGGGGCGCCTGGCCCTGCGTGCGGCCTTCGGCGCCATCGAACGCGAAACCATCGATCCGCGCAGCGGCAACCGTCTGGAAGTCGTGCACCTGAACGAAATCAAGGGTGGCGCGGCCGCCACCGCCCACCTGCTGGCCTTTGACACGGTGCAAGGCAAGTGGCGCGCCGACATTGCCGCCGAAGGTGAAGAGGCCATCCGCATCAACGAACGCACACTGTCCTTCAGCAGCCACGCCACCGCCGCCGACATCCCCTGGGGCGACTTGGGCGTGGACATCGTGCTCGAATGCACCGGCAAGTTCCTCACGCCCGAAACGATTCAAGGCCAACTGGACCGCGGCGCCAAGCGCGTGATCGTGGCGGCGCCAGTGAAGGTCGGCAACGTGCTCAACATCGTGGTCGGCGTGAACGAGCACCTCTACAACCCGGCGCGCGATCGCATCGTCACCGCCGCCAGCTGCACCACCAACTGCCTGGCGCCGGTGGTGAAGGTGGTGCACGAAGCCATCGGCATCAAACACGGCCAGATCACCACGCTGCACAACCCGACCAACACCAACCTGGTGGTGGACGCGCCGCACAAGGACCTGCGCCGCGCGCGCAGCGCCATGGTCAACCTGGCGCCCACGAGCACCGGCAGCGCCACCGCCATCGCGCTGATCTACCCCGAACTCAAGGGCAAGCTCAACGGCCACGCGGTGCGCGTGCCGGCGCTCAACGCCTCGCTGACCGACTGCGTGTTCGAGCTCAACCGCGTGACCACGGCCAACGAGGTGAACGCCCTGTTCGAAGCCGCCGCCAACGGCCCGCTGGCCGGCATCCTGGGGTTCGAGAACCGCCCGCTGGTGAGCGCCGATTACGCGCGCGACACGCGCAGTTCCATCGTCGACGGCCTCTCGACCATGGTGACCGACGGCACCCTGCTCAAGGTCTATGCCTGGTACGACAACGAGATGGGCTACGCCACGCGCATGGTGGACCTGGCTTGTCACCTCGAATCCGTCGGCATCTGATGAACGCCTCGACCACCACCGCCAGCCACGCGGTGCGCAACTACGCCATCGTCACCGCGGCCTACTGGGGCTTCACGCTCACCGACGGCGCGCTGCGCATGCTGGTGCTGCTGCACTTCTACAAGCTGGGCTATTCGCCGTTCACGCTGGCCTTCCTGTTCCTGCTCTACGAAGCGGCCGGCGTACTGGCCAACCTCATTGGTGGCTGGCTGGCCACGCGCTACGGCATCCAGCGCATGCTGACCGTGGGCCTGGTCACGCAGATCACCGGCTTCACCCTGCTCTCGATGCTCGACCCGGCATGGACGGCAGCCATGGCCGTGGCCTGGGTGGTGGTGGCGCAAGGCATTTGCGGCGTGGCCAAGGACCTGACCAAGACCGCCAGCAAGTCGGCGATCAAGGTCACGCAGGCGCAGGCCAAGGCCGAAGACGGCGGCAACAACCAGCTCTTCAAATGGGTGGCCTGGTTCACCGGCAGCAAGAACGCCATGAAGGGCTTCGGTTTCTTCCTCGGCGGCGTGTTGCTGCAGGCGCTGGGTTTCCAGCATTCGCTCTGGGCCATGGCCGGGCTGCTGGTGCTGGTGCTGGCGGGTGTGGTGTTGTCGGTGCCACCCCTGATGGGCAAGGCCAAGGCCTCCAAGTCGGCCAAGGAACTGTTTGCCAAGAACGCCGGCATCAACGGCCTGGCCGCCGCGCGCGTGGCGCTGTTCGGCGCGCGCGACGTGTGGTTCGTGGTCGGCGTGCCGGTGTTCCTGTATTCGCAGGGCTGGAACTTCACCATGGTGGGCGGCTTCCTCGCGGCGTGGACCATTGGCTACGGCCTGGTGCAGGCACTGGCGCCGAACCTCGTGAAACGCAGCCCAGACGGCGTGAGCACCGAGGTGCCCGCGGCACGCTGGTGGTCGCTGGCGCTGGCGCTGATCCCGGTCGGCATTGCCGCCACCGTGCTGCTGGAGTTGCCGAACCTGCAGTGGTGGGTGGTCGGCGGGCTGGGCCTGTTCGGCTTTGCCTTCGCGGTCAATTCGTCCGTGCACTCCTACCTGATCCTGGCCTACGCCGGCAGCGAGAAGGCTGCCGAAGACGTGGGCTTTTATTACGCCGCCAACGCGCTGGGCCGCTTCTTCGGCACGCTGATGTCGGGCCTGCTCTACCAGTGGGGTGGTTTGCTCTACGCGCTGGTGGGCTCGGCGCTGATGCTGTTCATCTGCTGGCTGCTGACGCTGGCGCTGCCGACACGCCTGTCGCTCAACGGATCGCCCTCACCCACCCCCTAGTTCCTGAAATCCTTCCAAAGGACGCTCCCATGAACACCCCCAAGGTTTACAACGTGCTGTTCCTCTGCACCGGCAATTCGGCGCGCAGCATCATGGCCGAAGCCATTCTCAATGCGCAATCGGCTGGCCGGTTCCGCGGTCACAGCGCGGGCAGCCACGCCGTGGGCAGCGTCCACCCGATGGCCATCGACCTGCTGCAGCGCAACCACTACCGGACCGACAGCCTGCGCAGCAAGAACTGGGACGAATTCGCTGCGCCAGACGCGCCGGTGATGGATTTTGTGTTCACCGTCTGCGACAAGGCTGCGGCCGAGGTTTGCCCGGTCTGGCCCGGACAGCCCATCTCGGCCCACTGGGGCGTGGCCGACCCGGCCGCCGCCACCGGCACCGACGAGCAGCACCAGCGCGCCTTCAACGATGCGTTCAGCGTGCTCGCGCGCCGCATCTCGCTCCTGATGTGCCTGCCCATCGAAAAGCTCAGCCGCCTGACGCTGCAAAAAGAGGTGACCGACATTGGTCTTGTCACCGCCACCGAATCCACCCCCGCCAGCGCCTGACCCCATGAGCCTCCAGCACCCCGTTCACATCCTCTTTCTCTGCAACCACAACACCGCCCGCAGCCTGATGGCCGAAGCGGTGCTCAACCACATGGGCGGTGAACGCTTTCGTGCCCATTCGGCGGGTTGCCAGCCCAGTCAGGACGGCACGCCGCACCCGCTGACGCTGGAGGTGTTGCAGGCGGCCGGCATCTTGACCGACGGCTTGCGCAGCAAAAACTGGGACGAATTCGCACGGCCCGATGCGTCAGACATGGACCTCGTCATCACCCTGTGCGACGACGCGGCGGCAGAGGTTTGCCCGGTCTGGCCGGGTCACCCCGCCACCGCGCACTGGGGCTACGAAGACCCGACGCTTCAAACCGGCAGCCACGACGAGCAGCGGTTTGCCTTCAAGCAGGTCTTGCACGCGCTGCACCTGCGGCTGGAGTTGCTGATGAACCTGCCCCTGGCCCAGCTCGACCGCCTGATGCTGGAAACCGAAGCCAGGCGCCTGGCCCAGGGCTGAGCCCGCACAATCGCCGCATGGGACTCTTCGAACGCTACCTCACCGTCTGGGTTGGCCTGGGCATCCTCGCGGGTGTCGGCCTGGGCCTGCTCACGCCCGCCAGCTTCGCCGCCATCGCGGCGATTGAAGTGGCTCATGTGAACCTGATCGTCGCCGTGCTGATCTGGATCATGATCTATCCGATGATGATCCAAATCGACTTCGCGGCCGTGCGCGACGTCGGCAAGAAGCCTCAGGGCCTGATGCTCACCGTGGTGATCAACTGGCTCATCAAGCCCTTCACCATGGCGGCGCTGGGCGTGCTGTTCTTCAAGTACCTGTTCGCACCCTTCGTGGACCCGCAGTCGGCCAACGAATACATCGCCGGCATGATCCTGCTGGGCGTGGCACCTTGCACCGCCATGGTGTTCGTCTGGAGCCAGCTCACAAAAGGCGACCCCAACTACACGCTGGTGCAGGTCTCGGTGAACGACCTCATCATGGTGTTCGCCTTCGCGCCCATCGCCGCGTTCCTGCTCGGGGTGACCGACCTGGCCGTACCTTGGCAGACGCTGCTGCTGTCCACCGTGCTCTACGTAGTGCTGCCGCTGGTGGCCGGTGTGCTCACGCGCCAGTGGCTGCGCTCGCGTGGCGGTGAAGCGGCGGTGAGCGGTTTCGTGAGACTGCTCAAGCCCTGGTCGGTGGTGGGCCTGATCGCCACCGTGGTGCTGCTGTTCGGCTTCCAGGCAGAGACCATCGTGGCCCAGCCCTTGGTGATCGGCCTGATCGCGGTGCCGCTGCTGATACAGACCTATGGCATCTTTGCCATCGGTTACGTGGGTGCGCGCTGGCTCAAGCTGCCGCACGACATCGCCGCACCGGCCTGCCTGATCGGCACATCGAACTTCTTCGAGCTGGCGGTGGCGGTGGCGATCTCTCTCTTCGGCCTGCACTCTGGCGCTGCGCTGGCCACGGTGGTCGGCGTGCTGGTGGAGGTGCCGGTGATGCTGTCGCTGGTGGCGCTGATCAACCGCACCCGGCACTGGTTCGTGCCCCAGGCCAGCTGAGCACCGGCATCGCGCTGCTCCAGCGCCCTCACTACAATTTGAACGAGCTGCCGTGGCAGCCTGCCTTGGCGGTTCCCTTCGGTGAAGGACCGCCTTCTTCGGTCGAACCAGGAGCATCCCCATGCACACACCGCGCGCCCTGCTGGCGATCAGCTTGTTGACACTGTCCACCTGGGGTTGCTCCAGCATTTCCCTCGAACCCACGGTGCAGGAGCCGCCAGTGCGCAAGGTGAAGTCCATCAACGGCCAGTTTGATGGCGAGGTCGCGGGCACCGCCGCACCCGGCAGCCGGTTCGCCCAGCTCCGGATCGGCATGGAGGCCCTGCCGGTCCAGAAGCTCATTGGCGTGGCCGATGCGATGTACTCCCACGACACCGGCAAGCGCTGGATCCCGTTTTACCTCGGCAGCGATGCCCGCCGCATCGTCACCCACTACAAAGGCGAAGGCTGCCTGACCTTCACCGGTGGCACCCTCTGGGGTGGCGGCTACAACGAACTGATCCGCATCGACAACGACCCATCGGGCCGCTGCTACCAGCCATGAGCGCTTCGTTCTGGGCGTGGCCGATCTGGCGCCCAGCCTGCCAGAATACGGGGCTGTGACCTCCACCCACGCCCCGATCCAGCCACTGCCCGCGAAGCCTCTGGCGCTGACCTGCCATTCCGCTACCCCTTGTCGGCTGGACCTGCGGCTGAGCGTGGCGCTGGCGGCGGCGGGCTCCGAGACGGGCGCCGGCTGGCTGCTGCACTACCGCGTCACGGGCGACACCGCCGGTCTGCTCGTCCCGCCCGCCATCACGCCCGGACCGGCCGATGGCCTGTGGCAACACACCTGCTTTGAAGCCTTCGTCGCGCAAGCTGGCGAACCAGCCTACCGGGAGTTCAATTTTTCGCCATCGGGTCAGTGGGCGGCCTACCGCTTCAGCGCCGAACGGGTGCGCGATCTGCCCGCCGAAGCTGCAGCACCGGCCTGCGCGCCCGAACTGGTGTTCCTGGAACAGCCGCAGTCTCTCGATCTGCAGGTCTGGCTGCCGCGCGAGGCGCTGCCAGAGGCCGCGACCGGCGCGCCCGTCATCCTGGGTCTGAGTGCCGTCCTGGAGACCCGCGACGGCCAGCTCAGCTACTGGGCCCTGCACCACCCCGCCACCCGCCCCGACTTTCACCACCGCGCCGGCTTCGTGCATGTGCTCGACCTGCCGCCGTTTCCCACGCCGCCCGTCCCTCTCAACCTCGCCTGACACCCTCGCATGAAATTCGGCATCGAACGTTTTCTGGAAGACCCCGCCCTGCGTGCACCGCTCGCCGGCCGCCGCGTCGCCCTGCTGGCCCATCCGGCCTCGGTCACCCGCGACCTCACACATTCGCTCGACGCCCTCGCCGCCCTGCCCGACCTGAAGCTCACGGCCGCCTTCGGCCCGCAACACGGCCTGCGCGGTGACAAGCAGGACAACATGGTCGAGTCGCCCGACTACCTTGACCCGTGCCTCGGCATCCCGGTCTTCAGCCTCTACGGCGAGGTGCGCCGACCGACCGACGCCATGATGGCCAGCTTTGACGTGTTGCTGGTCGATCTGCAGGACCTGGGCTGCCGCATCTACACCTTCATCACCACACTGCGCTACGTGCTCGAAGCCGCGGCCCAACACGGCAAGGCGGTCTGGGTACTTGACCGCCCCAACCCCGCCGGCCGGCCGGTGGAAGGCCTGACGCTGCGCGCGGGCTGGGAGAGCTTCGTCGGTGCCGGCCCCATGCCCATGCGCCACGGCATGACCATGGGCGAACTTGGCCACTGGTTCATCGCCACGCTGGGCCTGACGGTTGAGTACCGCGTGATCACCATGGAAGGCTGGGCACCCGACGCGGCGCCCGGCTTCGGCTGGCCGACCGAGCGCACCTGGGTCAACCCCAGCCCGAACGCTGCCAACCTCTGGATGGCCCGCGCCTACGCCGGCAC